>VFQP010006032.1_pt1 | contig 10175 bp, 8 predicted proteins | sample 3512351 | NCBI WGS metagenome assembly VFQP01 (sample SAMN10412372, study PRJNA504923) | tailings metagenome | isolation source: Relicate 1 Philex TSF1 revegetated site | place: Philippines: Tuba, Benguet | collected 2017-08-29
AAATAAATTAGCTAAGCAGGGTGTGCGGGTTATATCGATTGGACAAATGTATTTGGTTAGTATTCCTTCAACGCTGATTTTTGCCGAAGAGTCTCCAAGACTTCTTTGGGGAGCTTATGGTTTGTTGGACGATGTCGCTTGTTATCTACAAAAATTTCGCAAAATTTCTTTGCATGTAACAGCTTACACCAGTTGTTACGCATCTGAGAGGCGCTCCCGTGCTCTAGCTTTAGCCCGAGGACGTGAAGTGGCGAATTATTTATGGTCGCAAAATGTTGAGTCTCGTTTGATGGTGATGCAAGGAATGGGCGCAAGCAAACCAATTACTCGAGATAAGTCTTGCTCAGATTCTTCACCCAACTCTAGAATTGAGATAGTATTTAGAAGGGCCGTAGCATGAGCCGAAGAACTTGGGATTTGATTAAACATTCTAAACGTTTTTATGTGCGCGTATATCGGCGAACAAGTACAACATTGTTAGCTTCTGTTATATTAAACGTGGGCTTTGGTATCGCGATTTGGCATGTTTATAGCCGTATACCAGAACCTGATTTTTACGCGACATTTGGTGAAACTCCCCCGGTTCCTTTGGTGGCATTAGATACACCAAACTATAGTTCTGTTCCACTGCTGCCTAATGACCCACATCAAGACAGTAACGTGAGAACAATACCGCAATAAGCTGGTTGTGTAAGATATTTTCACGACCTATAAGAGGATCGAAATATGGCAGAAGATGCGTTGGCATATGTAGCGATGCGAAATAGCTTTTATCGGGATGGCCAGCGAAAGTTAATTGGCATTATGCTCATTTCTGGTTTGGCTAACTTTATTTTAGCGGGTATTCTTTTGTATATTATCACCCATCCTCCTGCGCCAAAATATTTTGCAACCAGCATTAATGGTCGTATCACACCTTTGGTTGCATTAAATGCGCCAAATCAGTCAGACTCTGCTGTTTTACAATGGGCAAATCAGGCCGCTATTGCTGTTTTTTCTTATAATTTTGTCAATTATAGGTCGGAGTTGGTTTCTGCTTCTGGATTCTTTACAGCCGAAGGTTGGGATCAATTTATTTCCGCGTTGGGAAGTTCAAATAACTTAGATGCTGTGAAAGCAAAAAAACTAGTTGTATCAGCTGTAGCGACCAGTGCGCCAGTTATATTACAAAAAGGTGAGTTAAACGGACGTTATGCTTGGAGGATACAAATGCCTATTTTGGTGACATATCAAAGTGCAAGCGAATTTTCGCAACAAAACTTAAATGTTACCATGTTGGTTACGCGTGTGGATACGTTGAATTCACCACGAGGAATTGGAATCGCGCAATTTGTATCAGCGCCAGCAGGTGGTGGAACGAACTAGTTATGATTCGAAATATTTATGTATCAATCCTTCTTATAGCCGAGATCGGTTTAGGGATGTTTTCTCCAACGATTGTGGCCGCTGATGCGACGTCTGCTGATCAAGCGCTTGATCAGCTTCGTATGCTCCAGCAAAAGCTGCTTTCCGATTCGTCTAGTGCTAACCCGATAGCAAAATCTAATCCAGCCCCTCAAAAAAATCCTTTAGTGCCGGCAACTCAGGCGCCACGTTCGGCTCCTAAGCCAGTAAAAGAATCAGCTTTTGATCGTCGAGATCGGGTTGCTCGACAAGCAACAGCTTCTAACCCTACATCAACAAATGCTTATGATGTGGTGGATTCAGAACGAGATGATAAAATTGTAGATAAATTGGCGTTTGAGAGTGTAGAGGACCAATTGTTTCCATTAAGTGATAATGAAATCAAACAATTACGCAAAAAATTCAACAGTAATGAATATGTCAAAACGCTACCTGTTGATACGCCTCCTAAACCGATTGCTACTTCTCAGTTTGTTAATCTATCTCCAGGTTCTACACCACCTGTTATTCGTTTGTCTCAAGGTTTTGTTTCTTCCTTAGTGTTTCTCGATTCAACCGGTGCGCCTTGGCCTATTAGTGCTTATGATTTGGGTGATCCTGCTGCATTCAATATTCAATGGGATAAAACCAGTAATACTTTGATGATTCAATCGAATAAACTGTACACTTATGGCAACTTGGCTGTTCGTCTACGAGATTTAAATACACCTGTCATGTTAACTCTTATCCCAGGGCAAAAAGCAGTGGATTACCGTGTGGATTTACGTGTTCAGGGATATGGCCCTAATGCTAAGAATATGCCTATGGAAGAAGGTTTGCCTCCTTCTGCAAGTGACGTGTTGTTACATGTATTAGATGGTGTTCCTCCGACTGGTAGTAAAAGATTAAATGTGAGCGGTGGTGATGCACGCGCTTGGTTGCTTGAAAATAAAATGTATGTGCGAACCAATTTAACAATCTTATCTCCAGGCTGGGTGGGTAGCATGACCAGCGCGGATGGTATGCATGCTTATGAAATGCAAAAATCACCTGTCTTACTGGTTTCGTGGCATGGTAAGGTTATGCAATTAAAGGTAGAAGGCTTATAAATGGCAAGCAAAAAAGAAAATATCAAAGCACTGTTTTCAAATACACGTACGCGTATCATTATTGTGTTTACCATGACTTTATTGATAACGACTATTGTGATTGGTTTCATTAAATTTAGTAAATCACTGAGTCCTTTGGGTGTCTCTTCGGATGTTAGCCAAACACCAGGTGGCATCGAGTCTATTCCTGGTGCCCTAAATCAAACAGCGCAATATGCTTCCTTACAACAGCAACAAAATATTGATCAAGCAAAAGAAGCAGAATCCAAAGGAACTAGCGCTATTCCAACGATTATTCGATCGCAGGCATTTGGTGAGGGCGTAGAACCAATTGGTACCGTCGGCGGACAGGGAAGCGTCGGATTTAGTACCCTAGCTCGAGAAAGTCTGGGAGGGCCTCAAAGCACGGTTTGGTTTCAAAATTTAAAAGATAGTGACTGCAGTAAAGCGATGATAAGTGAAGCAGTTAACCAAAATAATGCCAGTATGTCTGAACTGAAGTTGGCTTGTAGTTGCGAACAACTTAAAAAAGCAGGTTACAGCTTGTCGGATCTTAAGACAGTGTGTTCTTGTCCAGAGCTAAAACAACTTGGTTTTAATGTTACTGAATTTAAAACAGCAGGATATGATGCTTTAGCATTGCGTGCTTGTGGCTTTGTGGCTTGTGAAGAGCGAGCCGCTGGATTTTCAGCGCAAGACATGAAAAACGCCGGCTATAGTGATGGTGAACTCAAAGGGGCCGGTTTTACTGAGCGGGATATCGCTCAAGCAGGTGGTTTACCAGATAGCTTTACTGTTGGTGATGTTCAAAAAGCCGGATGTAGTGTAGACAATTTACAGAGACTTCGAGCAGCAGGTGTTACTGCTGCGGCGATCCGTCGTATCACCGGATGTGATAGCGGACAACTTAAAGCAGCTGGATATGCACCACAAAATTTAAAAAATGCCGGTTTTAGTGCTGCAGAGTTAAAAGCCAAAGGCCTTTCTCCTGAACAATTAAAAGATGCTGGATTCAGTGCTCGTGATCTCTTAAATGCAGGTTTATCGCCTGATGAGGTCAAGGCAGCTGGATATACAGAAGGCGATTTGACCAAAGCTGAAGATGAGTTACCGCCAGGTGTGTCACGCAAGGATGTCAGACAAGCTGGATGCAGTCCTGAGGCGCTTGAGCGTGAGAGACTGGCAGGTGTTAGCGCAAAGATCATCAAACAGTCATCTAACTGCTCTCCATCCGAACTATCAAAAGGCGGATTCACTCTCAATGATTTGAAACGAGCGGGTTTTAGTCCAAATGATTTGAGCGATCCAAATGCTCTTGGCAATATGGAGTTAGCTAAAACTGGTTGTGATCCAAATAAGCTAAAACTGCTCATGGCGAAGGGCGTTAATGCTCAACAAATTCATAATACGAATGGTTGTGGTGCTGATGTCTTAAAGCAAGTTGGATTCGACGGAAAAGACCTGATTGATGCTGGTTTTTCACCAGATCAATTGATTGCTGCTGGTTTTGCCCCTGAAGCGTTTGATGACCAATCCATGAAAAAAATAGATTGTGATGTATCCAAATTAAAAGTCCTCAAAGCGCAAGGTGTTGCAGCACAACGTATCCATAAAATGAATGGATGCAGTCCGGATATCTTGAAGCAGGCTGGTTTTAATGCAGCAGATCTTGCAGCCGGAGGGTTTACAGCTGGCGACTTATTGGCGGCAGGCTTTTCACCGAGTGAACTTGATAATGCAGGGGTTGCGCTGACGCCGGCAGGGATTCTTGCAGCTGGACGTCAAGGTTGTTCACCAGAAACATTAAAAGCTGCCAAAGCGATGCATCTATCTGCGGAGGTGATTAAGCGCACGTTGGGTTGTGCTGCTCAATCGATTAAGAATGCAGGCTTTTCTGCTGCAGAACTAAAAGATGCAGGGTTTACCGCTGCTGAGCTGAAAAATATTGGCTTTAACGCAGCAGATTTAAAAAATTCGGGTTTTAATGCCAAGGATTTAGGCGCTGCAGGCTTCTCACCACGCGAACTGAAAGCAGCAGGATTTGATGCAAAAGCATTAAAAGACGCTGGTGTCGATGCAAAAGCATTGAAAGACGCAGATTTTTCTGCAGATGAACTTCAAGGCGCAGGATTTACCGCACCTGAGATGAAAAAAGCTGGATTTACCGCACCTGAGATGAAAAAAGCCGGATTTTCTGCAAAAAACCTAAAAGATGCAGGCTACACTGCTGTTCAATTGAAAAATGCTGGATTTAGTGGTGATGATTTAACTGACGCGGGATTTTCATCACAAACTTCTGCCTTAGCAGGTTTGGAGCAAGTTGCTCCTGTTCAAACTCCATCATCTCAGTTAGGCTCTATTCCCAGTATTGCAGGGAATAAAACTACAAATCAGAAGCAAGCTATCCAGCAGCAAGCAGAAAATGCAAAACGTTTAGATGCAATTTTAAAGCGTCAACAGGTGATGCAGGCTGATCAAAAATTTCAACAAAAAATTCAACAGCGCGCAGCATTAAAATTATCCGCAGCGAATCAAGTTATTCAACCATGGAAAACATCACAAACTCAACAATATGTTGCGGGTAATGAAAAAGATGAAAAGAAAGGTATGGATGATCGTTTTGCTGGTGGAGAAGGCGGTGGCGGTGCAATGAACGCTAATTCAAGCGCTAATTTGATACAGGGTGAGGCATCAGCACTTGTTCACATGGGAGATGTGTTGTTTGCTGTCATTGATACATCTGTGAACTCGGATGAACCTGGCCCAATTTTAGCAACGATTGTAACAGGTAGTTTAAAAGGTGGAAAATTAATTGGTTCATTTAATCTACCTAGTAATGCGGATAAAATGATTATTTCGTTTAACGCGCTTTCACTACCAGGCGCACCCAAAACCTTGTCTATTAGCGCTTTTGCAATTGATCCGAACACGGCAAGAACAGCATTATCCAGTGAAACAGATCATCATTATTTGATGCGCTACGGCTCATTGTTTGCATCTACTTTTTTGGAGGGTTTTGGTAATGCATTTCAATCCGCAGATACGGCAATCACGATTGGTGGCACCGGTGGTGTGACAGATACAACAGTACAAAATGGTATCGGTCGTTCAGCACTTGAAAACGCAGTAATAGGTTTGGCAACAGTCGGAAAGGCTTGGGGTCAGATTGCTCAACAAAATATGTCTAGACCGACGACAGTACAAGTATACTCAGGTACGGCTGTTGGTGTGTTATTTACGCAAGATTTACGGGAGTAGTCCATGAGTGACAATGATAACGAACAATATCTTGATGAAGAATATCATTTCGCAGAAGAGCCCGATCTGGGAATGGAGTCACCTGTTCAAGAGAAGTTAGCGGATTCTCAACCTTCAGCTACCGCTTCGCAAAAACAGATACCTTTTGATTTAAATAAAGTTAAGGCTTTTTTTAATGAAACCTCGCCAGCGCGTAATGCCGTTGTTTTAATTGGTATTCTTCTTGTTCTATATATCGTTTATAAAATAATTAGTGGGTTATTTTTTGGTAATTCAGAATCAAATTTACCCAAAAATCCAGCCAAGCTTCAGTCAGCCCAAGTGATCACAAAACCAACGGTTCAGCAAACCTCTGTGTTGTCGACTACAGAGTCAACTAGCACACAGCGTGCTGTGCTTAATGATATGAATGCATTAAAGACAAGGATAAGCGGAATTGAGCAAAACCAAACAACCTTAAAAGAACAAATTGCATCCATCGACAATCAGCTGTCTACCATCAATACAAATTTAAATGCCATGACGAATCAGCTGACGCAGTTGAGTCAACAACTCGGTAAATTAAATCTAGAGGTCCAGTCTCAAGCTCAACAGATGACGCTCATGAAAGAGCGAATTCAGCGACCTAAACCTCAAGTGAAAAAAATTTATCCTCGTGCTCCATCAGTTGTTTATTATTTAAAAGCAGTTATCCCTGGACGTGCTTGGCTAGTCGCTAACAACGGCAATACACTAACAGTTAGGGTTGGATCGGCGATTCCCAACTATGGGGTCGTACGCTTTATTGACGCGATTCAAGGACGTGTGTTAACCAGTTCTGGTCAGCTGATTCGATTTAGCCAAGACGATAGTTAGGAACTTTGCATATGAGTAATGATAGCGGTTGGTATTCAGAAATCTATGCTAATGGCATAGATGTATTGTCAAATATAGCCCATTCATTAATTCCTGTTGAAAAACTGGTGACTGCAGCTGCTTACTTAATGGGGATAGGATTTGCAATTAAAGCTGTCTTTACCCTAAAAAGTCACGGAGAGCAACGTAGTAGTTTATCCGGTACTGGTAACATGAAAGAAGCATTGGTTTACATCATTGTGGCCTCGATGTTACTCTATTTTCCAACGGCGTTTGAAGCCTTGATGAATACGACCTTTGGTTACTCAACTGTCTTGGCATATAGTGAAAATCCGTACTTAAGCGGTATCATGGGTGCTAACAGTGCATTAGGGAATGCGATCACGATCATCATTCAAGTGATAGGCCTCTTTGCTTTTGTGAAAGGTTGGATTATGATTGCAAGAGGTGCATCGCAAGGGCAGTCGGCCGGAAACACAGGAAAAGGATTGATGCATGTATTTGGGGGTATTTTGGCGATGAATATCGTCGGAACGATGCAGATCATCATCAATACACTATACTACGGTTAAGACACCTAAGGCGAAGCTGCCTTGGATTGTTTGTTTTTTAGTTGCGCAGTGTGACGATTTTTTGGTTATGATGAGTACGCATTAGCAAGCGATTTTAGCAGATAAAAAGTGGTCTCGAGTATTGTCCGAGACGTTTGTATGGACAAGATTTTAAAATCAATAATAATTATAAAACGAGGAGATAATGTGAAAAATCGAATGAAACTTAATAACAAAACGATTATATTTTGGGTATCTGCAGCGCTCGTGTTATTCAGTGGTGGTGCATTTGCAGCGAAAGAAACAATCGGCACCATGGCATCGACTATCACAGAAACCTTTGATAGCGTCGGTAAATTGATTACCGCCTCTTCTTATGTTGCGGGTTTAGGATTCGCTATCAGTGCGATTTTAAAGTTTAAACAACATAAAGATAATCCTCAACAAACTCCAATTGGACAACCTATTGGTCTTGTTTTTATTGCCGCAGCACTGTTGTTTCTTCCTTCTATACTATCTGTAGCTGGCAATACCATGTTCTCTTCAGGTGGTACAACAGCAACTGCAAAAGGTACAGAAATTGGTGGTGGTAGCTAATCACCATGAGTGAAAACAAAGGACAGGCACTTGAATTAAAGATAATGGCTACTCCAGGTGCCTGGAGGTTGTATTCTGCTAGGCAGTCAGATCCTCGGTTTAAGCTTTACGAAAAACGTGTTTTTCAGCGTGATCAATACCGATGTCAATTTTGTGGTTTTCAAGCGAAATCATACCAAGATGTTGTCAATTTAGATGGAAATTTTAATAACAATCAATTAAGTAATTTGGTTACGGCATGCTGCTTTTGTTCCCAGTGTTTTTTCATTGAATCAGTTGGTGTTGGCGGATACGGTGGCGGTACGTTAATTTATTTACCCGAATTAAAGCAAACAGAGCTGAATAGTCTTTGTCACGTTTTATTTTGTGCCATAACCAATGACACAGGTTACAAATCTACAGCACAAACAATCTATTTGGGATTTAAAGTTCGCTCGCAACAAGTTGAAGATAAATTTGGTGAGGGTACCAGCGATCCGTCTATCTTTGGTCATTTGTTGATTGATTCGGCACCGATTACCGAAGAAAAAATGACACAATTATGCCATGGTATTCGCTTGTTGCCTTCTCGCGCAAAATTTAGAAAACAAATCGAGGGCTGGGCGGCGAGTGCTCTGGAAGAAATTGCAGAAAAAAAATAGCAAGGAAAATAAATGGCAAATTTTGCAGAGTCATTTTTTGAGGGCGTAGATACTTTTTTCGCTTGGTTAAGCACATCTCTAAAACAAACCACAGAGTCTTACTGTGAGTTAGAAACGGCAGATAGTCCGACTGTTTTGGTTAATCACGATGGTACTTTGTTATCTGTGATTAGTATTGAGGGGATTACCTCATTGGCTGGCCCTGATGAATTTAATCGTTTGGTTGAAGGGTTAACAAATGCTTTTCAAGGTGCGATGGGACGAGCTGGTCATGCATTACAAGTATATTTTAGCCACGAAAAACAAAATATTCAAAAAGTTATACGCGATATCTATGCTCAAGCGGATGCAACAGCAGAGCGTTTAAAATTAGATCTCGGCGATTTATTTGAGGAGCGTGTGAATTATTTGGCACGCTATTGTTCGGAGGAGCGACTCTATTTTGTGCTTTTAACCAGACCATTTAATTTGGCATCCGATCAGCTAAAAATTGCAAATAAGACAAAGCTCAAAATTATTCGAGAAGAAAAAGTTCCACCATTTCGACGCTCACAAGCAATTTATGCTGCAATCGGGGAGTTACGTGATACACACAGTGCTTACGTTCGATCGGTCATGAATGATATTGAGACGCTGAATATTTTTGCTCGACAATTAAACGTACATGAAGCTGTGCATGCTATCCGAATGACTGCAGACCCTGATTTTACAGCAGATGATTGGAAAGCCTCATTACCTGGCGATCCACTGACTGTGCGTGAAGTGAATGATTTTGAGGGTGACCCATCTGATTTGTTGTGGCCTTCTTTAGCCAAACAAGTGATTCCCAGAGATGCTGAGGTCATGGATAGACGGACTGTTTTAGTTGGTAATAAAATCTATTCATCATCGTATGTCGATTTATTTCCAAAAGACGTTCGACCGTTTACACAATTATTTAACCGTATTTTACCCACCCATGTTCCTTGGCGCATCTCTTTTTTAATTGAAAGTGAGGCGTTGAACACGGTTCGTTTGAAGGGATTGTTATCATCTGTTTTAAGCTTTTCTTCACCGCAGAATCGCTTAATCAGTGATGCTGTAAATTTATTAAAATATGTTCATTTAAACACGGATGAATCAATTGTTCGTTTGCGTGTTATTGCGACAACATGGGCTGCTGAAGGTGAGTTGCCTCTTTTACGTCGCCGCAGTTCGGAGCTTATTAAAGCGATCCAAGGGTGGGTGAGTACAGATGTTTCAGAAATTTGTGGTTATCCATTTGCTGGATTCGCGGCAAGTATGCTGGCCACCACGACCAATAGTCCTGCAGTGGCTACGATTGCTCCATTATCTCAAGTGATTTCTATGCTGCCTATCACACGCCCTGCCTCACCTTGGCAGAGTGGTGCTTTGCTATTTCGTTCTCCAGACGGTAAACTTTGGCCATTTCAACCCGGTTCATCACAGCAAACCACCTGGATTGATTTGGTTTATGCGAGACCAGGGTCTGGTAAGTCGGTATTATCAAATGCACAAAATTTGGCGCTTTGTTTATCTGCCGGACTAACTCGTTTACCTCGTATTGCGATCATTGATATTGGTCCTTCTAGCAGTGGCCTTATTTCTTTAATAAAAGAAGCCTTACCCCCTGATGAGCGGCATCTGACAGCTTATTATCGCCTGAGAATGACGCCAGAGTACTCCATCAACCCATTTGATACACAATTAGGTTGTCGAGCACCGACTGCAAATGAGCGTTCATTTTTGGTTAAGGTGCTAACATTATTGACCACAGCTTT
>VFQP010006033.1_pt1 | contig 10173 bp, 4 predicted proteins | sample 3512351 | NCBI WGS metagenome assembly VFQP01 (sample SAMN10412372, study PRJNA504923) | tailings metagenome | isolation source: Relicate 1 Philex TSF1 revegetated site | place: Philippines: Tuba, Benguet | collected 2017-08-29
CTGCGGCCATCGTCACGCGTGACCTGCACCACGCCATCGTCGGTGCCCACCGCCAGCACACCCGCGCGGCGCGGCGACTCACTCACCGCGCTGATGTTGCCGAATGCCGCCGTGCCTTCGTGCAGACCCAGTGCATCCTTGGGCGGCACGCTGCCACGCATGGGCAGCTGGTCCCGATCGATGTTGCGCGTGAGATCAGGGCTGATGGTCTTCCACGAATCCCCCATGTCCGTGCTCTTGAACAGGTGATTCGCGGCGAAGTACACCACACCCTTCTGATGCCGTGAGGGCACAATGGGCGCGCTCCAGTTGTAGCGGTGCTTCTCGCCGTCCCGGGCCGGAGGCTTGATGCCCTTGAGCTGCCCCGTGCGCGCGTTGAAGCGCTGAATGCCACCGTTCTGCGACTCGGCGTACACGATATCCGGATCGAAGCGATCCACGACATTGAAGAACCCGTCGCCGCCGGCCATGCGATACCAGTCGGCATTGGTCGGACCGAAGGCATTGCGCGTACGATTGGGGCCACCCCAGGTCTGATTGTCCTGCAGACCACCATACACGTGATAGAACGGCCAGCGATCGTCGGTGGAAATGGCGTAGAACTGCGCGCCCACGATGTTCTCCACGTTGTACCAACTGCGGCCGCGGTCGTCGGAAATATCTACACCGCCGTCGTTGCCGAGCACGTAGTGATCGCCGTCTTCGGGATTGATCCAGAGCGCGTGATGATCAGCGTGCACGCCGCCGCCCTGCGCAAAGGGCCGCCAGGTGCGACCGCCATCGAACGATTCCGTGCTGCCCACATTCAGCTTGATGACATGCTCGGCGTCGGTCGGATCGCAGCGCACCTGCCCATAGAACCACGCCGTACCGTTGCTGTTGTTGACCTGCCGCCAGCTGCTGCCCGCGTCGTCACTGCGATAGAGCCCGTTGGCCGCACCCTTGGCATGAATGAGTGCGTATACGGTGTTGGGCCGTGAACGGCACACCGACAGGCCAATGCGTCCCAATTCACCGGTGGGCAAACCGCTGCTGAGTTTCGTCCAGGTTTTTGCGCCGTCGGTGGTCTTCCACACGGCCGCTTCGGCGCCAGCAGGCAGGAAACCATAGGCACGACGCTCACGCTGCTGCGACGCCGCATACAACACGTCGGGATTGGCCGGATCGATGACCACTTCCGTGAAGCCCGCGGTCTCGGACAACGACTTGGTGTTGGTCCAGGTCTTTCCGCCGTCCGTTGTCTTGAACAGACCCCGTTCACCGCCCGGGCCCCAGAGCGGGCCGTTGGCCGCGACGTACACCACGTTCGGGTCGCGTGGATCGATGACGATGCGGCCGATGTGCTGCGTGCCCGGCAGCATGGGCTTGGACCAGGTCCGTCCACCATCGGTGGACTTGAACACGCCAATGCCCCAGGAGGAGCTGCGCATGTTGTTGGACTCACCGCTGCCCACCCACACCACGTTGCCGTCGGATGGCGCGGCGGCCACCGCGCCAATGGATCCCACACCAATGGCATCGGATACCGGCGACCAGTTGAGGCCCCCGTTGGTGGTCTTCCAGATGCCACCGGTGGCGACGGCCACGTACATGGTGGTGCCGAGGCGGCCACCGCGCAGCACGCGTGGCGCCTCAGCGACGGCGATATCCACGATGCGGCCGCTCATGCTGGCTGGGCCGATGTTGCGCGCCACGAGACTGCGCACGAGCAGGGAATCCGCCGGCAGGCTTTGGGCAGAAAGCGGCGCAGTAAACGCGACCCAGGCGGCGAATAGCGTAGCTGTGGTACGCAACGCGGTGGCGTGAGAAGACGAAGGGAGGGACATGGAATGGGATGAGGCGGGCAGTGAACACCATCCGCGACGCGGTGGACAACCGGCGGCGGTGGGACGCGGAGAAGTCTACGCAGGCCCACCGTCCGATGCTGCCCCACCCATGCCCCATGCTCCCCGATTCAGCCAGTGACGGCGCGGGGCGGCGTCCGGTATGGCAAGGCGTCCACTTTCCGGAGTCTCCATGAACCTGACAGCCTTACGTCGCATCGCGCCGGTCCTGGCGCTGAGTGCTGCGACCAGCTTGACGGCCTGCGCGTATGACAGTCCTGCGGCACCTGAGCCAGGCCCTACACTCGAGGCCTCGCATGACCTGCTCTTCGAGCAGGCGGTGCCTGGCAACATCAACGAATCTCAACTCAAGGTGCGCGACGACCGCACCGGCGTCGTACGTGACCTCTTCGGCCAGACGATCTCCGGCGCACAGCCCACCGTGTCCGCCGATGGACAACGTGTGGTGTACGCCGCCATCCGCTCGCTCGACGACTACGATTTTCAGGATCTCTTCCTGGTGACGCGCACGAGCGCTCCGCGGCGCATTGCCTTGGCTACTGGTCCCGAGTTTTCGCCGGCTCTCTCGCCCAACGGGCAGCGCCTGGCCTTCATCAAGATGACCGAGGAAGGCAACACCCAGCTCTACGTGGCCGACGTGGATGGCCGCAATGAGACCGCGGTGTCCCTGGCCCTCGCCCCCGGACTGCGCTACGGCTACAGCACCCCGGCCTGGTCGCCCGACGGCACGCGTCTCCTGTTCTCGGCTGGTGAGCCGGGGCGTCTGCATCTGCATGTGGTGAACGCCAACGGCAGCGGGCTCCGGCAACTCACGGATACCAGCGTGAGCGATATCGACGGGGCGTGGGCGCCGGATGGCCAGACCATTGCCTACGTGCGCACCGTGTCGCCGTCGCAGTCGCAGATAATGATCCGGCACCTCAGTACCGGTGCCGAGCGGGCCTTCAACTTTCCGTGGCGCAACCGGCAGCCGGCCTGGTCACCCGATGGGCAGCGCATCGCCTTCGTGTCCAACATGACCGACAACCAGGATCTCGAGCTGTACACGGTGCGCCCGGACGGCTCGGGGCTCACCCGGCTGACGGACGACATGCTGCGCCAGCAGAGTCCGCGCTGGATCGCGCGCTAGCGGGAGGCTGTGGGCGGCAGGGGTTCAGCGAAGCGGCCCGCTGTGCGTTCAATTAGGGGAGGCCGTTTCGACGGTGAGGCGGCCGCCCCCTTCCTGCCATCCCCTGCCCCATACGCATGTTCTGTTCCTCATGGTCCGCCGCGCCGCGTCGTGTGACGCCACTCGTGCTCGGCGCCACGCTGGCCCTGCTGCCTCTCGCGCCCACCGCCGCCGAGGCGCAAAACAGTGGCCGCGCCCGTCAGGTGGTACCCATCGTGCCCGGTCGTGACTCGCTGCTCTATGTCAGCAACCGGCCGGAAGATCACCCGGTGTCGGATTACGAGGGCGCCATGCGCGCCAAGAAAGTCACCGACAGCATCTTCGAGGCCCGCAGCAAGGGGCACATGAAGTTCTCGAAGGTGACCTACAAGAGCAGCGCCGACGGCATGACCATCCCGGCGTATCTCTTCGAGCCACTCAACCCCAAGGGCGCCCGGGCACATGGCGCCATGGTGTGGGTGCACGGTGGCGTGCACGGCAACATGGACCAGAACTACCTCCCGTTCATCAAGGAGGCGGTGGCCAAGGGCTACGTCATCATCACGCCCGACTACCGCGGCAGCACCGGCTTCGGCAAGGAGCACCACAATGCCATCGACTACGGTGGCATGGAAGTGGACGACGTGGAGTCGGCGGTGTCGGTGCTCAAGGGCCTTTCCTACGTGAACCCGGACCGCATCGGCGTGATGGGCTGGAGTCATGGTGGCTATATCACCGCGCTGCTGCTCACCCGTGAAGCGCAGGGCTCGCCGTTCAAGGCGGGTGTGGCCATGGTACCGGTCACGAACCTCTTCTTCCGCCTGTCGTACAAGGGCCCATCGTACCAGCGCTCTTTCTCCACGCAGGCGGCCGTGCGCGGCCTGCCGTTCGAGAAGCGCGAAGAGTATGTGCGCCGTTCGCCCTACTACTGGGTGGACAGCCTCAAGTATCCCCTCCTCGTGCACGTGGCCACCAACGACACCGACGTGAACTTCGAGGAGGCGCGTCCGCTCATCGACGCCCTGCAGGCGCGGCAGCCCAAGCTGGCGGAAACCAAGGTATACGTGAACCCGACGCCCGGCCCGACCAGCGTGGGCCACACCTTCAACCGCCGCGTCAATCGTCAGACGCTTGAGCGGGATGATTCGCCCGAGCAGATCGATTCGTGGAACCTGACCTGGGCGTTCATCGAGAAGCATCTGGGCAAGAACTAGGGAAGAACAGCAAACGGCGGAAGCGGTACGGCGGAAGCCGTAGGGCAGAAGCCGTTAGCCGGGAGCCTGAGGTCACGAGCCCCGAACCGGGAAACTGGTTCGGGGCTCGTGTGCAGGTGGCAGGAAAACGGCCGGGAGAAAGACAGGCCTTGTCCTTTATATACGCATATGGTAATATCTTGATATGCGCACTCCATTCCATTTCCCAGCCGCCCTCCTCGCCCTCGCCCTTGCGGGGGCCGTGGCGGGCCGCGCGGCCCAGGCCCAGGCCCAGACCCCGCTCCGGCTGAGCGAGGCCCTGGCCGAAGCACAGAACCGCGCCTTTGCCAATCGTCAGGCCCGCGCCAGCGCCGAGGCCGAGCAGGCCCGCGCCGGACTGCCGCTCAAGGGCATTCTGCCCTCGGCCCGCGTCGAAGCCGGGTTCGTCCGCACCACCGACCCCATCGGCGCCTTCGGCACCCTGCTCCGTCAGCGACAGGTCACGCCGGCCGCCTTCGATCCCGCACGCCTCAACTTCCCCGCCCCAATCAACAATGTGCAGGGGGGCTTGGTGCTTGAGCTGCCGGTGCTCAATGCCGACGCGCTGGTGGGATGGCGGGCGGCACGCACCGCAGCGCGCGCCAGCAGTGCGGCGGCCGACTGGGCGCACTACGCCGTGCGTCATCAGGTCGTGCGCGCCTACTACGGCGCAGTGCTCGCCGAAGAAAAGGTCCGCATGCTCACGGCAGCCCAGGTCGCAGCCTCCGCCGGCGTTCGTCAGGTGGAGCGCATGGTGCAACAGGGCCTCGTCACCAAGGCCGATGCCCTGCAGGCCAGTGTACGTGCCGCCGATGTGGCCGCGCAGCTCAGCGCCGCCCGCAACGACGCCACCACCGCCGCGCAGCAGCTCGCGATGCTGCTGGGCCGCGCGAATGCGGCCGACGCCGCGACCATCCGTCTTCCGGACAGCCTGCCCGCCGACTCCGTTCTGCGCGCCATGCTGGTGGACGCCACCGGCACTGCCACGACGCCCGATGACCACAGCACCCGCGTGGCGCAGGCAGCGTCCCGCGCCGACGTGGAGGCCGCCACCCTCGGTCTCGATGCCGCGCGGCTCGATGCACGGCGCGCCGGGGCCACCCTGCTGCCGCGCGTGAACGGCTTCGCCCGTTATGACTGGAACGCCCCCACGGCGCTGTACGCCGGTCGCCCCAACTGGACGGTTGGCGTGATGGCGTCCTGGTCGCTGTTCGGCGGCGGCAGTGAGCTCGCCGACGTCGCGGGGGCCCGCGCCCGCGCGAAGCAGGCCGCGGTAGGCCAGGAAGCCGCGCGTGCCCAGGCTGAACTGGAGGCCTCGCAGACGCAGCGTGCCCTGCAGGTGGCGCTCGAACGACTCGATCTCATGACGCAGGCCGCCGCGCAAAGCCGCGAGGCCCTGCGACTGGTGGACAAGCGCTACGCCGGGGGCCTCGCCACCATCGCCGAGTTGCTGGCCGCCGAAACGAGCGCCACCGGCGCCGGCCTGCAGCAGGCAGCCGCGCGCTACGACGTCATTGTGGCCGCGGCAGCCCACCGCCTGGCCATCGGCGTCGATCCGGGACAGCTCGCCGCACTCGACCCTGCGCCCTCCGACGCCGCCAACAGCTCGTCCGCCGTCTCCTCCACCACTTCGACCGCTCGGGAGTAATCCGATGACCGATACAACGACGCTGCTTCAGGCCGCGCGGTCCACGCCGCGATCCATCTTCTCCACGCGAGCGCTCCGCTTCACGGCGGCTGGGCTGGCGGCAGCCTTTGCCCTCGCAGCCTGTGGTCAGAGTGACGAACAGGCTGCGACCGGCACGAACGAGGGCGTGGCCTCTACCAGATTCGCCGGCACCGCGCTCGTGGTCGCCGACACCACACTGACCACGTCCTTTGCCGCGGCCGGTGTGGCGGAGCCCCTGCAGCAGGCCACCGTGAGCACGAAGCTGATGGGCACGGTCAACGCGGTCCTCGTGCAGGAAGGCGACATCGTGCGCGCCGGGCAGGCGCTCGTGCAGATCGATGCGCGCGACCTCGAGGCCAAAGCCGCGCAGGTGGCAGCCGCCATCGCCGACGCCGAGGCCATGCAGAAGGAGGCCGCCACACACGCCGCCCGCTTCACCGCACTCTATCAGGACTCGGCTGCCACCCGGGCGCAGTACGACGCCGCCATGACCGGTCTGGCCCGGGCCGACGCCGGACTGCGCGCGGCGCGCGCGAGCAACAGTGAACTGGCGGCCGTGCGCAGCTACGCCACGGTGCGTGCCCCCTTCAGCGGCATGGTGACGCTGCGCATGGTCGATGCGGGCAGCTTTGCCGCGCCGGGTGCACCGCTCATCACGCTGCAGGACATCTCCTCGCTGCGCCTGAGCGTCACCGTTCCGGCCGACGTGGCGCGCCACGTCGCACGCGGTCAGCGTGTGCAGGCCACCGTGGACGGCGACAGCGCCACCGCGCGCATCGAGGGCGTCGTGCCGGCCGGTGCGGGCGGTCTCTACACCGTCAACGCGCTGCTCGAGAACCGCAACGGAGCGCGCCGCGCCGGCAGTGCCGTCACACTCGTGCTGTCCACGGGCAGCAGGCAGGCGCTCGCCATCCCGCAGCGCGCCCTCGTGCGCGACGGTGACCTGGTGGGCGTCGTGGTGCGACACAACGGCGCCGATGAGCGTCGCTGGATTCGCATTGGCGATGACCGTGGCGCCCTGGTGGAAGTCACCAGTGGTCTGCGCAGCGGTGAAACCATCGTGGTGCCTGCCGCCACGAATACTGGCGGCAACTGATCATGTCCACGTCCTGGGGTATTTCAGGCCGTGTGGCCAAGGCCTTCCTCAATTCCAAGCTCACGCCGCTGGTGACCGTGGCGTCGCTGGCCGTGGGGGTGCTGGGCATGCTCGCCACGCCACGCGAGGAGGAACCGCAGATCTCCGTGCCCATGATCGACGTGATCACGGCCATGCCGGGCGCCTCGCCATCTGAAGCCGAGAACCTGCTCGCGCGTCCCGTCGAGCAGCGCATGATGGAGATTCCCGGCGTCGATCATGTCTACACCATGTCGGGCGACGGCTACGCCATGGTCACCGTGCGCTTCAAGGTTGGCGAGGATCAGGAACGCAGCGTGACCAAGGTGCAGGCCAAACTGGCGGGTAGCATGGACCGCGCGCCGCTTGGCGCATTGCCGCCCATCGTCAAGTCGCATTCCATCGATGACGTGCCGGTAATGGCGCTCACGCTGCACGGCAAGGACGTGGACGCCAACACGCTGCGTCAGGTGGCCGTGCACCTCGAAGACGAAATCCGCACGGTGCCCGAAGTGGCCGAGACGTTTGTGACCGGCGGGGCGCCGCGACAGATCTCGGTGCAGCTCGACGCGGCGCGTCTGGCTGCGGCCGGCGTATCGCCCGGCGAGGTGGCCATGGCCCTGCGCAGCGCCAACGCACGCCTCGACGCCGGCAGCTTCACCACCGGCGACAGTGTGGTGCAAATCGCCGTGGGCGCGCCACTCACCGACGCCCGTGAAGTGGGCAGTGTCGTGGTGGCCACCCGCGCCGGCCGCCCCGTGTATCTGCGCAGTGTGGCCGAGGTGCGCGACGACTTTGGCGAGGTGACGTCGTACGTGTCGCATCGCGCCGGCGATGCCGCCGCCGAGGCTGCGGTCACGGTGGCGGTGGCCAAGCGCCAGGGCGCCAACGCCACCGAGGTCACGCACGCCGTGCTGGAGCGCGTGAATCAGGCCAAGGGGCGTCTGCTGCCCGCCAGTGTGCAGCTCGATGTCACCCGCGACTACGGCGAAACGGCCGGCGAGAAGGCGCAGGAGCTCATTCTGCACCTCATCATCGCCACCGTGTCCGTGACGCTGCTCATCTGGCTTTTTCTGGGCTGGCGCGAGGCGCTCGTGGTGCTGGTCGCGGTGCCGGTCACGCTGGCGCTCACGCTCTTCGTGTACTACGCGCTGGGCTACACGCTCAACCGCATCACGCTCTTTGCGCTGATCTTCTCCATCGGCATTCTGGTGGACGACGCGATCGTCGTGGTGGAGAACATCTATCGTCACCTGGCCATGGGCAACCGCCCGGCCGACGTGGCGGCCATTGATGCCGTGGATGAAGTGGGCAACCCCACCATTCTCGCCACGTTCACCGTCATTGCGGCCATCGTGCCCATGGCCTTCGTGAGTGGCATGATGGGTCCCTACATGCGTCCCATTCCCGTGGGCGCGTCGGTGGCCATGCTGGCGTCGCTGGCCGTGGCGTTCATCGTCACACCGTACATGGCCTACCGCCTGCTCAAGGGGCATGTGGTGGCGGGTCACGGTTCCATCGCCCATCCGGCCGAAACCGAAACGGGCACGGGGCGTTTCTATCGCCGCATCATGTCTCCGCTCATCGAGCGTCGTGGTACGCGCTTCGCCTTCTACGGCGTGGTGGGCGTGCTGCTGCTCGGCAGCATGGCACTGGTCGGACTCAAGGCGGTGCAGGTCAAGATGCTGCCGTTCGACAACAAGAGCGAGTTCCAGGTGGTGCTCGACCTGCCCGAGGGCACGTCGCTCGAAACCACGAACCGCGCGGCATCGGAGATTGCCGCCTATCTGGGCACGGTGGACGAAGTCGTGAGCACGCAGGTGTACGCGGGCACGGCGGCGCCGTTCAACTTCAACGGACTCGTGCGTCACTACTTCATGCGCCGCGGTCCCAACGTGGCCGATGTGCAGGTCAACCTGGCGCCCAAGCACGAGCGCGATCGCCAGAGTCACGACATCGCCGTGGCCGTGCGCCCGGCCGTGGACTCCATTGCCCGGCGCTACGGTGCCTCGGCCAAGGTGGCCGAGATTCCGCCGGGACCGCCGGTGCTCTCCACGCTGGTGGCCGAAGTGTATGCCGCCGACGATGCCGCGCGTCTCGAGGCGGCCACCAAGGTCAAGGCCATCTTCGAGCAGACGCCGGGCGTGGTGGACGTGGACTGGACGGTGGAGTCCCCGCAGCACCGCAAGACCTTCAAGGTGGACCGCGTGCGCGCCGCGGAAAGCGGTGCGAGTGTGGAACAGCTCACACAGACGCTGTATCTGGCACTCTCCGGCAACAGCAGCAGTCTTGTGGCTTCTGCCACGGCGCGTGAAGCGGTGCCCATCGTGCCACGGCTGCCCGAGGCGCAGCGTTCGAGTGTGGAAGCGCTGCTGGCCTTGCCGGTGGCGACGGCCGCAGGCCCGCAGCCGCTTGGGCGCTTTGTGACGGTGGTGGACGGCGTGCGTGAGGGCGTGCGCATCCGCAAGGATCTGCGGCCGGCCATCTACGTGACCGGTGACGTGGCGCGCGAAATCGAAGCGCCGGTGTACGCCATTCTCGAGATGAACCGGCAGATCGAAGCGCTGCAGGTAGGCGGCGCGTCGGTGGGCATCTACAACGCCGTCCCGCCCGAGTCGCTCACGGAAACGGCCATCAAGTGGGACGGCGAATGGCAGGTCACCATCGAGGTGTTCCGCGACCTCGGTCTCGCCTTCGCCATCGTGCTGCTGCTCATCTACGTGCTGGTGGTGGGCTGGTTCCAGAGCTTCAGCATTCCGCTGGTGATCATGGCACCCATCCCGCTCACACTCATCGGCATTCTGCCGGGGCACGCGCTCAGCGGCGCCTTCTTCACGGCCACGAGCATGATCGGCATGATCGCGCTGGCCGGCATCATCGTGCGCAACTCCATCCTGCTGGTGGACTTCATTCAGCTCGAAGAGGCGCGTGGCCGCAACCTGGTGGACGCCGTGCTCGAAGCGGGCGCGGTGCGCTTCCGGCCCATTGCGCTCACTGCGGCCGCGGTGGTGGTGGGCGGCCTGGTCATGGTGCTCGATCCGATCTTCCAGGGTCTGGCCGTGGCCCTCATGAGTGGAGCCGTCGTGGCCACGCTGCTCACGATGGTGGTGGTGCCGTTGCTGTACTGGGAGCTGCGCAAGAACGCGCCGCCCACTGTGGACTCACCC
>VFQP010006034.1_pt1 | contig 10173 bp, 10 predicted proteins | sample 3512351 | NCBI WGS metagenome assembly VFQP01 (sample SAMN10412372, study PRJNA504923) | tailings metagenome | isolation source: Relicate 1 Philex TSF1 revegetated site | place: Philippines: Tuba, Benguet | collected 2017-08-29
CACGCCTGGGGGGGGGGGCGGCGTTGATATACCAGGCGGGAAAGTGGCACTGCTGCGTCCGCTCCCCGCCCTCCTCCTGGCAGGTGGCCAAGTCCCAGGGCGAGCTGGTGCCGCACGACAGCGTGGCGTGGCGCGCTGCGCTGCTGGCTGCCGAGCGCGGCGTCGGCGGCGCCTGCGTCACCGTCGCGCACGGCTTCGCCAACTGCGACGTGAGCGCCGCGCCGCTCGCTCGCTCGCCCACCCGTTTCCGCATGCCTGCGTTTGGGGCGCGACGTGCTGGCCATGCGCGCAAAACCCTGACGCAGGGCTTGGCGGACGGCGTGCTGGAGGAGCCGCAGCCGGCAGAGGCGCTCAAGTGGTACCTCCGCGCGCTCGAGGTGGAGCAGGTGAAGCCCTAAACCCAAACCCTAAACCCTAGCCCTCATCGGGGGAACGCCATCATCGCAGCAGGCAGCTGCGCTGCCTGGCCCCTCCGCTGTGGACGCTTGCAGCTGCTTGGGTGCTGCGGTGCGGGCGGACAGGCGTGCTGCGAGCGTGTTGTGCCCGTGCTATGCGCGTGCTGCGCAGGAGCTGTCTGCCCAGAGGGAGGCGGTGGAGGCTGAGCTCAACGGGCAGTCGCGCGCCAACTCCCTGGACGGCGTGCTGCCCCGGGGCGCCAGCGGCAGGGCCCAGCCCATGAGCCCTAGGGCGGGCGGCGGCGTGGCGGGCACCATCCTCGAGGCCAGCGAGGAAGGCTCGGCGGCGGCGGGTGAGCGACGAACAGTACAGGGGCGAGGGCGGGGGCGCAGGGGAGGAGGGCGGGGGCGATTGCAGGGGGGTGGGCGTCGGCGGTGGGTGAGCGACGCAGCAGGGACGGGCCCAGAAACTCAGGGCAGGAGTGCGGGGGCTGGCCTGAACGAAGGTGCACAGGACGGCTAGCACAGCATGCACACAGCTCCGGCGGCAACGCAGCGAACGGATGCGTGTGCTGACTTGGTGGCCAAGATCGAGTGAGAGCGCGCATGTGGCATGGCGGCCGCAGGGTCGGGGGGCCCGGGCACGCCGCGCGGGGGCGGCGGCGGCGTTACCATGGAGCGCACGCAGAGCCAAAACACCGACATCAGCGTGCCAGAGAGCGGCGTCGGCGTGCTCACCGCCAAGGTGAGCCTCCTTCGCTTCCCTTTGCTTCCCTTGTTCTCCTTGCCCTTTTTGCTTGATTTGCTTTGGGCGTGGCCGTGCCGCCGCGCGCCCTCGTGCTGCCTGCTCGCCGCCTCCCACTCGCAAGTCATCGTCACCGTTGCACACGGCCTGCCCACCCGCCTGCCCGCCCGCCTCGCAGCTGCTGCCGGAGCGGCGCATCCCCAGCAACGCCTTCCTGCTGCGGCAGCGCCTGGCCGCCGAGGAGGAGGCCGCGGGCCTGCCCTTCGCCAGCTCACAGCGGTGAGGGCCTGCCCTTTGCTACCGCCCTTTGCTCCTGGTTCAGAGAGGGGGTGCCTTGCCCTTTGCCAGCTACCAGAGGTGAGCTCCCTCCCTCCAGGCATCAATCGCACGCTTTCCCACCCGCCGTCAACCGCCAGGCTTGCTGCTCTATGCCCGCCGTATCACAGCTGCCTCGCTGGGTATGCTCGCGACCTGCTCGCCCTCAGCTTTACCCAGCCCACACGCCTGCCCGCCCTTGGGATGGGTGCTCGGCGTTGCACCGATGCGCCGCCTGCGGGTGCAAGCTGAGGGCCGCACGTCTGCCTGCCTGAACATCCTGTTGCGCATGGCGTGCTCGGTGCCTGTTCCAATCGCCGTAGGTACGAGCTGAGCGCCGCCATCGGCAAGCTGCTGCTCGAGGGGGGCGCCGGCCTGGAGGCCGACCCGGCGCAGGCGGCGGAGCACTTCAACGAGGCGGCCGAGCACGCGTCCAGCGCCGGCAAAGCCAAGCTCGCCATGAGCTACTACGAGCTGGCGGCGCAGGCCGAGAGCATGTGATGCCAGGCCCGCCCAACTCTTCTCTCGGACCTTGGAGACACCTCGCCTTGGTACCGAGGCTGATGACGCCCTTCTCCGGATCTGCGAACTCCACACCTCCTGCTCTTCTTCATGTTCCCGTCCTTGCTCACGGCGGTGATCCTGGCCCTTGCGTGTTGCACGTGGCCGACATGCACGCGGCGGGAACCGCGCCCGGCACTCCAAACGCGCGCCCCTTCCCCTGACACGGGGTGCTCATGTCCCTGGCGATGATGAACCGCGCAGCAGCACGCAGGTCGATCCCGCAACACCGTGTGCTGACTCCTTGCTTCCCGGCAATTCTTCCCCAGTCCCATGCGAGCCGGCGGTCGGCCACGCGCGCTCGCGCGCCGCCTCTACGCTGTTACGGCAGCGCAGCAAAGCGCTGCCAGAGCAGCCTCCGGCGTCTGCTGCTCTTGTCCACGGGGCACCTGCAAGCGGCGGCGCGCGCCACAGCAAGAGCAGCGGCGGTGCGTGCGGCCCGCCGATGGCGCACACAGGCCTCAGGAGGCAACCAGGGGCCGGTGGAGAGCGACAGTGGAGCAGCAAGCCCGCACTCACACGTCCTTGAGCTTGCTGGGCCGCCGGGTGTGCAGCCAGGTCAGCTCGGACTTGGACAGGCGCCACAGCTGGTCGGGCTCTGTGAAGAGCAGCCTGCGGCGCGCGTGCCACGGAGCAGGCAGCCACAGCACGGGCCAGGCGTGTGTCTGGACTTGCGTCAACGGGACGGGCCTCCGCCGCCCGCAGGATCAGCAGCGAGGCAGAGGCACCAGCTCAGATCATTGGCGCCAGCGGCGAGCGGTGCGGCAGCGAGAGCAACGGCGCACCCCTGCCTGGAGCACAGGAGAAAGAGCAAGGCGCGAGAGCAACCCCCCATTCGCCGCCAACCTGGCGCCTCCCTGCCCAGAGGCCCGCCGCTCACCACACAAAGGCAAAGACGCCCTGCTCCTGCCAGCGGTGCCGCTCCAGGCCGCCGCTCTGGATGCACAGCGCCAGCCAGTCCTGCACCTGCGGCCAGGCAGGGGGTTAGGGTTAGCACGCCGCGTGAGCGCCATGCTAACCTGGCGTTTCGCTTGGTCGCTATGGGCCATCTGGCACGCCCGGTAGCTGGGCTCCGGCCCCACCGAGGTGCCTTGCCAGCTCGCGCTCCGACGCCCCCGACAAGACCCCACGGGGCCCACCAGGCCCCTTGACACCACGGACTCTCGCCACGCACCCGCGGGTCCCTCCACAGCGCGGTAGAGACGACCATGAAGTTGCCAAAGAGCACGGTGAGGTCGTACCCCTCCTTGGGCAGCTTGGCGTTCTTCCACCAGTTGTGCTGCATGGAGAAGAGGCCGCTCAGGTTGCGCGGCCGCACGTGCTCGAGCAGGCTCCCGCCCGGCCGCAGCTTGTTGGAGACGAGGAAGAACTTGGCCAGCTCTGGCAGCCCGTTCATCACGTGCCTGCGAGGAAGAGGGGGGGGGCGGACAGAAGGGAAAAGAAGGTAAAAGAGAGCACAGATGTGGACAGACCGCCAGAGAGCAGGCCGATCACCACGTGCCTGCGAGCGCGGCATGCTGGGCCCGGCGCAGTGACGCAGGTAACGCACGCGCAGCGCAAGCGCACGTCAGTGCGGCGCAGAGGGACGCGCAGCGGGCCGCCAGGCGCACCCACACGCGCCCACCACTGCGCGGCGTGCGTGGCGCGGCACGTTTGCTGCGCGCGCGCTCACCAGTACTCGACCGGCATGCGGTGCGTGGCCATGGTCCGGTTGCGCTGCAGCATGGACTGAACGAAGTTGACCTGCGGACAAGCACACCACGCGTCGACCCGCCAGGCGCACGCTCAACTCGACAGCGCAGCCCCGCCAACGCCCTTGCTGCTGCTGCGGAGCGCTGAGCGCCGTCGCCGCGCCACTCACTTTGACGGGCTCCATGATCATCAAATCGTCGTCAATCTGGAGGAAGAAGGGGTAGCCGAGGTCCGAGACGAGGGTGTAGGGCACCAGCATGCGCCACAGGCCCTGCGCGTGTGCGGCGAGTCGGCGGCTTTGCTGTTTGGCACCCCCCTTTGGTGCCTGCCTCCTGGACCCGTCTTGCGGCATTGCAGCGCCTGCCTCAGGAGGAGGGACGCCCGGCGGCGCGCTCCATCTCCCGCGGCTCACCATTACTGCGCACACGAGCGCACGGCGTGTTGAGCGGCACTGTGTCAGCGCCACCACCCTGCATGCTGCATGAAGCTTGCGCCATATGGCGCAAGGCACTGGGCGCGAGGAGACTCACTGAGGTAGTCGCTGTGCCAGGTGCCCCAGGCGGGCAGGCGGTAGTCGCTCTTGCGCGGGCGGTAGTGCCACTGCTGGGCCGAGATGCTGAGCAGGCACACGCGCGATGCGTTGCCCGGGCCCAGGCTCTGCAGCAGGTGGTGGCGGAGGCTGTCGTACCTCTCCTCCCGCACGAACACGAAGACGTCCGTGGGCGTGGCGGGGTCAAGCCGTGTTAGCAGGTGCCGGATGCTGCAGGCGAGCAGGCTGTCGCGCACGCTGCCGCTGGTGAAGGCGTGCAGGTACACCGCCTGCGCGAGGCGCGTGGCCCAGGGCGCGTGGCTCAGGGCTGCAGCGCGTGGCCCAGGGCGCGTGGCCCAGGGCGCGTGGCCCAGGGCGCGTGGCTCAGGGCTGCAGCGCGTGGCTCGCCCGCCATGCGCTTGAGCTCCCTTCACATTGGCTCCATCATCGCCATGCGCACCGCAAGGCGCCTGGACGTCCACTGCCGCTGCAGCTGGAGCTCTGGAGAGCTGGCGTTGCTCCCCGGGGCGTCCTGCTGGACTCCGAGGGACGACGCCCACAGCTGCACGCACGACGTCGCGGCCTCGAGCTGCTCCGGCACGCCAGGAACAGCGAAGTGGCGAGTGGCGCTGCACCGCGCCAGCAGCAGCGCCACCGCCAACAGCCAGCACGCGCCTGGCCAACTTGCTCCTCGTGCCCGCTGGCCGCGCAGCACCAGCATTCACGCCTCAGGCTCCGCGCCTCTTACATGCTGCTCCGCTGAGGGGGCGTGCTGAGCTGATCACAATAGAGTGTTCCGGGCTCTGGGTCCAGGGCGGACCGCAGCACACGTGCGCTCCGCATTCGAACCGCGCTTTGCATTCGTCCGCGCGCGAAAAAGAGGCATCAAGAAGGCCCTGCACACCAAGGCCGATGCATCGCCAACACCCAGTCCCTCCTCCTCGACCCGGCCCGCATCACCGCGGCGCGGCGCCCCACGCCCCCGCGCCGCCCCCCTGCGACCCGCCCCCACCGCCGCCGCCGCTGCCGGCCAGCCCGCCGAACGCGTCCAGCCCCATGGACGGCTGCGTCATCATGAGCAGGTTGGCGTCCGACCCGCTCGCAAGCAGCTCCGCCTCAAACTGGTCCGCCGCGCCGTCCAACAGCGAAGCCAGCGCGTCGTCGTCCTCCGCAGTCATACCCATGGGCGTCATGCCCATGCTGGGCGGCAGCTGCGGCGTCCCCATCATCTGCTGTTGCTGCTGCTGCAAGAGCTGCTGCTGCTGCAAGAGCTGCGGGTGCTGCTGCGGCGGTGGGACCTGCTGCTGCTGCGGTGCCTTGGGTTTGGACGTTTGCTGCCGCTGCCGCTTGTTGGCGCCGGGCGGTGGCGGCGGCGGCGGCGGCGCGCCCCACCCCTCGACGCCCTGCTGCTGCTGCTGCTGCTGCTGCGACCCGGGCGGCGGTAGGGTTGGCAGCCCCACGTAGCCGTATCCCTGCGGGCCGGAGGCGCCACCGCCGGGCGGAAGCATCCCGCCCGGCGGCATCGGCGGCGGCTGCGGCGGCCCCTGCATCGGCCCCCCGCCGTACAGCTGCTGCTGCTGCTGCTGCTGGGCTTGCAGCGCTGCGGCGGCCGCCGCCGCCGCCGCCTCCTTCTGCGCGCGCACGCCCTTGCCCTTTTTGTGGCTCTTTTTGAACACCGGCGGCGGCGGCGGCGCCAGCGGCGGCAGCTCGCCCAGCAGTCCCTGCGGCCCACTGCCCGGCGGCGGCGGCGGCATGGCCATGAAGCCGCCCGCCGCCGCGCCCGCCTGCTGCTGCTGCTGCTGCGCCGCCGTTGCGTTCTTCTTCTTGGGCTTCTTGGGCTTGCCGTCCGCGCCCTCCAGGCCGGGCGGCGGCGGCGGCGGCGGCGGCCCGCCAAACCCTGGCAGGGCTTGGTCCAGGTGCGACACCATGGGCAGGCCGCCGGTGCTCCCTGGCGGCGCCAACGGGTCAAACGCGCCGCCGCCGCCGCCGCCCGCGCCGCCCGGCATGTGCCCGCCCAGCGGCGGAGGCAGAGGCATCGGCGGCTGCCCACCACCCGATGCCGCCGCCGCCGTGGGCTTGCGCTTCTTCTTGGACGGCGGCTTGTCCGCGCCGCCGCCGCCGGCCGACGGCTGCGAGGCGGACGAGGGCGAGGGCAGGCCCGCCGAGCCCTGGGGAGGGCCTAGCGCGCCATGGCCGGGCGGCGGCGGCAGCCCTGCCTGCGCCAGGAACTCCTGCAGCGCCAGCTCACGGCTGGGCGCCGTGGCGATGCTCTCGCGCTTGCGTTTGTTGCCGCCGGCGCCGCCGCCGCCGGCGCCGCCGCTGGGCGCCGTGCCGCCGCTGGCGGCCGGCGCGCCCCCGGCGGCCACGGCGCTGGGTGCACCTGCAGAAGGGCAATGCGCCATGCCCACGTCAAGCGGCTGCATCTGACACAGGGGGGAAAAGAGCCGCCGCCGTTGCGCGGCGTGAGAGAAGGAAAGCGAGCGCGCACGCACCTGCTGCGGCGCCGGCGCCCGGCCGCCACGGCGACGCCAGCCCGCCCGTCCCGCTCCGTTGCAGCAGCCCCGGGCTTCCGGCGCCCGCCGCCGCCACCGGCGGCCACGGCGGCGGCATGCTCCCACCCGCCGCCGCCGCCGACGACGGCGGCTGCGCCAAGTCTAGCAGCAGCGGCCCGCTGCCCGCCTGCTGCTGCTGCTGCTGCTGCTGCAGCAGCGCGGCGCGCCGCGCGGCCTGCTCGGGGGAGAGCGGCGTCTGCAGCGAGCCCTGGCTCTGCAGCGCGGCCTGGCGGAGGCGCGGGTAGACGTGCGTGGCCCAGTGCTCAGCGGCGTCGAGCGCGCTACGGGCGGGGAGCGGCGCGGCGGCGGCCGCAGCCTGCAACGCCTGCTCGCCGTGCACCTGCGAGTACGCGTGGTTTGTGCTCGAGTGCATGTAGGGCAGGGCGCCGCGGCTGCTGCGACAGGCGCAGAGGTGGGGGAGGTGCGGGCCTTGCGCTTGCAGGGCGCCAAGGTGAGCGAGGGGACTAGGGGCGGAGGGCTGTGTGCGCCTCTGCCGCCTCCTCCTCCCAAAGCAAATGCCATCACGCCCCCCCAGGCTGGGCACACGTCTAGGAGCGCCTCTGCCGCCTTGGCGGGGTCTTGCCTCTAGTGCGACCCCCCACCACCAACACACACACACACACACACCACGCACACACAACACACATCCCCCCGCCCCACCTCTGCACACACCTCGATGAGCGCCTCGGCCGCCTTGGCGGGGTCCTCCTCCCGCTCCCTCTCCAGGTCCCGCTGCAGCCGGATCAGGTTGCGCGCCAGCTTCTCCCGTTTGTGCACCTGGGCAGGCGGACGCACGCAACGCACACAGCAACTGCGTCTCTTGCTCCCGCAAAGGGCGGGCTCCTCACCGCGCAGGTGGGCGACGACGCCACGTGGCAGTGCCGCACAGCAGGCAGATATCGTTGCGGGCGCTGAGGTCCCGAGCTGGCGGAGGCGGCTTGGCTGCGACACGTGGCGCTCTGCCCACGTGCGTCCCCAACAGAGGCGCGCGGCCCCCCCGCCCCCACAGGCCACCACAGAGGAACGGCGCGTTCCCCCCGGGCCACGCAGCAAGGGCGGCGCTGGCCCAGCGCGGCGCGGGGCGCACCTGGGCCAGGATGTTGCGCACGACGTCCAGCTCCCAGCGCACGCCCTGCAGCAGCCCCTCCTCGAACTGCAGCGGCGAGAGAGGCAGCGGCACCTCCCCGGGCCCCAGCCCCACGCTGCTCAGCAGGCCGGGGTCCAGCGCCGCCCCGCCGCCCGGCACCTGCGGCATCCAAGCGGCAGCGGCACAGCAACGCGGCGCTTCGGGTCAGCACGATCAGGAGGAGCGCATGGATTGAGGGCTTGTCAGGGGGGTTTTCGTCGTTTCGTCGTCGCAAGCTGCGTGGAGGGCCCCCAGCCCTGCGACGCGCCCCTTCGCTGCAGCGGCGGGACCAGGAACCCGCCCGCCGCCCCCGCAACCCCACAGCAGGGTGCGTCCAAGCGGCCCTGACCTGCAGCGGCGGGACCAGGAAGCCGCCCGCCGCGCCCGCGCCCCCGAGCAGGTGCGACGACGGCGTCCCCGCCATGCCCGCCTGCCCGCCCGGGCCACCCAGCAACCCCGCCGCCGCCGCCGCCGCCGCGCCGCCGCCGCCGGCGGCGCTCATGAGCTGCTGCTGCATGGCGGCCATGGCCTGCTGCTGCGCCACAGAGAGCGGGTTGATGGAGGGCGGGCGCCCCGGGCGGCGCTTGAGCGGCAGCAGCCCCTCGGCCGACGTGCCGGCGAGGGCGGAGTTGGGCTTGGGCGCGCGCTTGGTGGAGGCGGCGGTGCCGGGCGTGGGCAGCGGCAGCCCGACGTCGCCCACCTGCGGTTCACATGCATGTCCCGCGGCGGTGACGGGGGCGCGCCGCGTGAGCAACGGCCAGCAGGGTGGGCAGCGCGGCCACGCGTGGCGAGCGCGCATGCTCGCAGCGGCGGCAGCACCAGGAACATGCAGGACGGTCAGGTTCGCCCCCACGGCCATCCCACGCCCTGACGACTTTCGCCGCCCCCCTCCTGGGCAGCGCACACAGCCCAACCCTAGCCAAACCCTAGCCATGCAGCAGCGACGGAGCAGCGCACCAGGAGCTCCGAGGTGTTGATGGCGAGGTGCGGCGGCGCGCCGGAAGCGCCGCCGCGCGGCTTGCCGTCGGGCGGCAGGCCCAGCGGCGCGCCGTCTGGCCCCACGGCGGCCGCCGCCACCGCCTGGTGCAGCGCCTTGTCCTTGCGGGGCCGCGCGCCAGAGGTGGCCGACGCCGCCTTGGCCATTGCGGCGCAGTCCTTGCGCACCTCGGGCCGGCGGATGTCCACCGGCGCCAGCGTGTTCTGCACGGAAGAGAGGGCGTCGTGGGTCGCAGGGTCACACAGTTGATTCGCGAGCTGCGCTGAGCTCGTACATCAAGCTATCGTCAGTCTGATGGGGCTGGGGGATGGGGCCACCGGCGCCAGCGTGTTCTGCGGTGCGGGTTCGGGCGCGGGCCCCGGAGGTGAATGAGGGAGCGCTCGTCGCGTGCGCGCGCGAGGCGACCGATACACGTGCGCGTCTGGGCGGCGAGGCCAAAGTCACGCGCTGGCGGGTCGAGAGGCGCAGGGCCGCCGTCCCTCGTCGCGAAAACGGGACACTGTGACACGGCCTCTGGGCGAGACTGCATGCGTGTGTATGAGAGGTGGGCGGGTGGAGAGGCGCGCACCTTGGAGGGGTCAGCCGCCGCGTCCTTTTGCAGCATGAGCGGCGTGTGCTGCCGGCAGTACGCGCGGTACGTGAGCTTGCGGTTGACGTTGGTCTTGGTGCACATGTAGTTGCCAATCCTGGACGCGCGCGCATACACGAGAAAGAGTGAGCGGCGCCCGGCAGAGCTAGCCCCAGCTGACGACAGGGCTTCCACGCGGTTTCCTGCGAGAGCGGCCGGCGGCGAAGCGAAGCGGGCAGGCGGCGTCCCGCACGCACCTGCGTCCGCACAGCGGGTGGAACGCGTGCGTGCACTGCCCGTAGCAGCACTTGACGGTGGGGCCCGCCTGCTGCCGGCACACGGCGCAGGGCGTGCTCCAGCGCTCGGGCTTGATGCTGCCCGTGCCCGTCACGGCGTCGCAGTGCTCGCCGGGCAGCACGTCCGTCTCCACGTGCCACAGGGCGCACACCTGCGCGTGCGAGCGCACGCGCAGGGGGCGACGGCGACGCCCGCGTTCGGACGAGGCTGCCCTCTGCCTCTGCCGCCCTGCGTTGGTCCTGCTCCAGAGCAGGCCGACTGCGGGCCCGGCTGTGGGTGCCCTGTCCACTGCTGCCACTGCCCCTGGGCGGCGTGCAGCCAGGCCTGGCCCCCTCACACACCCGTGCGTGTGCCTTTGGCTCGCTTGCCTTTGTGCTGCGAGACATCTGATACGCC
>VFQP010006035.1_pt1 | contig 10173 bp, 16 predicted proteins | sample 3512351 | NCBI WGS metagenome assembly VFQP01 (sample SAMN10412372, study PRJNA504923) | tailings metagenome | isolation source: Relicate 1 Philex TSF1 revegetated site | place: Philippines: Tuba, Benguet | collected 2017-08-29
CTGCCGGGTACCTGGTGGGAAACGTGTGGTGGGACCGGGAGGGGCGCGGTGCGTCACTCATGTCGCAGAGGTCACCGGTGGGGGCCGCTCATGCGCTGGCTGTTTTGGATGTGACATGCTCCCACAGCGCAGGAGTCCGGGCCCCTGGTGTTTGCATCAGTCCTGGCGACCTGGACAGCCTGCCTCCGGGGGTTGCGTGACGGTGTACGTGGCAGGTGTGTCATTCATTTGGTGAACCAGACGCATGCCAACGTCGAAAACACTTGGAACGTCCAAGAGCAAGTCATACACCGTCCAGACGAGCGCGCTCTCCCTATGCCGCCCACTTCTTCTCTGGTGAAGGGGGTGAGAAGGCCCCTAGGGAAGGGGGGCCTTCTCCAAGGCCTTCTCCCAATCCGCCGGCCTTGTCTAGAGAAGGACCCCTTCTCCCCCCCCTTTCCCGCCCCCTTCACCGGACCTCTGGAGAAGGGGTCCCCAGAACGGACGCAGCTGCAAGCGCTGCTGTACGGGGCTCGTACCACGTCACTCGTACCACGTCACTTGGATCCGCGGCTCTTGCAAAGCTGAGAATCTCCAGCATCGCTTCCATCATCCCACACGGAGAGTGGATGATGAGCAACATCTGCTTTTCGAGTGTGAGAGCACCCTAGCGGTGCGTGACACCCACCGACAGCTCCTCAACAGCCTGGCCTCATGGTCCGTCCGCGGCCTCATGGCTCACCCGTCGCCCAGACTCTCGTCGCCAATTTTGTTCGCGACTGCACCCGCTGTGCTCATGTGCATGATGGATGATTGTCTGATTGATGCCAAGCACCATCTGATTGATGCCAAGCGACGGCCAATTGCAAACTCACCTGGGCGCTGGCACCATGGGGCGCACGGCGCCCCCCACACTTCGCACCCTCCCTGGTCGGCGGCCCTCTGTGGGGCCAGCCACCTGGCCAGGCCCGCCTTCCCATCCCCTCCCACCCTTCTCTCCACCAGCAGCCGCAGCAGCAGGTACCTCCACCGCCTCGCATTTTGCAACGGCCGCCACCCCAACCTCCTGTATGCCACAGCAGCGATGCTGCCATGACCAGCAGCGTCACGCCCCACCGCCTTCCTGCTGCCAGCGCATCAAGCAAGGAGCACCTTTGGCGGATGTGGAGTTCGTCACTGCGGCGGCCCTGTGCGCCGCCTGGAGCATCGTCAGCGGACACCCGCATAGCTTTCACTGAAGCTCGCGACAGGTTGCAGGTTTCTTTTCAGCCCGTGATTGGCACAGCAGAGGCCAACTGCAAGGCAATGTCCAGTGTCCAGCCGCACGAGCAACCATCACTTCAAGCACCAGCCTGGCCGAGCCAGAGTTCTGAGTGATGACGAGGCCAGGCTGTTGATGTTGTGCGGCCTGTAGTCGTCACTCATCCCACACAGCCTCTCGCGTGCAGCCAACCGCGGGTGCAGCGCTCGCCCGTCAAGCAAGTGCGTGCGAGCGGGCCTGTCGCTGCAGGCCCAGGCCCTGGCTCTGGGAGGCCCGCTGCAGAGGCCTTCCACAGCCAAAGTGAGTCCATGCCAGCACTCGAAGCGTCCATCCAGCGTCGCCAGATGCGTCAACAAGGGACAACAACAAGCACCAGCAAGAGAGTCTCTTCCTCATGGTAGTACAAGCGAAGATGGCACAGGGAGCGTCAAGCAGGTGAGCCCGTGTCATCGGCCCACGCCCGCCAACAAACCACGTCAAGCTGCTGTGTGGCCCGAACTGCACCACTGCCATCGTCCATCAGCGAAAACCGCCACAACCGCCACACCAAGCCGCTCAGCCACCGCCGCCATGATACAGTTGCTGCCCTCGAGCACCGCTGCTGTTGCCCTCAAGCACCGCTGCTGCTGCCATAGAGACATTGCCGCGTCCGTACGCGTCGTTTGTATGCCTTATCCTCAGCGCTCGCGTCGGCCCCCCTCACCCACGACCACACAACAAGAAGAGGAAGGGATTGGGGCACGCGGCCGCCGCGCGCCCGTGGGACGCACGTGAAGCGCAGCAGGCCTCACACGCAAATAGACTCGACCGCTGCGCAGAGTCAAGGGCAGCGTGCGTCTGCTGATGATGTCATTGGAATCCCACGTCCAGGTGCACGTCACCGCCCGCAAACAGCAAGGGCCAGCGACGGCACGGTGGGCCCCTGGAATACGATTAGCCGCAGGTCCGATGGAAGACAATCGAAAAGAAATCGGCACGCCACAACAGACACCACCTCGTCAGCCCCGGCTTCCCCTGCATGCCGCCATGCGCAACACCACCACCGCACCGTCTAGGACACCCTCCGCTGACGGCCCTAGTGTACAAATGATTCTCAGTGAGCCGCGCCTGTCCTCCCTCGCGCCCAGCACCAGAGACCCCGCTCAGGCCTTCACATGTCCAGGGTGCCCGTGTGCTTTTCGGTCAGCTCGGGGTCCACGCAGTAGCCCAGGTCCACCCATTCCTGCGGTGGAAAGTGGGCCGAACATGCGGCGGCGTCAGCAGCGAGTTCAACGGCCGCAGCACAGCACTTGTGTAGCACAGCAGGCGAGGGCTCCCACCTGGCGCAGCTTCCTGAAGGCGATCTGAGGCAGGTCCGCCTCCAGGGACACCTCCGTGCGCAGCGCCTCGGGCTTGAGCACCTCCACCATCACCTGCGCATGGACACCCCTCGCAGGTGCACGGTATGTCTCCCCCATTGGGCAGCTGCGCACATGGAGGTGAGGCCCTCCGCGACGCCCTCACCTTGTCCTCGCCGAGGATCTTGTACATGGCGTTCTTGGCCCACACATCAAAGCCGTCCCAGCCGGCAAAGTTGCGGATGAGGCAGAAGCGGTTGACGGCGCGGTTGGCGTCGATGGGCGTCGTGTTGACGAAGGTGATCATCTGCGGTGCACGCCAGAGCGTTCAGGTGCGGGTAAAAATGCTGCTCAAGGTGAGGTGAAGCCCACACGGTATTTGCACTCTCCTCAAGCAGTCGCACCTGCACGCCGCTGCCGAGCGTGATCTTGATGCACGAGGTGGAGGGCAGGAAGGCCTTGTACTCGACGGGCACCGAGTCCACCGCCGTCCACTCCCACAGCGCGTTGACGGGCTTGTTGTGGATCCTGCGCGATGGCCAGAGTTGTGAGTGCGCAGGCAAGCGGGTGACGCATGCACGGCCTGCACACGCCCCGTGGCACGAATCGTGCTCACGCCTCACCTGAAGGTGCCGCTGATGCCCCACGTGTCGCGCTTCATCTCCATGTCCATCACCACGGGCTTGCTGCTGTTGCCAAAGCTGTCGCTGTGCAGGTAGTGGATGTGCGCCATGTCCAGCGCGTTGTCAAACACGCTCCAGTGCGGCGCCGAAAACTCCATCTCGCCGTACACGGGCTGCCACGCCGGGTCAAACAGCTCGGGGCAGAAGGACGACGGCAGCGGCGGGCGCTCAGCGGCGGGCATGGAGCTGCGCGCAGGGGTGGAGAGGGCAAGTGATGATTGGTGCGGCGCTGGATTGGCAAGGCATGCGCGTGGCCCTTCCCTCAGGCAGAAGCGCACCTGGAGCCGAAGAAGAGGTAGATGAAGCCGCCCTGCTCCTCCACCGGGTAGGCGTCCACCAGCGCGCGCTTGGGCAGGCGGGTCTGGTCGGCGCTCGACGGCGCGTCCATCAGCTTGCCTGCGGGCGCACGCGTTGTCCGTGTGTTTGCGGGAAGGACAGAGCCGAGGTGGACCAGCAGCGCACCCCCTGCGCCCCGCGCGCGCACCGTTGCCATTGAAGGCCCAGCCGTGGTAGGGGCACACGACGCACGTGTGGCCGTGCACGTCCTTGGTCCAGCCCTTGCCCAGGGGCGCGCCGCGGTGCGGGCAAATGTTGTCCAGGCAGCGCACCTTGCCTGCGCGGGTGTCAGCGCGCAGCACGACCTCAGCCCATCGCGTGCGCCGACAAATCTGCAGCGCACCTCCTCCTCCCCCGCCCGAGCGACGACTCACCGGTCTCGTCGCGGAAGAGCGCCACGGTGCGGCCGAGCATGTGCACCTCCTTGACCTGCCCCTCGGCCACCTGGCTGCTCAGCGCGGCGGCGTACCAAAAGTTGCGCAGGTAGGCGCGGCGCTCCCGCAGCTCCTTGGCGCGCCGCGAGTCGGGCAGCGGCTGCGCCGGGTCCCAGGCGCCCGGCGCCAGGCCGTCCCGGCCCTTGCGGCGCTGCTGCTGCTGGTCCCTGGCCAGCGGGGGCGGCGGGGAGGAGGGGCGCGTCTTGTCCCAGGAGGGGCGCGTGCGCGGCACCGTGGAGGGCGGCGCCAGGCCCTTGGGCAGGGGCGGCAGGGGGCCGCCGGGCGCACCCAGCGGCGGCGAGGGAGGGGCGGCGGGGCGGTCCAGCACGGCAGTGCCCACGCCGCCGCCGGCGCGGGGCGGCGCGTCGTGCGAGGAGGCGTCCAGGAAGGGCGAGGGCTGCGCCAGCGCGGCGGCGGGGTTGCGCAGCGCGATGAGCGCGTAGATGGCGCGCTTGACCGAGACGAGCTTGACGGGCATGAGCCGCTTGGGCAGCGTGGGCAGGTTGGTGATGAGCTTGGCCTGCAGGTGGTGTAGGGTGAGGGCAAGGCTTGTGGACGTACGTGCGGAGGGGCACTGTGCCAACAAGACACGGCGCTCGCAAGAGGACGCGCACCGCCTGCTTGGAGTCGTTGGGGTGCTCGCGCAGCACCGGCAGGATGGCCGACACCTCCATGCCGTAGAAGAGTGCGCAGCATGTCCTGCGGAGGAGCAGCAGCAGCAGAGAGGGCAAAGCTCTCTGTGGGTGGAGCTGCGCTGTGGAGAGCGCTGCTTGCGCGCTGCACCTTATGAAGGCACTCACACGGCGAGCAGGTTGTCCCAGGCCACGAGCGGCGCCAGCGACTCGACCACCTCGGGCAGCACGCGCGGGAGCGTCTCGCCCGCGGCCGTGGCGAAGCTCGTGAACTGCGCGCGAGCAACACAAAGATTGCAGATGTCCAGGGTCCCGCGCGAGCCTTTTCGTGTGCCAAAGAGCGCCACGACGAGCCAGTACGCTGCTCTCCTCATGCTGCTGCTGCTGCACGCTCACCTGCGTGAGGACGTGCGCCACCTCGAGCAGCACGCCCGCGCCCACACCCAGCGCGAACGAGCGCACGGCCGGCTGCGCGCACGCGAGCGAAAAGAGGCACGGCACCACGGCAAGGCACTGCGCTCGCTCCATCCTCCTCGTGCGGCAGCGCGCGTCAGCGCTGAGTCACGCTGTTCGAACTTGGTGTGCGGCCTCGAAGGGCGCGAGCGTTCGAGCTCGCACCTCGAGGAACGGCGTGTCGACGTCGTCGTCGGGCGCCTGGGCCACGGCCGCCTCCACCACCGCCTGCACGGAGCGCGGAGGAGCACCAAGGAGCGCGCGGGGAGGCCACCAAATCGTGTGGTGACGCACGGCTGGCGCCAGGAGGGAACCCTTGTCGCCGTGCCGCGTGCAGCAAGCTGCTCCGTGCGCACTCACCCGCTCGCTATCCGCCTTGCCGCCGCTGGCCCTGACACACACGCTGAGGCGGCGCGCGCCGCTCGCCGAGCGGCTCAGCGACGAAAAGCTGCTCGAGCGGCGCGCGGGAGAAGGAGGCGCCACCGCAGGAACTGCGCGCAGCAGGGCACCGCTGCGCTGCTTGCTGCTGCTGCTTGACGACTGCGCGCCGCCGCTGAAGGTCCTGGAGCGCAGCATTGTTGCGGCGCGCTCAAGCGAGGTAGGCGCGAGCTCAAGTGCAGGGAAAGGAAGAGCCTGGGAGGACGACGAGGACTCTGAGTGTTCTGGTGCTGGTGAGAGTGAGTGTGTCTGCGCCGCCAAACGCCTCGCTTCCGGAGTCCGCTCGCGCGGTCCACCTTTGGCGGCACAGCCCATGCGTCCCCGCGCCACACGCTCAGCCTTCCAGCGGCAGCTCTGCACGGGCCAGCCATTGGCTTGCAGCAATGGCGGCAGGAGGGCGGGCAGGGGGGCACTCGCCGCCCAGCGACGGTTCGAACGTGCGTGCACGCGCTCAGCGGATGTAGCGCGTGAGGAAGCGCTTGTGGAAGTCGTTCCGGATGGTGTCGTTAATGAAGCGCTTCTGCGCCTTCGGCTCGCCCCGCGCCTGGTTCTTGAACACCACGTCCTCGTCCCACCTGCGATCGCGCGTGCACGTGTGCGCGCGTGTGCCGCGTCAAACGGGGATGATGAGGCTGAGTTGAGTCAGGCACAGCCACAGCGCTTGAGCTCAAGAAGGAGTCAGCCGCACCGGTGCTTGATGCTGAACGTGACGTCGCCGGCGAGCGCCAGCAGCGGGTTGCCCGTCATGAGCTCCTTCTCCTTCTCCTTGGCCTGCCGCGCCTCCTCCTCCACAGCCTGCATGGTGTGCGCACAGGTGCCGGGCGTCAGGCGGTGCCGCAGGGCGTGAGGGCGAACCGCTGGGCGTGGCGAACGCACCTTTTTCCGCGCCTCCTCGGCGCGCTCCTTCTTGATGCGCTCCAGCTCGGCCATCAGCGCCGCCTCCTCGTCCTGTGCGTGAGCATGCAGCAGGCCAGCTGATGACGCGCCTGGTGGGCTGCGCAGCACGTGGGCCCGCACCGTGCCGGCCCGCGCACCTCGTCGTCGTCGTCGTCGTCGTCGTCGCTGTCACCGCCACCAGGCCCACTGCTCTCGTCCTCCTCGTCCGCGTCCACCGCCTTGGGTATGAGTGCCTTGGGAGCTCCTGCTGCCCTGCCGCCTGCTGCTCCGTCGGGCGCTGCAGCTGCCTGCTCCAGCAGCTCCAGGTCCTTTCTGCGCTCCTCTGCGTGGGTGGGGGGGCAAGCAACAGCTCCTTCTCACCTGCTTGGGCCCATGCACACAGCCTGCCCCACGCAGAGCAGCCTCCCAGCGCACGCACCGGCGAAGTCGACGCCCTTGCTAAAGTGCTCCCGCTCCTTGGCCTCCAGCTCGGTGCGCAGGTCACGCTCCGCCACCTCGTCTGGCGCCGCCTGGCCCGACTTCCTGTGCACACGATGCGTGTGCGGGTGCAGGGGCGTGAGCGCTTCGGGTGTGCGCCGGCTTCCTCTCCTGTCCTGGAGAGGGCCTGGCCCAACGCAACCCCACGCACGGCGCACCTGTACTTCATGCGCAGCTGCGACGGCAGGTTTTTGGCCGAGGTCATGCGGCTCGCGACATACCACCGCGCGCCTCCCTGCTCCTCGTGGCCCTTGGCCGGAGCCCACGTAGGGCGGTGCGCCGTCGTCATGTTATTGTCGTTGTGCTCAGAGCAGGTGCTGAGCGGCGCGCAGCGCACTCGTGCATGGCCGAGGCTTGCGCGGGCTTGCTCTTCGATCATCCGCGCGCCACACGGCCCGCACGCGCCGAGATTCCCATCCTCAGCTCGCGCAGACCAACATACACCACCTCGCAGAGCACCAGGCCCACCACAACGATGGCCGCGGCGGGGGGAAGCAAGAAGGGCGAGCTCTACAAGTGCGCGCAGCATTGGGGGAGCGCGCCGTCACCACACAGGTAGCTGCTGCGCTCAGTCGGCAATTGCTGACGCTCGCCTGCTCCTCACCGCAGGGAGTCGGCGAAGAAGAAGGATGTGCGCAGCTCAAACATCGAGAGCGCCAAGGCGGTGGCGGACGCGGTGCGCACGAGCCTGGGGCCGCGCGGCATGGACAAGATGGTGAGCGCAGGCAGGTTTGCAGCAGCGGCGCGCCTGGGGGACTCGAACGCCGCGAGATCGGCATCTTGAACCGAGTAGTGGAGCCGCGGCCTGCGCGCCCGCAACGTGTCTGCGCAGGTGTCTGCACCGAACGGCGAGGTGATCATCACCAACGACGGCGCCACCATCTTGCAGAAGATGACGGTCACGCAGCCCGCGGCCAAGATGCTGGTCGAGCTCTCAAAGTCGCAGGTGTGCGCGTGTGTGTGCCAGGGCGCGTGTGCAAGTGTGCAGGCGATCCACAAGTGAGCGTGGCCCCGCCACCTGCCTGCACAGGACGTGGTGGCGGGCGACGGGACGACGTCCGTGGTGGTGATCTGCGGCGCGCTGCTCAAGAAGTGCCAGGAGCTGCTGGAGAAGGGCGTGCACCCAACCATCATCTCTGACGCGTTCGACAAGGCGGCGCAAAAGGCCTGCCAGGTGCGCAGCGCGTGTCGTTTCGGGGTGGGGCGAGTGGCGCGGGGCGTGCACGACAGCACCGTGACACGTCGCTCACTTCGCTCATCGTGTGCGTGTGTGCAGATCCTCGAGTCGGTGGCCATCCCCATCAACCTGGAGGACCGGGACGCCCTCATCCGCGCGGCCACCACGTGCGTACCGTAGTCGGGGAGAGGGAGGCAGATCGCGGCGGGCGCACGGCGCAAACACCCAGCGCTCTCACGCTGCTGCGGCCCCCACCCCCCACGCTCGCGCAGGTCGCTGAGCAGCAAGGTGGTGTCGCAGTACAGCAGCCTGCTGGCGCCCATGGCGGTGGACTCGGTGCTGCAGGTCATCGACCCGGCGCGCCCCAACATGTGAGCAAACGTTGCGCTGACGCACACGCCAAGCTTGCTTGCGCCGCCAGGGTCGGGCGCACAGCATGATGACGATGCCACCTCGCGCCCAATGAACCGTGCAGGCTGGACCTGCGCGACATCCGTGTGGTGAGCAAGCCGGGCGGCACCATTGACGACAGCAGCCTGGTGGACGGGCTGGTGTTTGACCAAAAGGCGTCCAAGGCGGCGGGCGGGCCCACGCGCGTGGAGGACGCCAAGATCGCGCTCATCCAGTTCTGCGTCAGCCCGCCCAAGGCCGACCTGGAGAACAACGTCATCATCTCGGACTACTCGCAGATGGACCGGTGCGCGGGACGTTGTGGTGGGAGATGTTGGGATTGGGGCGCAGCAGGCGAACGCCAGCGAGGTCGCACGCCCCCAACCTCCCACCCCAACCTCCCCAACGCGTGCTCAGGGTGTACAAGGAGGAGCGCAACTACATCCTGTCCATGGTCAAGAAGATCAAGGCCAGCGGGTGCAACGTGCTGCTCATCCAGAAATCCATCCTGCGCGACGCCGTGACGGAGCTGTCGCTGCACTACCTGGCCAAGGCCAAGATCATGGTGGTGCGCGACATTGAGCGCGCCGACATTGAGTTCATCGCCAAGGTGCGGGGGAGGTTGAGAGGCGGCAGAGGACTCCGAAGCAGTGGAGTTGGAGGCCAGACTTTCACACGACGTGTCCACGTGTTGGTCTGCCCCATGCCTGTCCGCAGACGCTGAGCTGCCAGCCCATCGCGCACATTGACCACATGAAGCCGGAGAAGCTGGGCGGCGCGGCGCTGGTGGAGGAGGTCGAGGTGGGCAAGGGGCGCGTGGTCAAGGTGACGGGCATTGCCAACAAGGGGCGCACCAGCACCGTGCTGCTCAGGGGCTCCAACAAGCTGGTGCGTGGGGCGGGCTGAGGTGGGAGAGTGAGGCTCCTCGCCTGCGCCTCTCGCTCCTGACGCGCTGCACGCCGTCGCCCGCTCCCCGCATCGCACCAGGTGCTGGAGGAGGCGGACCGGTCGCTGCACGACGCGCACTGCGTCATCCGGTGCCTGGTCAACAAGCGCTTCATGATCGCGGGCGGCGCGTCGCCCGAGATGGAGCTCAACCTGCAGCTCACCGCCTGGGCGAAGACGCTCACGGTTCGCAACTGAGGGCAGCACAAAGTGACCACCATTTGTAAAGATGCGCCACACCATCGAGCATCCTCCTGGCTGCCTGCTGCTTCCGCGCAGGGCATGGACAGCTTTTGCGTGCGCGCGTTTGCCGAGGCGCTCGAGGTGGTGCCCTACACCCTGGCCGAGAACGCCGGGCTCAACCCCATCCAGATCGTGACGGAGCTGCGCAAGCTGCACGCCGCCGGTGACAAGTACGCCGGCATCAACGTCAAAAAAGTGCGTGTGGTGGAGGGCTGGGCGGGTGGGCAACACCCGTGCAAGGTGGCACGCCGGAGACTCACGCGCCCACCGCCTCAACCTGCACCGCACAGGGCTCCATCTCCAACATGCTGGAGGAGAACGTGGTGCAGCCGCTGCTGGTGACGAGCAGCGCGCTGACCCTGGCGACCGAGTGCGTGCGCATGATCCTCAAGATCGACGACATTGTGCCGACGCGGTGAACGCGAGCTGCTTATTGGGTGGGTGGGAGTCATTCATTCTTGCTGGCTGTCCTCTCAGTGCAACGCTGTCCT
>VFQP010006036.1_pt1 | contig 10172 bp, 10 predicted proteins | sample 3512351 | NCBI WGS metagenome assembly VFQP01 (sample SAMN10412372, study PRJNA504923) | tailings metagenome | isolation source: Relicate 1 Philex TSF1 revegetated site | place: Philippines: Tuba, Benguet | collected 2017-08-29
AATATGCGCAAGCGCCCGACAGCCGAACCCAAGCCTGAAACGGCGGATATCCCCGACCCGCACCCTCACGGGCGCGCCCGCTTCAACGCTTTGCTTAATGCGATGACTTGCCGTCTGCTCTTGCCCTCACCGCCCACGACTTCCCTTCAACTTTGACTGAGTGCTTGCAGGAAGACCGGATCAGAACTGCGTGAGCCAGTTCATGGTTACATACGGCGCGATTTCGGTGCCGCCGTCACTGCTGAAGGAATCGCCCAACACGCCCGCCGAGAGCGAGATCTCGCTCACACCCCACTCATAGCGCGCAAAGCTGCCAACGCGGGCATAGTCCAACAGCCCGGCCTCATCGACGCTGTCGTCGTATGTGGTCTTGCAGCCCGACGCTCCCGACATCGCCATCCGGCACTCGCCCTGGGAGTCGACGTTGATGCCGCCTTCGAGGCCGATCGACAGCTTGGGCCAAACCCGGTAGCCGATGCGGGCGCGGGCAGTGCGCGTGTTGTGAGCGGAGGCCCACGAGAGATCAAGCTGCCCCCAGGCGTTCTGTCCGATGTTCAGCCACAGCTCGATCACACCCTTGACGCCAAATTCGTCGCCGATTGCGACGGTCTCAGTATCGAAGGGCGAAATGTCGTGGCTGATGATCGACGGGCCGACGAAGCCCTTCGCGGTCAGTTCACCCCAGCGCTGGAGATACCCGACGAGAAAGTCGGCGTAGTAGGTGCGCGCATGGAATTGGATCGCTCGCGAGTAGGCGGGGTCGATGCCCGGCACCTTGTCCGTGTAATTGTATTGGCCGTAGCCGCCTGCGGCGCGGAAGCGGAAGCCGTCGTCATGGATGCCGCCCCAGGGAGCGAATGTCACTCCGGAATAAACGAGCCAGACATTCGTGGAGAGATCTGCGCCCGCCCAGATTTCGCGGCCTGAAGGGAGTTCGCCTGATCGCGCAGGTGCGTCCGGAGCAATGCAGGCAAAAAGGCAGGCAAGGGTCACCCGTGCGCCGAGATCCGGCCGGAATAACTCCTCACAGACTGAACCCCACCCCACCGCCATGACGCGAGCAACACCAGACGACCTACATATCAGTCAGAACACGGCATTAACGCTGTTGGTGTCAACAAGGATTATCTGCTCACTGTTTCATATTTCTCGCGCGCGGCGACGCAGATTTCCGTCTACTCCATCCCCAGTTGCATCGGGCGTCTTTGTTTCGCTCAATGTCTGGAGCAGATAGATTGGGACCCAAAACCAGCACGCGATGACATGTCCCCCAAAGATCAATCTCCGAAAACCCAATCCTCCCGCGATGAGCGGCTGGCCAAGGCGCTGCGCGATAATCTCAATCGCCGGAAGTCCTTAGCCCGCGCAAAACGGGCCCGCGCGGACGCCGATCCTGCCGATCCGGACGCCGGCCAGCTCGCGCCAGGCAAACCCGACAGGGATTGACCCAGAACTTCAATTGCCCTCGGCCCCCTGAACCGCTTAATCATCACAGTCACGTTACGGCGGGCTGCGCGCAAAATTCGCCACCCATTCCGGCAAGAGGGCACTGACCACCCATGGACCGCATCAAAATCACCGGCGGCGAGCGCCTGCAGGGGACCATTCCGATTTCCGGCGCCAAGAACGCGGCGCTTCCGCTCATGATCGCGTCGCTTCTGACCGACGACCGGCTGACGCTCAAGAACGTGCCCAATCTCGCCGACGTGAACCTGCTCGCGCGCATCCTGCGCAATCACGGCGTGGACCTGGCCGTAGACGGCAAGCGGGCCGGCACGACCCCGCACCTCGGCGAAACCTTCCATCTTACGGCGCGCGATATTTCAGATACGACAGCGCCTTATGAACTCGTTTCGCGCATGCGGGCCAGCTTCTGGGTGCTCGGGCCGCTGATCGGAAGGATGCACAAAGCCAAGGTCTCGCTCCCCGGCGGCTGCGCCATCGGCACGCGACCTGTCGACCTGCACTTGATGGGTCTCAAGGCGCTCGGCGCGGAGATCGACATCGACGGCGGTTACGTGATCGCCAAGGCGCCCAACGGGCTGCGTGGGGGACACGTGCTCTTCCCGACCGTTTCCGTCGGCGCCACGCACAACGTGCTTCTTGCGGCGGTGCTCGCCAAGGGCGAGACCCTGATCGAGAACGCTGCGCGCGAACCCGAAGTGGGAGACGTCGCGGCCTGCCTCGTGAAGATGGGAGCCCAGATCGAAGGCATCGGTACCTCGACCTTGCGTATTCAGGGCAAGCCGCGCCTCGAAGGCGCGGTACATGCGGTGCTGCCCGATCGAATCGAGACCGGAACGTTCGCGTTCGCCGTGGCCGCCACCGGCGGCGACGTGGTGCTGGAAGGCACGAGGCGGGACTTGCTCAAGAACGCGCTCGATACGCTTGCTCAGACGGGCGCTTCGGTCACCGATACCGAGAACGGTTTGCGCATCGTGCGCAATGGCAACGGACTCGAGCCAATCGACGTGGAAACGCAGCCGTTTCCGGGCTTCCCGACCGATCTCCAGGCGCAGTTCATGGCGCTCATGTCACGCGCGCACGGCACCAGCGTCATCCGCGAGACGATCTTCGAGAACCGCTTCATGCACGTGCAGGAGCTGGCGCGCCTCGGCGCGGACATCAAGTTGCACGGCGACACCGCGACGATCAAAGGCGTCAAGAGCTTGCGCGGCGCCCCCGTCATGGCGACGGACCTGCGCGCTTCGGTTTCACTCGTGATCGCGGGCCTCATGGCGGAGGGCGATACCGTCATCAACCGCGTCTATCATCTCGACCGTGGCTTCGAGCGCCTCGAGGAGAAGCTGTCGCGTTGCGGCGCCAATATCGAACGCCTGACGTCGGGCTAGAGCGTCGCGCGGTGTCGAGCCTTCACAAGATGTCATCCTCGGGCTTGTTCCGAGGACCCATGGTCCCGCACGGGAAAGCGGTGACAATCTCTGGAAGCGTAGCGCGTACTGCAGGCCTGGATCCTAGGCACAAGGCCTAGGATGACAGTGAGTGGGATACTCATCCTCGTCCCCCGCTTTCGGTGACAGGGGATTTCAGAGGCTCTTGTTCATGCGCCGGATGCGGGCAGCGAGCTGGCGCATGACATAGAGAGAGAACGCCGGGTTGTGGCGCACGAGTTCAAGGAAGGTGTCGCGGTTTATCAGCGCCACCTCGGTCGGCTCGGCAGCCAGGGCCGCGGCAGAACGAGGCGAGTTGTCGATCAGAGCAAGCTCGCCGAAAATGCCGTGCAGGCCGACGTTCTCGAGCACGGTGCCGTAGGTGACAATGCTCACCTTGCCCTCGACGACGAGGTACATGTAGTCGCCGGGGTCTTCCTCAAGGAAAATCTTCTCGCCCGCCTTGTATCGCTTGAGCGGAATCTTGAAACGCTCGAGAAAATCAAAGTCGAAAGGGGCGCCCAACATGCTTAAGCCTCGCCTCCGCTGAAGCGCCCACTATAGCGCGCGCATTGGCGCCTGTCGCCGAATTGCGACGCCATAGGATGGTTTCGGGCGCACCCGCTTTTCGCGTCCCTTGTCCGGCCGCAAGGCCACCGTCATACTTCCGGGCCATATGAGGGCGTGAATGCTCGAATTTTGCCGGGGTCGGCTAACACACAGGATCGGGAGATTGTCGTGAAACGGAACGGACTGATTGTTGTCGCGCTCGTTGCGGTATGCCTCTTCGCCCATGCGCCCGCCCATGCTCAGGCCAAGATCAACGCGGGCACGCTGACGTGCTCCGGAGGTGCGGGCATCGGGCTCATCCTCGGATCCAAGAAGACCTATGCCTGCACGTACAAATCCGCGTCGGGCCGGCACGTGGAGGACTATTCGGCGTCAATCACCAAAATCGGTCTTGATGTGGGCGTGACCGATAGCAGCGTCATCGTGTGGACCGTCCTTGCTTCGACGGATGCCCTGGAACCGCGCGGCCTCACGGGAAATTTCGTTGGCGCGACCGCGGACGCGGCGCTCGGCATCGGGGGCGGCGCGAAAGTTCTCGTCGGCGGCTCCAACAATTCCATCGTGCTGCAGCCCCTGAGCGTGCAGGGCCAAACGGGCCTCAACCTGGCCGTCGGCGTCGCCGAACTCTCCATCCTCTGACAGGTCCCGCCGGGCGGCTCGGTTGCGCTGCCCGGCCACGACCGCTATCACGGCTGTGGGCAAGCTGCAGCCAGATGGAACCCTGTTTCTCATGACCGACCTCAAGCTTATCGCCTTCGATGCTGAGGATCTTTCCGTGATCGCGGCTCATCTTCAGGATGCCGTGTTGCGGATCGAAGACATGGCCTTTCTCAAGTCAGAACAGCGGTTCGCGGCCGTTACGAACCGGTTCGACTGGAGCCATGCCGCCGAGGCCGGAGGCAAGGGCCGCAACTTCATGCGCCGCCGGGCGGGTCTGCGCATCGAGCGCGTCACGGGCGCCAAAGTTCAAGGGCTCGACCTTGCGAAAAAGGACCAGGTGCTGTCGCTCTTAACCCTGACCTTCGAAGAGGGAGACGCGCCGCAGGGCCGGATCACGCTGGCGTTCGCCGGCGGCGGCGCCGTTCGGCTTGACGTTGAATGCATCGAAGCGGCGCTGAGTGACCTCGGCGCGGCCTGGGGCACGCCGCGCAAGCCCGAGCACGCGGGCGAATAGGCTTAACCCGGCTCCCGACTCACGGCACCTTGCGGAACATTGTGTGACGCCAGCGCGCTTTCGCCTTTGGCGCCCCTCGCCTATAAACGGCCGGACTTGAAAGCCTTTCGGGGCTCGCATACCGGAGTTCTAAATGCCTCAACGGCTTAAATCGTCCGACCCCGACTTCGCGTCCGGTTTCGAAGCGTTCCTTTCCACCAAGCGGGAAGCTTCGGCGGACGTTGATCTCGCCGTGCGCGAAATCATCTCCGACGTGCGCGCCAGAGGTGACGAGGCTCTCATCGACCTCTCGAAGAAGTTCGATCATGTGGACCTCGGAGCGATCGGCATCCGCGTCACGCCGGACGAAGTGGATGCGGCGGTCCGGCGCTGCAGCGCCGAGACGCTGGAAGCGCTCGCCGTCGCACGGGACAGAATTTCGGATCACCACCTTCGCCACCTGCCTTCGAGCGAAACCTACACGGATGCGATAGGCGCGACCCTGGGCCATCGCTGGACGGCCGTCGAGTCCGCCGGGCTCTACGTCCCGGGCGGGCTCGCGTCCTATCCAAGTTCGGTTCTCATGAACGCCGTGCCGGCAAAGGTCGCAGGTGTCGAGCGTCTCGTTATCGCTGTGCCCTCACCGCGCGGAGAACTCAATCCGCTGGTGCTGGCAGCGGCGAAGCTCGCGGGCGTGTCGGAGATCTACCGCGTGGGCGGCGCGCAAGGCATCGCCGCGCTTGCGTACGGCACGGAGACCATCCGCCCCGTCGCCAAGATCGTGGGGCCCGGCAACGCGTATGTGGCGGCGGCCAAGCGGCAGGTGTTCGGAACGGTCGGCATCGACAGCATCGCCGGTCCTTCCGAGGTGCTGGTCATCGCCGACAAATTCAATGACCCGGATTGGATCGCGGCCGACCTGCTTGCGCAGGCTGAACACGATACGGCGGCTCAATCCATTCTGATGACCGACGATGCGGCGTTCGCGGAAGCGGTCGAAGCCGCCGTCTCGAGGCAGCTCGAGAAGCTTCCCAAGAAGGACATCGCCGGGCCCAGCTGGAAAGACTTCGGCGCCATCATCCTCATCGGCTCGCTGGACGAGGCGCCCGCGCTCGCCGACCGGATCGCCGCCGAGCATCTCGAAATCGCTACAAGCGATCCCGATGCGCTGGCTGATCGCATCCGAAATGCCGGCGCACTTTTCCTCGGCGCGCACACGCCGGAGGCGATCGGCGATTACGTGGCGGGACCTAATCACGTGTTACCGACGGCACGGAGCGCGCGCTTCTCGTCCGGCCTCGGCGTGCTCGACTTCATGAAGCGTACGTCTATTCTAAAACTCGACGAAGCTTCGCTCGGCCTGCTCGCGCCGACGGCGATGACGCTCGCTCGTGCCGAGGGACTAGAGGCGCACAGGCGGTCGGTCGAGATCCGGCTATCCGGGAAAGGACAAGGTGCATGACCGAGGCATCGACGGAGACGGTCCAGACCAACCACCGGCTGAGCGAGATAATCCTCGATCCCAACTCCATCGGCCGTGGCAATGCCAACATCGAGCATGAGCGCGAGGTGGCGATCTACGATCTGCTTGACGGGAACTCGTTCGAATTGGAAGGCCGCGACGAGGGCCCGTACAAGCTCACGATCGGCATCGTCGAGGACCGCTTGGCCCTTGCCGTCTTCAATGCGTCGCAACCTTCCGGAGAACCGATCGTAGCGCATTACCTTTCGCTGACGCCGTTCAAGCGCATCATGAAGGACTACTTCCTGGTGCTGGACAGCTACTATCAGGCGATCCGCACGGCGCAGCCTTCCCGCATCCAGGCCATCGACATGGGCCGGCGCGGTCTCCACGACGAAGGCAGCCGCGTACTGGTCGAGCGGCTCGATGGCAAGGTCAAGATCGATTTCGATACCGCACGGCGCCTCTTCACGCTGATCTCGGCCCTGCACTGGAAGGGGTAGTACCGTGTCAGGCGAGGGCGACGGGCCACGAGCGGTTCTGTTCGCGTGTGCCATGAACGCCGTGCGAAGCCCGATGGCGGCCGCCATTCTTCAGCATCTCATGGGACAGCGCGTGCATGTGGCCTCGGCGGGAGTGCGCGCCGGGATCACCGATCCGTACGCCGTTGCCGTGATGGACGAGATCGGGATCGACATCTCCGATCACGAACCAATGGCGATGCGCGATATGGAAGCGCATGACTTCGACCTCATCATCACCCTCTCGCCCGAGGCCCACCATCACGGTGTCGAGCTGACGCGCGTCATACCGGCGGATGTCGAATACTGGCCGACGCCGGACGTGACCGTTCTCCTCGAGAGCGCGAGCCGCGAAGAGGTTCTGGCCGCCTATCGCGACGTGCGGGATTCCCTGTTCAACAGGATCAAGCGGCGTTTCGTGCCTATGAGCGGGGGCCCAAGCGTTTAGGGCCGGCGTGTCGCGCTATGCGCGCGCGGAGACGAGGAACCACGTCTCGCGCTGGCCGACACCCTTGATCTCGATCGCGCCGCGCGATTCAAATTCAAACGCGCTGCCGAGCTTCTCTCGCGAGGCAGGACAAAGGTGAATCCGACCAGGGACGGAGGTGTTCTCCAGCCGCGCAGCAAGGTTCACCGCGTCGCCCCAGATATCATAGCTGAACTTCTGCCGCCCGATGACGCCCGCCATCACCGGGCCGGTCGCCAGCCCCATGCGCATGGCGAGCTCGTGACCGGTCTCCTCGCGCAGGACGCGGACCGCCTCCTGCATGTCGAGCGCCATTCGAGCAAGCCTGTGCGCGAAATCCGGCACGGGGACCGGGACGCCCGACGCCACCATGTAGGCGTCGCCGATGGTCTTGATCTTCTCGACGCCATGCTGCTCGGCAAGATCGTCGAACTGGGAAACGAGCGTGTTCAAAAGGCCGACCGTGTCGCTCGCGCCCAGCTTGCGGGCCAATGGAACGAAACCCGTGATATCGGCGAACAAGATCGACGCTTCGACAAAGCTGTCGGCGATCGGATCGGCCGGCTTCGCCTTCAGCCGCTCGACGACCGTATCGGGCAGGATGTTGCGCAGGAGGTTGTCCGTTTCCGCCTTGGCGTTTTCCGCCAGCCGGAAGGCATAGAACACGGCGGCCGCAATGAGGCCGAAGGTCGTGATGGCGGCCTGCATGTAAAGCGAATCCAGGACATCCTGGGGCGTCGGAATTGCAGCAGCGGACGGCGGGAACGAGAACCAGCACACGAGGTGCAGAACGAGCGCGACCACGATGGACGGAATGATCAGCCACATCCGCCCGAGGCCGTAGACGACGAACGTCGCCGCTGCGAAGGCGATATATTGGATATGAAGGCCCGCGTCACGACCGAGATAGTAAGTGAAAGCCAGCAGCGCCGCGCACTCGGTGACAAGGATGAGCAGAGCCGCGGCTACTGACCCGAACCGATGAACGAAAGGCACGGCAGCAACGATGACGACGATTGCAAAGTTGATGTAGACGATGGGCCAATAACGATCGAAGTCGAGGAAAGCCTGCTGCAGGCCGTAGATCAACGTCGAGACTACGATCAGGTAGGCGATCATGTTCAAGATCATGAGCCGCCGTTTGGCTTCCGGCGGATAGCCTTGCGTGCCTGCCTCGACTAGGCGCGCAAGCCAGCGACCCGCCGCATGGAACCAGGGCGACGTCCCCAATTGCTGGAAACCCTTTGCGAGGCGTCTCGCGGGATCCGCGTCTTGCCCTTTGATCGGCGTCACGGCCGAAAGCCTCCATGCGATCGCCCAGTTGCGGCGATTTCCTGTGTCCCCTATGCGGCGAACCGTTGCGGGACACCGCGCTGATTAGGATATCGATCCCCCTCAGGCTGTTCTGGATGGAACATGCGAGGACGATCAGGGAACCGGGCGTGGTGGCGTCAGGCGCCAGCGATATTTTCGAGCTCGTCGATGTCGCACGTGAAACGTGTCTCTTTGCGCTCGATCGCGCCGCTGTCTTCCAAAAGAGCGAGGGCCGCGTTGACCTTCGGCCGGCTGGCGCCGATCAGGAGGGCAAGCTCGCTCTGCGAAATCGGCAGGTCGATCACGATCTTGGCGCCGGGTTTCAACTCGCCTTTCTGCCGGGCCGCTGTGAGGAAGAACCGCGCGAGCCGCACTTCGATGGGGTAGAGCGCGATGCCTTCGAGCTGATGATCCGCCTCGCGGACCCGGTTGCAAAGAAACTTGATGACCGCCTCGCGCACAACGGCGCGCTGTTCGATCAGGCGCGCGAGCGCTGCCTTGGAAAGCGTCAACGCGCCGACCTTGGTGACCGCGGTCGCATCGGCTGTGCGAACGCCTCCGTCCAATACGGCGATTTCACCGAATATCTGCCCGGCTTCCGCATGAGCAAACGACAGCTCGCGGCCTTCGGACGTCAGCACGGAAAGACGTACGCGGCCGTTCGTGACCAGGAAGATGTCGCGGCCCGCGTCGCCGCGCGCGAAAATGGATTGGCCGCCATCGAAGGACGTCTCGCGCATTTCCTGCGCGACCGCCTTTCGGTCGGCGTCCTCGAGCGCGCCGAACAACGACGTGCGTCCCAACATTTCGAGTAGGGCTTCTTTGGCAACCATCCCGTCCTCCGGCTCGAGAGACGGCAGGATTTTCGCGGGAACAGAGGGGATTGGCAACGTGGTTCTTGCTTTTCGGGGGACCTATCTGCATTCTCCGCACGAGATTTTCCGGTCTTAACCTTCAAATCGACGCCCCGGCAGGGGCAAGGCACCGGCGGAGCCTTTCGTGCCGTCAGAGTGCCACGATTTATCGCCCGTGTGCGTTGGTCCGCTCTACATCCTTTCACATCATCGGCTAGCAGACATGAGCTCCGTCAAGGCCGCCTTCCTCAGCTCCTTCAAGCGTACCGACAGCCCTCGCCGTGAAACGCTACGGCGCGAGCTTGCCCGTGAACGTGCGCGCGAAGGGGGCCCGTTGCATGCACCGAAACTCGTGCTGGCCAGCGCAAGCCCGCGCAGGTTGACGCTTCTGGCCCAGGCCGGCATCGAGCCGGACGGACTGCGCCCCGCCAGCATTGATGAAACGCCTCGTCTCGCCGAGATGCCCCGCTCGCTCGCTTCGCGCCTGGCGCGCGCCAAGGCCGAGACCGCGCGCGACCAGATCGCAAACGATACCGATATCGCCGGCGCCTACGTGCTGGCGGCGGATACCGTCGTTTCCGTCGGGCGGCGCATCTTCGGTAAGCCGGAACACATCGAGGAGGCCGTTGCCACCCTGGAACGCCTCTCGGGGCGCTCGCATCGCGTGCTCACCGGAATATGCCTCATCACGCCCGACGATCGCGTGCGGACGAAGATCGTCGACACCCGCGTGCGCTTCAAACATCTCTCGAAGCCTGAGATCGAGGCCTACATCGCCTCGCGCGAATGGCGCGGCAAAGCCGGCGGCTATGCCATCCAGGGGCTTGCGGGGTGCTTCGTGCGGACGATCACCGGCTCCTACACCAACGTCGTCGGACTGCCGCTCACGGAGGTGGTAAGTCTTCTGATCGGCGAAGGCTTTCCGGTGCATTTCAACTGGC
>VFQP010006037.1_pt1 | contig 10170 bp, 8 predicted proteins | sample 3512351 | NCBI WGS metagenome assembly VFQP01 (sample SAMN10412372, study PRJNA504923) | tailings metagenome | isolation source: Relicate 1 Philex TSF1 revegetated site | place: Philippines: Tuba, Benguet | collected 2017-08-29
CGCCTGCTTCGGGAGCAGGAGGTCGCTGGTTCAAATCCAGTCGCCCCGACTGAGATAAATAGAAGCCCGTCAACGACTTAGTGCGTTGGCGGGCTTTTCTCTTTCCGAGTGTTTTGCGACGATTGGCGCACGGTACACAATGGGGACACATCCGCGCGCGTAGTGGCGCCGGCCCGCCAGCGCCTATGGAGTTGGTTAACGCCCGTTGGGTGGCGAAAGAGGTGTCGCCAAAGCAAGACGGCTACCACAAGCGTGATAGCTGTTGCCATCCCGTTTGCTCGCCGACGTGCTAGACCAGCGGCGGTAGCGGCGGTAGTGGCGGGAGCGGAGCGAGCGGGGGCAGAGGCGCTAGCGGGGGGAGCGGCGCCAGCGGGGTATATGGCGAAAGGGGCTTTGATCCGTACGGCGAATAATTCCGAGTGCTAGTTGACGTGCTCCCGTTAGGCTCGCCGTAGATCACGCGCGGGGCTTCTGTCGCGTACGGGTTCCGCGCCGACGTGGGCGAGTAAGCAGAGCCGTACGGCGAATACCGGTTGTTGATGGATGTGCTGCTGTACGGTGAGCCGTACTGCCCGTAAGGGTTCGACACGGACTCCGGATCGTACTTGTTTGCGTTCAATCGCCCCAGATACGCGCCATCTGCACCATAGACGCTGCCTCCGCCATTCGTGTACCGGTTGCGTGCGCCGTCCGGCGAGTAGGGACTTACGCGCGAATCGTAAGGGGAGACCGGCGTCCCAACATGCGGGTTCGTTGTCAGGACAAGGCCGTTCGCATCACGCATAGGGGGAAGCGTGGGCAGCTTCACCGTCGTTATCGGACGCGGGGATGTTTGGGCAGCGAGTGAGACGGGAGATATGGCTGCCAGCATGGCAACGGTGAACACAGAGGCGACGCGAATACGCATACAGACACTCCCATGCGAAGGTTTGCCGAGCAGTAGGTCGCCACGGCCGCAGTGTCGATTCCCGACCAAGTAGAAAGTACAACGAAAAACGACATTCCGCGAGCCTGAAAGGCAGATGCAGCGACGAACTAACAGAAGTCCGATAGCGCCTAGTCGACTGGCGCGTAGTCAGGCGCAGAGATGACGCGCGACTGACAGCACGGGCGACCAATTGCGGCAAGCACCCCTTCTGCTGGCCCGACGACTTCCCCGGCATTCGCGCGCTACTCGCCCGCGAGACAACCGGATCAGCGCCGACAGCGCCGGTACCGCCCCCGCTCTCCCTTATCGGCGCCGACGCGGCAGCGGACGCACTGAGCGCCCCGCTCCGGCGCTGGCAGACGCCAGGAACGGCGGAACCGGCGGTAGGCGACACGACACGGGCGCCGGAGCCGTAGCGGGCTGGCTGCGGTCGGGGTGGTGCGCTCGCGACGGGTAGCGGCAGCGTCGCGACTACGGGGGCGCGAACGCCAAACGCGCGCCCCGGAGAAACCGCGACGCGCGCTGGTATCAATCGGTCAGTTTGACCGTGTACCCGAACGGCTAAAAGGGCACGGGCTCTGCGCCCTCCGGGTCGGGGGCCCATGATGAGGGGACCCCCTCCGCCGCAATCGCCGCAATCGCCACAGTCGCCACAGAAGGCACCGCCGTGGCACTCTGCGAACCGCCACGAGACAGCGAGCCGGAACACGTCTCCCCAGAGGGAGAATGACCCGTTGCGGCGCTTGTGGCGCTCTGCGGGAGGTACCGCCGGAACGCTTCGCGGCAATCAGCGGCGAAGTAGGCGCGGACAGTCTCATAGCCAACACGCTCTTTGGTTGGGGCTATCCCGAAAGGGCGCAGCAACCGGGCGATGGCGTGAACAGTGATCCCAGCACCACGGCTGTATTCTGGCCACGGCCGCCCCTCCATGCCGCGCAGCAGTTCGGCCAATCGTGCTGACGAGAGGTAGGCTTGCCCCTTCTCTGCCTCAAACAGGTCTCGCAGGTCGGCCAGAAGGGCAATCCCAGCGTCACGCCCGTCTGTCGTGTCTCCCGTGTCCGCGTGCAACGCATGCGCGGCCGTCCGGGCGTTGGTAGGCCACGCCCCGCCGCAATCGTTGGCAATGGCCAGGAGCGGTCCCCATACATCGTCGTGCCGCGCCTTGAGGCCGAGCACCGGCTCCCCTCGCTCGGCAAGTCGTGGCATCGCGTCACGCGCCCAGGCAGCAAGGTCGGCGCCAAGCGTGCTGCGGAGATCGTCAAGCGCACGGGCGCGTGCCGGCTGTAGCGCGCGCAGTTCATCACGCGTTGCGCGCGCCAAGGGAATCGGGATTGACCTACTCGTCACGGTGTCCGGGATGCACGCGCCAATTGCGGCCAAGACCTTCGGGCAGAACGTGACAAATGCGCGCGGTTCGTTGGAATCCCCATCACACACCAGTGTTTTTCCGGTGGAGCGGAATCCTGAGTTCAGCACACCACGAATTGCTTCCGCCTTGTCACTCTTGCCGGCGCCGTTCCCGAACACCGCGTCTAGTTCATCGAGGAAGAGCACGGGCGGGCGTCCCCCGTCCTTACCGATCCCTCGGCCCCGATCCACGCTGCGATAGATGGCGGCAGCGGTTGCGGAGTCTGCGCGTAGCGGCTCCGGCACCAACGCCTCTAGCACGTCAATCAGCGTAGTCTTACCGCTCTCTCGGGTCGGGCTGGTGATCTGGATGTATGGCGTGAACTGCGCGACATCGAACGCGTGGCAGTGCATCACCCACAGCGCCAGCGCGCGCGCGGCGTCGTCACTGACGACGACAAACCGTTTGATCGCGGCAAACACCGCGTCAGCCAATTCCGCGCCGGGGCGTGGTGCGTCCTCTTGCTCAGTCCATGCGATCACGGGCGCGGCGTCGGCCAACGTCTGCAACGCCTCGCGCGTACCGCCGCTCGCGATCCAGTCGCTTACGTCCCCCTTCTCGGGGAGCCCAGGCAACGCGAGGACCCGCACGCTGGCCGCAACGCCCGTCAGCGCGGCCGCGACACGCTCCGCATGAGTGCGTCCGGCGTCATCGTTGTCTGGCACGATGACGACATGCCGCCCCCGTAGGGGCATCCACCGAGCGTCAGGCCACGACGTAGCGCCAGCCCCCTCCGGGCACGTCGTGCCGACTACACCGAGTCCGGCCAAGTTGTCGGCGTCCTTCTCCCCCTCGGCATGAAATACCAACGCGTCCGGCGCGGCGTTCAGCACGTCAGGCAAGCGGTACAGGGGCAGGTCGCGCTGCGACTGGCCATTGAGTCCCGCTACGGGGGCGCCGTTTGGTGTTGGCGTCAGCCACCGGAAGTCCTTCGGCTCATAGCGCACTTTCCACGCGAGCACCGAACCGTCTGCGCGCTGGTACGCATAGCGCGCTACTTCGCGGGCGTTCATTCTGCACCTCGCACACCTTCGGCCTGAACAATCGCGGCGTAGTCACTTCGCCGCTTCTCACGTAGAGCCCGATGCCAATTTCGGCGCTCCGGCGAAAGTGTCGTCGGGTCCGCAGAAAGTTCACGCCCGAGCGCGTCGTCGTCCGCCATCTTTGCTAGGTCGGCATAGCCGCCAAACTCGCGAATCCGGCGAGCGGAGACGGCGCAGATGTGGCGGCGAATATGGGCCGGAAGCCACGGGATTGCGGCGAGATCTGCGAGCTGAAAGGTGTAAGCTGCGTCGATCAGCGAGAGGAAAGACGCGTCATGGTAAGGGGTTTGCTTCGACATCAAATGCACTCCATCGTTAGGAATCATCAACCACAAACCGCGCGTCACACTCGCGACGGCGGTCACTGCATCGCACTCGCGCGCGTCGCGCGGGTGCTTCCTTGGGGCTACTCGTCTAGCGTTTCGTAATCGGCGTCCTCCGGGTCGAGGGGAGATGCGACCGGCGGCAAGGCCGGCGCGGGTGACGGCGCATCCACGGCGCCAGGCGTTGGGAGGCGATCAAACACCACGTTGACCGTGTGTTGCACGCTGCCCGCGACCGTGGCGGTACTCTGCGCGCCGTAGGTCGCGGGGAGTAACCGGCTGGCCAGCCAGCGCGCTGCATCAAAGCGCAATCGGTCGCGCTGTACTTTCTCTCGCATCACGGCGCGCGCAATCTTCTCGACGTGCTGGGGCGCGGCGTCCTTTACCGCGTCCACGATAGCGGCAGCCGTCTCGTCGGCAGTGTCGCGCCCTTCGGCGAGATCCTCCACGAACGCGGCGAGGCTATGCGCGCGACAAACAAGCGCATGCTGGTAGCGCGCGCGCAGGTCGGCGTCATCCTCAACGCGACGGTGAAACACCTTTCGCGTCACCCCAGCATCGGCGCAGGCTTTGCGCACGCTGGCGCCTTCGCAGACGGCATCTAATGCGGCGCGAATGCGCGCGGCTTCGTCATCGAGTGGCGCCGAGTGCGTGGCAATCGTTGCGTGGCTCATGTGTCGCAATCGAGAAAGCAAAGTGTCGCAAGTTGTTGTACAGCAACAGCTTACAGTTGACAGACCGCCGCGCGGGCCGTATGATCGCCTGAACGCGGTTCCATTTCCCTGCAGCACACGAGGTGCGGCATGATTCAGGTTGTTGACGATAGCGCGGGCATCCACGAGGACGGCGCGACGTTCTACCAGGCGACCATTGCCACCGTCAACGGCGGAACGGTGGACACATTCACCCGGCACGATGAAGTCGCGCGGGCGCTGACTATCGAGGTGGTGGTGAATGACCCGACAGGGCACCGCCTCCGCTTCGAGGTGAAGGTGCCGGACTACCTAGGCTAAGGCCAGTAGCGCGCGCCCGTCGATACGCTAGGGCAGTCGGCGGGCGCGGCGTGACGGCTGGATTGTTAGGGCTGTGCTACGGTTCTACTCAACAGCTACCACGCGCGGCGACGGTGGCGCGCGCGGTGTTCGATCCACGCCAACACATCGGCGCGACGAAATCGCGGACGGTGTCGGTTGCATCCCGGCACAAGCGGCGGGCCGAAGCCAAGCGACACGAGGTTTGAAAAGGTCTTGGGCCGAAGTCCGGCCAAGGCAGCAGCTTCGGAGCGGGAAAGGTCCTCGTGACCCACCGCCGACTTATCGCTAGCCAATGAAAGTCTCCTGTCAGTCACTCTGACCGAAAGATACAACGAATGTACCCGGAAACAAGGGGCAGGTGGGCAGTCTTGCCGTTTGTCAAGTGTGTCGCCCTTTCTCCTTACGTGCGTGTATGGGGGCCGGAACCTGAAAGGGACCCGCTCTCAAAAAACGGAGAATGGTACGGGGGGTAGGCTGAGAGTCCCCCCCACCCCCCACCGGCGCCGTGATGCGCGGCCGGGACGACTCCCTAGCGCTCGCGCGTTCCCTTGCGGCGCCCGCGTGTCGTGAGCTTCCGCGCGTCACCTTCTGTGCTGTTTACCGCTCTGCGCGTCTCCGCCCACTCCTTTAGCGCTTGCAACGAGTAGCGCGGCGACGATGGGCCAACGTACACCACAGGCGGGCAATCGACGCCTTCACTGTGGCGGTTCGCCAGCGTCTTGGCAGAAAGGCCGAGGTACTCGGCGGCCTCTGCCCGCGTGAGGAATACGTCGCGCTTGGTCATCATCCGAAGATACGCACCGCTCAGGACGACACCGAGGGCGCGGCGTCCCGAGGTTTGAACATGGCATCGAGGGTGCGGCGCTGTGCCGTACGCACCGTTTCGCGGTGAAGCTTGGCGTAGCGGCGAGTGCTCGCGTCGTCGCGATGGCCGAGCAACTCACCAACTTCGGCCAGCGTTGCGCCGTTGGTGAGCGCTAGTGAGGCCAGCGTATGCCGAAGGTCGTGCAGTCGTGCCGTGGTGACGCCTGCTGCATGGCGGACCGCATACCACAGGTGCCGGATCTCCTTGAGCGGCTCGCCCGCCGTGCGCCCAGGGAAAACCCAACCCGTCGACGTGCGCCACGGGAGCGTTTCCAGCAGCGTGTACAAACGGTCGTCGTACAACTCGCGAATGTCGCGACCGGCTTTCGTGTCGGGCAAATGCGCCTGTCGCATGTCCCACCGGATCTGCTCCCACCTGAGTGTCAACACTTCCGACTCACGCCACCCGCTCATGACAAGCATCTTGAGCGCGGCGACGGCTACCGGGTTCGCCTTGCGCACGGCTGGCACCTCCTTGGCGCGGTAGGAGCCTCGTGGCTCCCGTGGGGCTTCGAGGGTGTAGGCGCGCGCGCCCGGCTTCTTCCGCGAAGGGCGAGCCGTTTTTGCGGCGCCGCGCTTCTTCGCCTTCAACGCTGGCGCGACGGGAAGCCCCACCGTTTCTGCTGTCTCGATAGCAGACCAGACAGCGGCAACCTGTTCAGGAGACAGGTAGCGAGGGGTTGGCGGCTCCTTTTCCTTCTTCACGAGCTTCGCGGCCGGATTCGGCCCGTCCGGGCGGTGCCCCTCTTCGATGCACCACGCAAAGAACTCCCGGAGCCGCGCCACCACACGGTTGGCGAGCACAAGCCGAGGCTGGTTCGTGTGCCTGCCCGGAGTCGCCCGCACATCGGAGGCGAGCTGGCGCACCTGTTCGGGCGATACCGTGCGGACCGGTTCGCTCCCGAGGCGGTGGCATATCTCCGCCTTCCAGAGACGCCGATACTCCTTCATCGTGGACTCTTTGGCCGCTCCATGCTCACGGGCACCAGACTCCAACCAGTCCAGCCACACCGGGAACAGGTCCGCCACCGTCTTAGCCTCGCGAAGCTCCCGGCGCTCGGTTAGCAGGTCAGTGCCACCCGACACACGCCGGAGCGTCTCGGCGGCAACCTGCCGCACCTTGGCCACAGGTACGGCGGCGTCCACGTCGTCGAGACTGTACGTCTGCCAGCGGTTCGCTCCGCCGCCCGGGCGCGAGTAGCGGACAAACCAGGTGACGGTGCCAGAAGGGTGAACGCGGGCGCCCAGCCCCTTCACCTCGCTGTCCCATATGCGCACGCGGCGCCCCTCGCGGGCAGCCAATGCCTTGGCGCCGTCGATCAATCGCTTAGTCAACGGCTCGCGAACAATCCTCGGCATGGCACTTCCCGTCCACATAGGGGACACATAGGATATCAGGAATCGCCGGGAAACGCTGCGGCATCCTGCGGCTCTCTGCGGGTTTCTCCAATGAGGACCCGCCTCGACGGAACATGGCCCCGACGCGAAGAAAGCGCAACCGCCTGCTTCGGGAGCAGGAGGTCGCTGGTTCAAATCCAGTCGCCCCGACTGAGAGTGATAGAGAACCCCCGCCGTGACTTCGGTCGCGGCGGGGGATTTTGTTTTGGCTGGTAACGGGGGTAGTGCAGTCGGGGTTGAATTGCCTTGTCGAACCAGAAACGGCTAGGCGTAGTCGCTCGCCACTGCGCTCTCATACAGCGCCCGGGCGCTCCTGGCCGCTCCGATGGCATCCCGCACATTAGCGTCCGCCAGGTCCAGCGCTCGGAGCTTCCCGCCAATCTCCGCGATGGCGAGAATCCGTCGGAACACCCCGGCATGCCGCCCGGCGTACTCCGCTAGACCCACCAGCTTCGGCAATGAGTCCGCCAGATAGTCGCCGTGAGGGTCGACGATGTCCACCGCGACCTTGCCGTTGCTGGCATCGCTGAAGATGAGGAAGTCGGGTCGCACCATCTTCGTCTCGCCTGCCTCCACGTACGCGATGCCCAGCGAGTCCTGCGTCGGCCGGTTGGGATTCCGGTACCAGCCCATCACGCCGGGACGCTGCAACTCCACCTTCAACACCTCGCGTTCCCACGCATTCAGCTCGACAGGGTACTCTCCGTTGTCGTCGCAGAGCAGGTGCTGCTGATACGTCGGCACCTGGTGCTCGCGCCCATCGGCCTCGCGCACTGTCGTGCGCTCCCAAGCGGAGACGGGCAGCACCAGATCGACGTCCTGCGCTTCGCGGCTGAGTGCGCTGATCTGCCGGTACACGTCGCGACGGTCGTCCGGCAGCGCCTTGATCGCGTCGTTGTACTTCGCCAGCCATTCGCTCGACAGTCGCGTCGCGGCGTCGTCGAAATGTAGACCGAGGTTGTCCATCAGGCCGAGAGCGCCGAGGTCCTCGCGGGCTTCGAGCAACGCACCCTCGAAATCGTCGTCAACCTCAGGTTTCTGCTTCGCGCGATGCTCGGTGTACGTGCGCGCAATGTCGGGGCTCAACACGCGCGCGGTCGTGCGGTATGCGTCGGAGATCACCGCATAGTCCGCCATCGCTTGGAAGGCGTGTGACTCCGTCTCACCCTCCCTGATGTGCGCGACAATCGTCCGGCCTTCGACGGTCAGGACGGACTTCCGCTTCGTGTCGAAGTCGTAGCGTCGTTCCTCGATGAACGCGTCAAGAATTGCGTGCATCGCGGCGTGCGCCTTCCTGCCTGCCTCCGGCAGGATCCCGTCTGCCGCCAGTTCATGCGCGAGCGCGGTGAGGCGGATGGCAGGGCGGGCACCCTTCTGCGGCCGCGTCTGCGACGGGAGTGTCGTGAACGTGTCCCACACCGCCTGCGGAACCGCAGCGTTGGGCTTCATCTCGACCGGATTGACCAGTACGCGTCCGAGCGGTGGCGCATCGTCGCCACCACCACCCTGCATCAACGCATTGACGACCGCCTTCACGGCGTCCGCGTCGAAGTAGGGTAGCAGGCAATCGACGGAGTTCAGGCGGTCGTTGCCCGGGATGCGACGCGCCAACGGGGTCCGCACCATGCGCCCGAGCAACTGCGTGATGTGCGTGGTGTCCACGGCGCGTCGGAACGACACCATGACCTCAGCGCGCGGACAGTCCCAGCCCGTGCTGATGGCGTCCTTCGCGAGCAGCACGCGCACCCACGTCTGATCCTGCACCAGCTCCGGGGAGATATGCGGTACCGTGTAGGGTCCGAACTCCTGCTTCGTGTGATCGCCAAAGACATGTGCGACGTTCGCTGGCGTGAGTTCCGGCCACGTCTCGAATACCGTCTGCAGCCAGCGGCCCACGTCGGCAGCGCTTGGCGTGTTTGGCACCTGCAGCACCATCAGCGGCACCACGCGATCGTTCTCCTGCTCGCTCGCGTATCGCGCCCATTCGTCGCTCGACTCCTTCAGCTTCTCGGTGGCGCGACGCACCAGCACCGTGTCGAACTGGCCGTCCTCGTCCGGCACGTCGAGCACGATAGTGTCCTTGAGCAGGCCTGAATCCTGCACGCGCGTGGCGTCCACCTCGACGCTTGGCAGCGTGCTGCGCCCCTTGGCGCCCGCCATGGCCGCGTTGAATCGTGCGACTGTCGCCGAGATCCCCAGCACGACGGGAATGCCGGGCACGCCCTTCTCGCCGTTGATCAAGCGCTTCACCAGCGTGCTTCTCTCAGTTTGCGCCGCCTTGGTCATCGCACCCATACCGCGGTGCGCCTCGTCGAGCACGAGATAGAGTGTCAGCGCGGGATCCTCGATCGTGTTGCGGATCGTGTCCCAGATGGTGTGAGCCCGTGTGTCGGGGCGCATCTCGGGGAAGGCGTCAGGATCGCCCTCGTCGTCGAAGCCCCGCACCAGCAGCGACTTCTTCCCGAGCTTCTGGGTGTTCAGGAAGTAGATCTTGCCCGCCTCGAAGCGCTGTCGGTTGAAGGCGTTGTCGACCACGATCAGGTCCGTGCTGCGCAACCGATCCGCCGACGCCATGAGGCGGAACCGCGTCTGCTCGTTCAGCGACGGGTCATCACTGAACCAGATGACGACGGCGCCCGGATCTTTGTCGAATTCGTAGGTGTCGTCGCCGTGAAACAGCGCCTCAAACACGGCAGCAGCCATGACGGTCTTGCCGGCGCCGGTCGGTGCGGTGAGGGAGAAGGCGTGACGTTCGCCCTCCTCCCTCCAGCGCTTCCGTGCCTTGCGCACATTGGCCAGCACGTCGCGAACGGCGTCATCCTGATAGTCCTTGAGTGTGACCTTCATGCCTCGACTCCGTTGGCGAAGGCGAAGTTGGTCAGGTAGGACTCGTACATTCGCACCGGTTCGACGTGGTCGGGCAGACGGCGCGCGATGGCTTGGAAGCGACGGTCGTCGTCGGTCACGATGAATGCGATGGACAGGTCCTTGGATGCGCGCACGGCCTTGAGGAACGGCGTGGCTTGATCGGGGTCGGTGAGGAGGCCGTAGGACTCCACCACGGCCCATCCGGACGCTGGCACCCTGTCGATGCGCCTCCCGCGGCTGCCGGCGCGCATCCAGAGCAGCGGAGCGATTCGAGCGAAGGCGACGTTGTGGCTGACTGCGACGG
>VFQP010006038.1_pt1 | contig 10168 bp, 5 predicted proteins | sample 3512351 | NCBI WGS metagenome assembly VFQP01 (sample SAMN10412372, study PRJNA504923) | tailings metagenome | isolation source: Relicate 1 Philex TSF1 revegetated site | place: Philippines: Tuba, Benguet | collected 2017-08-29
GCATCTTGGTATTCTTGTGGTAAATTGTTTTTGATACCCTCGGCCTTTTGTAGCAAACTATTATAGGCTGTAACTACCGTTTTCCATTCTCCACTTTTGAGGTTATACGTATTAGCATCTAGTAGCTCGGGCTTTCGTCTTCCGTTGAATTTACTGTATTGATTCAACAAAAAGGCAATTTCGTTGGCATATTTATTGCCAAATTGTTTAGCGGCCCATTGCTCACTGTACTGCTGTATGTCGCTGGCCTGAATTTTCTCTGGATTCCAAGCATAGTCTAAAAAGAAAGAAATAGGATACTCCATTGGCTTAATATCACCCACATTGACAATCCAAATATCTTTTACATGGTGTTCCCAAGCTAAGTGCATTTGTTCCCAAATTCGAGGAAGTGGATTGGTATTCAGCCATTTATAATTGCGAGGCCCGCCCACATAATCGAAGTGGTAATAAATTCCATAGCCGCCTTTTCGTGGTTTGGCATCGGGCTTGGGCAGTTTACGAAGATTTCCCCAGTTGTCATCGCAAAGCAGAAGGGTTACATCGTCGGGTACAGTCATACCTTTATCATAATAATCTTGTACTTCTTTGTACAAAGCCCATAGCTGAGGGGTTTCGCTAGCAGGTTTTCCAGTTACTTCGCTAATAATTTCTCGTTGGTCTTTTACGATTTTTTCTAATAAAGCCGTAGCGGTTTCTCTCGACATAGGTTCGTCGCCGTCGCCTCTCATACCAATACTCACAATTTTTTCATTGGTGGCTCGCTTCATACCATCACGCCAAAAGGCCTGTAACTTAGCTGGGTTGGTTTCGTAATTCCAAACTCCGCCTTTTTCTCGTCGCCATTCGTCGTGTGCACGCATTAATGGCTCATGATGCGACGTACCAATCACAATACCATATTCATCGGCTGTTTGTTTATTCTGTACGTCGTCGGCATAAAAGGCACTTCCCCACATAGCAGTCCAGATATAGTTTGCCTTCAAGCGGAGCAATAATTCAAATACATGGCTATAAAACTTGTGGTTGAAGCCCCCAAATTTTTCTCTGCTCCAGCTCGATAAAGCAGGAGCTTCATCATTAATAAAAATACCACGATATTTTACTTTTGGACTGCCTTCGGCATAACGACCATTCAGTACATAAATATTGTCGTGCTTGGGCGTGGGTACATCTGCCCAAAAATACCAAGGCGAAACACCTATTTGTTTAGATAAATCATAGATACCATAAATAGCCCCTCGCCTATCCGAGCCAACAATCACTAGGGCTTTTTTTACATTGGGAAAAGGGTTTTCGAGGGTTTGAATCACATAACTTTCCCATTGTCCTTGTAGGTTTTGAGTATTGATTTTTTTGTGAGCCACTAGAGCATCAATCCACTGATTTTTTCCTAAAGTACCTACAATAATTACTTCGTCGTGCTTAGAAAGTTGGTTGAGTACATTCGGTTTATGGCCAGTTACACGTTCTATATCGCTTTGCAAATCACTGGCAGCTCGAATAACGCTTTGGCTATCGTCGTTAGCAACCAAAATGGGCGTAAGTTTATCTTTTGAAGCAATACAAAAGCTTTTTCCTTTTGCTTCAAAAGATACATAAGTTGGTGGATTTATGCAAAATCCTGACAGGGGTAATAGCAGTAAGAATACTTTAAAAATATGTTTCATGTTTTTTTGGTTTCTATTGAGATACGTTTCTGCACAAATTCCAGAGAGTTTATTACTTATTGTGATACTACAAGCATTAAAACTTTTTTGGAGGCGTAAAGTAAGTAGAAACAAAAAAAATTGAATGTCACATAATACTAAATCTATATTCCATTTGTTCAAATAGCCGACAGTCCCCCACAAGATTGGTGTTATTTGTTGGATTTTTGGCTATTTTTTTATAAAATTTTAATTAAAACATGGCCTATTGGGTAGTTTTGAAACACTCAAAGACACCGATAGGATGGTATATTTATTGACCAAAGGCTGTCAATAATAGAAGTTTTAACCAAAAATTTTCGGTAAATTCGGGTCTATTGAACCATTTCAGAAACCGTATTATCATGGGTGCAGAATCCAAGGTATATCACAATAAACCCTTACGCATATTTACCAAATGTTTTGCAAATCCAGATTTTTGGTAGGCTTTTAAGGCACTTACATTGTTGTCATATACATCAAGTCGTAGTTCGGCAATACCCTGCAACACAACCCATTCCTCAAGCGACTTCATGATTTTTTGATTTACTCCCAAACCTCTAAAAGCAGGGTCGACATACATAAACCCTAAATAGGCATACTGCTTGTGTTTTAAATAGGGCTTGGCACTTTCGATACGGGCATATCCCGAGCCTATTAATTGCTGATTTTGTTCGGCCACCAATAGCTCGATATGCGATGCCGTAATCATTTGTTCTATGTCATAATAATGAATAGTATTGTCTTGTAAAGTAGGGTCGAAGGGTCTTTCGGCTTGAATAACGCCTTGCTCAAAACGCAAAAGCGTAGGCATATCGGCCATAGTTGCTTGTCGGATTAGTATCGGATTCATGGATTGGAAATTTGCTATTTATGATTTTCACGATTTAATTACTTCTATTGGCAATCAAATATCAGCTTGACAAATATTTTTCAAATTACAACAAATAACACTATACCAATCGGAAATATATTACCAATATATTAATGAATTATTACAAAAATCTGTTTTTTCATGATTTATCTAAAAATTTTCATAAAAAACTACGTAGTTTTCTGCCCCAGCTTGTCTTTAAAATAAATACCAATAATCTGTAAAACTATCTCTTTGATATATGACTAAGCATGAATTATCAAGTACCCAGCCTCAAGAATTTCCCCTCCAAATGACAGAAGAGGTTGAAGTAAAGGTATCCTCCAAACCATTGGGAATGCTTGTAGATGGCTCAGAGCTTTTTATCAAGAAGGCTTTTGACACCGACCCACATAAAGGGTGTGAACTGCTCTTTAAACGCTATTACCAAGCACTTTGTACTCATGCTGTTAGATACGTATATTCAAGAGAGATAGCCGAAGATTTGGTTGGAGATATATTTTTCAATTTCTGGAACACCAAAGCTTATTTAAGCGTAACTACCTCATATAGAGCATATTTATTCAGGGCTGTTCGTAACAGAGCTTACAACTATATTGCTTACGAACTCAAACAGTCTGATTCTATCGATTTGGCAACACAACAAGAAGGCCAACTTTCAGATTTACCCGAGCAAATTATGCAATACGAAGAACTTTATACTCAAATAGATACTATTGTAGCAAGCCTTCCGAAACAATGCCAAAAAGTTTTTTTGATGAATAGATTTGAAGGAAAAAAAAGTCGAGAAATCGCAGAAGACCTACAAATATCTGTTAGAACTGTAGAAACCCATATTCAGAAAGCACTAAATACCCTCAAGAGCGGACTGAAAGATTCATTCCTAGGCTTATTTTTTTATCTTTTTATCCAATAAGTCTACGTACAAATCCCCAAATCCTTGTCTTTAGATAAAATAGCAACTCATTGAATATGGAACCTTCGATAAATAAAAATATGCTTTTTGACCATTTTGCAGGAAAAAGTACACCACTGCAAAAAAGATTGATTGAGGAATGGTTAAAAAATCCTGACAACCAAGAGTTATTTTACTTGTGGTTGTTTGAATGGGAACACCTTTCTCCACAATATATTCCTACGCTTGACATCAAATTAGCCCAATTCAAAAAACAAATAACTGAAATACAAGATGAGCCGAATAGTTTACAAAAAACTGATTTTCAGACAAATAAACCCACAAAAAGTCAGTCAAAATGGTATCGATATGCCATTGCGTCGTCGGTAGTGTTGGTACTAGGCGTATTATCTTGGCTGGCAAAAGACCTTCTTTATTACAAAACTTATCAAACAGCTTATGGACAAACCCAAAGCATTGAATTGCAAGATGGTAGCAAGATTACACTCAACGCCAATTCATCGTTGCGAGTACCACGTTTTGGTTTCGGCCAAAACTCCAGAGAGGTATTTCTAAAAGGTGAAGCCTTATTTTCTATTAAACATACCATTGATAATCAACGATTTGTTGTAAAAACAGAAAAGAGTTTCGACGTAGTTGTACTGGGAACAGAGTTTACGGTGTTTAGCCGAGAAAGAGGAGCAAGGGTTATGCTCAACAAAGGGAAAGTACAACTTCGCTACCAATTAGATACTCAGATGAAACAGGTGATTATGAAACCTGGCGATTTGATTCTATTCGACCGACAGAATCACGTCAAAAAAGATACCGCCAAACTTCCTGAAAAATTTATGGCATGGCAGCAACACCGCCTAGTATTTGAAGACACCCCTTTATCGGAATTCACCGAAATATTGGCCGAAAATTATGGGATAAACGTAGTACTGGCCAACGAATCATTGGCCAAACGAACCTTGGTAGGAACTTATCAGGCCGACAACGCCGAAGAATTGCTTTACACCATTGTGGAGATTTTTGACTTGAAGGTTTCCAAAGCTGGCAACCGCTATATTCTTTCCGAAAACTAATTAACTCTATGATTATAACTTCTAACTAGCATTATCATGAAGAAATCTTTACCTGCAATGCTCAAGGTCAGTGTGTTTGTAACAACACTGGCTTTGGGGACACAGCCTTCTTGTGCCCAAATTTATGCAATGGCTCAGAAAAGTACCCCAAAAATAGAACGGGGTAATACCAATACTAGCCAAAAACTGCGTGATGTTCTGAAAGAACTCAAAAACCACTACCGTGTCGACATTCTATTTGAAGGAGGTGTTATCGACAAAATTTTAGTACCTGCTGAACCCCTAAACTTTGATATTAAAATCGAAAAAAACCTTGACAAACTCTTAGAGTCAACAAACCTTCGATACAAAAAAGTAAAAAATGGAGCATTTGTTATTCTTGAAAAAAGTAATACCTCTAAAAATGAGGACACTAATTTACGATTTCAGGAAGTGTTAGTTCCCCACACCATTGGCCAAGAAGTACCAATGGTGCTTAATACCCCCAATCTTTTTTTAGGAAATGGAAAAATGCTTCAGGTAATCGAACAAACGGTTACAGGGCAAGTAGCCGATGAAAATGGGGCAGGTTTGCCTGGTGTAAATATTGCTATTAAAGGAAGTAGCCGAGGCGTAAATACCGATGCCAGTGGAAAATACAAAATTTCTGTTCCCAATGCCAATACAACCCTTATCTTCTCTTTTGTAGGATATATTACCCAAGAAGTTGTAGTAGGCAACAAAGCTACTATCAATATTTCGCTCCAAACCGACAACCGAGCCTTAGATGAAGTAGTGGTAGTAGGATATGGCACTCAGAAAAAAGCTAATCTTACGGGGGCAGTGTCTACAATTGACTCCAAAACCATTGAAAACAGACCTGTGGCCAACGTAGCCAATGCCCTACAAGGTGTTGCATCGGGCTTAGTTGTAACACGCGGCACAGGACAGCCTGGCAATGAAGGCTTAGGTATCCAGATTAGAGGAGCTACTTCGGCCAACGGCAATGTCGACCCACTGATATTGATTGATGGTGTAACGGCTTCGAGCTTCACTTTACAAACCCTCAACCCCAACGATGTAGAAAGTATTAGTGTACTGAAAGATGCCGCCGCAGCGGCCATTTATGGAGCTCAGGCTGCTGGTGGGGTACTATTGATTACAACCAAAAAAGGAAATTCAGGAAAAACAGTTTTTGAATATTCTAACCAAATCGGGGTAGATTGGGCATTGAATGTACCTCAGCGACTTTCGTTGCTCAACGAAGCCGAATATGCCAACTTGGCCCGCCAAAATGCAAAAATTGCCCCAGAATATACCGCCGACGATTTACAGCGTATCCGCGACGGTATTCCTTATATTGTGAACCCGTCCGATTCTACTAGATACATTTTTTATAATCAAGAAGACCAAATTAAGCAGGTTGTTCGTGACTATTCGCCCATGCAAACCCACAACCTTTCGGTAAAAGGTGGTAATAACAAAACCAATTATTTGGTATCGTTGGGTTATTATGGCAAACAAGGTGTTTTTAAAGTAGGCCCCGACCGAGTTGACCGCTACAATGTTCGTATCAATTTAGGAACACAGCTCAACAAACATTTTTCTTTAGATTCAAGAATTGCTTATACTTTACAAGACCAACAAGCTTCGTCGGCTGGTACCGACGGGCAAGGACTGGTATACCAAATCTATCGTTTGCGAACACGCTTTCCGATTTTTACGCCCGAAGGTCGCCTAAATGGTGGAGCGGGTTCATCGGCCAATAATGCTTATGCCTTGCTCAAAGAAGGAGGTTATAACAATATGGAACGCAATTTCTTTGATGGCGTATTTACTTTGGCAGCTAAAGACTTGGTAAAAGGACTCAACTTGCGTGCCATTGTAGGCCAGCAATACCGTTTTGGCGAAAGAAAAAGATTTGCTCGACAAGTAGATTTGTGGGGACGCTTCGCTCCTATTTTCTTTTTGAATAACCCCAATTCTTATACCAGAACCAACGAACTCATCAATAATACGAATATCCAACTTTTGGCTGATTATGACTGGAATATCGGCAAAAGCAAATTCCATGTTTTGGGAGGCTATCAGTGGGAAGACAATAGATTCACGACCATTGCCACCACATCAAACAGCTTGGTAAACAACGACCAACCTACTCTAAATCTTGGCGACGATAAAACAAAATCTAATAGCGAATCGATTAATACCTATGCTTTTCAATCGGTTTTTGGTCGTATAAATTATAATTTGGATGATAAATACCTATTGGAGGCTACATTCAGAATGGACGAAAGTTCACGCTTAGCACCAGGACTTCGCAACAAGTTTTTCCCATCGGCTTCTATTGGCTGGAATATGCACCGCGAAAACTGGTTCAGCAACAACCTTGGCTTTATTTCAGAATTCAAAGTGAGAGGCTCGTGGGGGCAACTAGGCAATGCCTTGGGCATTGGGTATTATGATTATCTAAACTTATTATCGAGAGGTTCCAATTTGGTACTAGGTGGGGCAGAATCACGCACGTCTTATTTCTCGCAAAGCGTAGTGCCCTCGTCAAACCTTTCTTGGGAAACTATCGAAACCACAAACGGAGGGCTTGACCTTGGTTTATTAAAAAATCGCCTACAAATCAGCGGCGATTATTATGTAAAACTCAATCGTAATATGCTTACTCCTTTACAATTACCTGCTACGTTTGGCGTTGGTACACCCAAAATCAACAATGGCGAGCTAAAATCTTGGGGATGGGAATTAGAAGTGAAATTCCGTGATAAAATAGGAAAAGATTTTAGCTATAACATCGGTTTTAACTTATCAGATAACCAGAATAAGTTAATTAGCTATGCAGGACAAAAAGTAATCAGTGCCGGAACAGTCGGGCTATTAGAAGGCTATCCTCTCAATAGCATTTGGGGCTATAAAACGGCTGGTTATTTTACGTCTGAAGACGAAGTAAAAGCTAGTGCTTTTCAAGATAGCCGTACTGGTGCTGGCGATGTCAGATATGTCGACCAAAATGGTGATGGCAAAATCAACGTTGGAAAAGGCTCACCCCAAGACCCTGGCGATTTAGTATACCTTGGTACTGACCAGCCTCGCTATGTATTTGGCCTAAACATTGGAATGCAATGGAAAGGATTAGACCTATCAGCTTTTATTCAGGGAGTTGGCCAACGCACTTTCTTGCCAAGTAGCGAAGCCCTCGAACCACTATCGCAAGCATGGAAACAGCCTTTGGCTATCCATAACGACTATTGGACACCCGAAAACCCTAATGCAACCTTCCCTAGGCCTTACCTACAAGGCAGTTTTAGGTATCTTCCTGCTGATAAATGGGTAATGAACGGACAATATGCTCGACTCAAAAATATTCAACTAGGATATACTCTGCCCGATAATCTGTTGAAAAAAATCAGTATTTCAAGAGCCCGTGTATTTATATCGGGACAAGACGTACTGAGCTTTACCCGATTAGGCGTATTCAACAACTATTTTAACCCAGAACAAAGAAATGGGGTTGAAAACGATTATCCATTCTTTGGTACTATCACAATGGGATTGAATTTGACATTTTGATTTTAAATAAAGAACCATCATGAAAGCATTACTAAAATATATCGGTTTATCAATTACTCTTTGGAGTGGCCTAACAGCCTGCGATGTTGACAGGATTCCTGAAACACAAATCAGTGACCCAGCTTTCTGGAAAACAGAAAATGACTTGCGTGGAGCTGCCAATTTTCTCTATACATTTTTACCTGCAATCCCTAATACCAACGATAACTGGTCGGACGATACATACGCCCGAGCCCCCAATGGTATCAGCGATGGCAGCCGTATTGCCCCTGCAACCGACGGCAACTATAATTCGGCTTATCAACTTATTCGAGCAGCCAATAATATTATCGAAAAAGCTCCTTTAGCTTTGGCTAATGGTGTTCCTGCTACAACAGTCGACCGCTATATTGCCGAAGCTCGCTTTTACCGAGCATGGGGGTACTTTTCGCTTGTACAACGATATGGTGGTGTACCGCTGATTTTGAAGGTATTACGTGAGACCTCGCCCGAACTACAAGCCCCCGCTAATAGCCGAGAAGAAGTAGTTCAAGCCATTTATCAAGATTTGGATTTTGCCTCTGAAAAACTCCTAACACCTACCCAGTTAGGTACAGCTGGCTATGGCCGTATTTCCAAAACGGCTGCATTGGCATTCAAGTCGAGGGTAGCATTATTTGAAGGAACAAGAGCCAAGTTTCACCAATATGGCAACTATAAGGCTCATTTGACCTTGGCCCTAACAGCAGCAAAGGCAGTAATAGACAGCAAAGAGCATGGGTTGTTCAATAATTATTACAATATGTTTCAGCTTACAGGTGAAGGCCGCCAAAACACCGAAAATATTTTGGTGCGTCAGTATGGCGTAAGTGTTTCTGATATTGTACTTACTCATACGGCCGCTCGTACCTTAGAAAATGGTGGTGCAAGCCCAACCAAAAGCTTGGTAGATGCTTATTTGATGAGCGATGGCCTACCTATGGAAAAATCACCACTCTACAAAGCTCCGCTGGTATCTACCGATGTATTCATCAATCGTGATGAACGATTAAGTGCTACCATTATGAAAAAAGGTGATGCCTATATTGCCACCAACCCCGTATTCAATGTTTCGGTATTGGCGTTTCAGTTGACGGGCTTTCTTTCTCGCAAATACTTTAATTCTGACGACTGGAATTTGCAACGGTCTAATATCGACGGTATTATTATTCGTTATGCCGAGGTATTACTAAACTACGCCGAAGCTCAATATGAACTCAACGAATCTATTTCAGATGCTGATTTGGATTTGGCTATCAATCCTTTACGCACAAGAGGTAAAATTGCCAAGCTGAGCAACGCCTTTGTAACTACCAACGGCCTAAATATGCGCGACGAAATCCGTCGTGAACGTAGGGTCGAGTTGGCGGTAGAAGGGTTTCGCTATTGGGATTTAATGCGTTGGAAAACAGCCGAAAAGGAATTGATAAAGCCTATTTTGGGCAATTATTTCTTCAAAGCCGAATTTGGGACAGCTACTGCCGTAAAACTAACACCCGATAATTTTATCCTTGTTCAAGAAGCCACTTTTAGAAAATTTGACCCCGAAAAAGACTATTTATGGCCTTTTCCTATCAATGAAATTGCCTTAAATCCAGCTTTAAAACAAAATCCAAAGTGGTAATAATATAAATATGGACTACACCTGTTGTATCGGAAAATACTGTGAGGGTTATTTTCTCCAAGATATTTATTCACAAAAAACCCTTTTTACTAGTCTGTTTCCTCTCCTATTCTAAACCTAGTCTATTGTTTATACATTCACGGCCTAGTAGCTCAGATAACTTTTCTGAGTTACTAGGTTTTTTTATCAACCTACCAAGTACAATGACGTGCTTTATTACGGTTTTCTATGAACTGGTGTGCAACAAAAGATGTACCTTAAAATTGGCTCAAAATATGAATACATACAGAAGCAAGAAAAAGAGGATTGCCGCTAATATTCAAGAAAAAACAACAATCAGAAAGGTTATCATTATTTTTTGAAGTAAAACTCTTGTTAGCAAAGCCGTAAATGCCTATTATTTTCGTTTCTACGTATTTTTTT
>VFQP010006039.1_pt1 | contig 10167 bp, 6 predicted proteins | sample 3512351 | NCBI WGS metagenome assembly VFQP01 (sample SAMN10412372, study PRJNA504923) | tailings metagenome | isolation source: Relicate 1 Philex TSF1 revegetated site | place: Philippines: Tuba, Benguet | collected 2017-08-29
GATAGAAGCGTCGAGCCGTTTAAGAATTGTGTAGTGGCAAACAAAAGTTTGCCGCTTCCACTCGCTGAACCCAAGCGTTTCTGAGCGGACAGCCATCGCAATGCACTCACTTCCGAGTACGTCATACCACCAACAAATACAATGAGTGTTGCACCGTCATCGCCCGTTGCAGATGCCTCACCGCCACCGCCACCACCCTTTGTATCACCCTCTGCCGATTTCGAGCCTGATACGGCAGCGACCATCGATTTCATGAGACCTGACATACCACTGGGCGGTGCCGGTCCTCCGGCGGAGGCGGTCGGCGTCGGCGTCGACGACACTGCATTCGGATTCGGATACTGATACGTAAAAGATTGTACGGCCGAAGCAGGTGCGGACGAACAACTCTTTAACAGTTTATCAGCGGCTGACCACGAGCCACCACTCACAAAATATGACTCAATCAGTCGTACACTGAACGGTGCATAACCGGAGGCAGTGAATCCAAAATCAATGTCGGTTGGATTCAGAATATCCGATGCCGGATGCGGCAAACATTTAAACGCTTTGGCCACTGCACGCCAATTAAAATCGCGGGTGTTGGCAGCGGTCGATACAAACAAATTTAACCGTTCGAGATTTTGAAGGGTTAATAAATGTTCATACCCGTAATTTTTCAGGATTGAATCACGATAAAAATCAAAATCTTTTTGATTCATACCACCTCCCACCACCGACATCAGACACAGTACTCGTAACATACGACTCAAATGAGTGTGTCGTATCAACAACAGCTCAAAATACGCCTTGCGTTCATCAGAACCCGATCCGCCACTTCCACCACCGCTACCGCCACCCGCAGCAGACGGTGACAGTGCATTAGCAACAACAGCCGACGCGGTTGATGCCGTGCTGTGATGCTCCAATAAATCACTCTCAATTCGTAACAGTCGACTGAAATCCATATCTGAATCAGTGATTGCTGTGATGGCCTGACACAATTCAATGTGTGTCGACAGCCACTGTTTCTGTTTCACCAAATCTGGTAATACACCTTTTACAAATGCACTCAGTGAACTGATATCGAGTGAGGCTTTGGCTGGTACGGACGATTTGGATTTGAAATCGCCGACCGCTGATTTGATACGATGCAACACAGCAGCAAATGACTGATCACGAAACGCTGCAAACAGCATATCTGTCTCTGACGTGAGGCGGTGTTTCTTATCGGCTGCTTTGGTGGTGGTTGGAGTTTTGGGTGATGCCAAGTCAGTGGCGCTTTTGCTAACAGACGGTGAAGATTGCGAGTCAGCAGATCCTGAGCCAGCGCTGAGCGGAGATGATGCATTTGCATTGGCCTGCGCAAGAGAGTTTGAATTCAATGCATTACCGGCGTTTGCATTACCCGTAGCAGCGACAGCCGCTGCCAGTGCGGCTGATTTAGCGTCAGTCAGTGGGATGGCAGCCTGAACCGATTTCACATCTCCACCGCCGCTTTTACTATCGGTTGGGGTTGGTCCTGCACCACCGGAGGATGATTTATTGGATGGTAGGAATCGCGCCGGTATCGACACAAACGAGCAGTCAATCGAAAAGATTTCATCCGCCAATCCTTCATATGTCAATTGAGTCATAAACGGAGTGATCAGATCGATATCGCGATCAATCAAAATCACTCGTTTAATATGAGATAACTTTTTCAGAGCCCAGTGACGACTCGCAAACGACGACGGCTGTCCACCACCCGGCACCGGCGCCGACGCCGATGACGATGACGACGGAGTATCCATTTTATTAGTGATTGCCACCAACAGCTGCTGTACGCGCTGTGAACATTTACCGATACCGGTAACAGTCGGTATCAGACCGTACAAAAATTGTAAATTAAATACAGCCTCTGCGATTGAATGGAAGATGCAGTGATCAGAATGCAAATAACAATCACGATATGACATCTCCTGCGGTGTCGTCACACACATCATCACCACCCCATCACACAAAAAACAATGAGAAATTGAAATAATGAGTCCACATCCAACTCCACATCAACGCGAGTATACCATATACCATTTGCAGTGAAGCGATATCACTATCAGTTGGGACAAATTCCATCGGAAATGAACTCACCCGTACACCACCCGTCCCATACAGTCCATTCGATTCAATCGCTTTCATCACTTGGATGGATGGTTTCGGAGTGAAAAACAGAGCGTATGTCTTGTCAGGTGCGTTGGGTACATCGCGGTGACAACGAATTTGATATGCAATTGATTTGATCAGATTAACGTTTGGACGAATTAAATAAACTACAAACCAACACAACCCGAAATGATTTTACAAAACAAAGAGTGCGCGCAAGAATCGGGCTTCCTTCGCCTGCACACACGCTCACGTACTGACGGTATCACAATCAGTTTTGAGTTCAGAGTTATGTTCTAAATGAGTGATGTGTTTAACACCGGTTGACAATAAAAATTTCATACCGACCACTGCACTCAGTGCAGACGATAAACTCGCATCTAATACCAAAGCGATAGTGCTCGTCGGTGCACCACCATCCGACGACGGAGGAGAAAACACCGATATAATTTTGCTCAGAAATGCCTTTAAAAAGTCACGAACTTGAAAAATAATGTCACAAAATAACACAATAAAAGAGATTTTAGTGAGTCACATCACGGGGTGAGCGGTCGAGTATGGGATGGGATATGATACGATAACGATACCGGGATGAAATGTGATGTCTTTTACAGCAGTCGGCGATTTGGCATCCCCACCACCACCACCACCACCACCACCGGTTGTGGCTGACGACATTTTCTAACTGTTACACCCCCTACACAAACATAAACACATCCATTCAACACGTACGCCGATAAAATGGTGAACGGGAATTATATTCAAAAAATAGGTGTGGATTCACATAAATATGGGATGAATTAAATTGAAAATCTTCCAATTATTGGAGAGGAGACGAGTAAATGCACAAGAAAAACAGACCGCTATCCAAATACATTTTCAAACTAGCAACAAACAGATATCGCGCGTCAAAACGACACACACCACAACAAAACAGAAAAAAAAACGCGATTTGCGTTTCTCCGAGAACAGAAAATTCTCTGCCATGAATGTAGTAATGAATGAGTTAGAGCAAGCCGCGACAAACGACGCTGGGACCGATTTCGTCGTACGTTTCTTTACTAATCCAGTGTTTAGCAAAAGTGCTCGATTCACGTAAACATGATATAACGGATGCACCAAGCCACACCAAATGTTCCGGTCGTACATCACTCGGTACAAACACTCGATACTCTCGCGATGATGATGCACTGCCGCTATGATTGGAGGGAACGGTATAAATTGGAGTCTCTATCGCAGCACCGAGTGCGTGCGTGAGTTCGTATCGTCTCTGTTGGAACGGAGTGACGACCTGACCGGGCAGCGTAATCGGAAATGGTGGTGGTTTGGTCGTATCAATCGACGCTTGCGATCGCTGACACGAATACAAACTGATGACATGCGCTGAGTGTTTCGCACTCAGTTCATTACAGAGTCGCTCTGCGAAACCTTTAGCACCCGCATATCCACCGGCCAACACAATTTCTTTTGATAATTCAACGCCGGGTAACAACTCAACGTTTTCGATAACACCACTCAGTAGCTTTGGAATGGAAACGGCGGAGCTGCCGCATGCATCGGATTGAAATAATGGTTCTAATGCAGTCGATGCATCATCGCCCGATAACGAAACACGAAATTCTTTTTTATCAGGCAGTATGAATGTCTTTTCGTGCTCACTTGTACCACCGGCGGCGGAAGCGGCGGTGGAGAAATCGAGTTTTGGTTGTGTCGGACTGACACGAGTGATCTGGTGTTTGAGCTGTCGGATGCATTCCATTTGTGCCGGCGAGAGAGCAAGTTTTGTTCCCTCGGCGGTGGCCGACCCCCAATTTTGCTGATTTGCTGCGTGTCGCGTCAGCAATCGGTGAGCCAACCACTCGTCGACACCAGTGGTACACGTCGTTCTGGCCACATGCGACAACACCTCACCCTCATGCACCGGAAGTACGGTCGCTGAATAATGACCGATCAGCGTCATCAGTCCCGACACACGACCACTACCAAACAGCGCCAGTGCTGCATCCAAACCAACAAATAATGCCGGCACACAATAAGTTTCAAACATCGTCAGACACAATACCTCGCGATGTGCTTTACTCATCGCATATGGTATCGGTAGCACCAACGGATGTTCGTCCGGCGCTAATCGCATCTGTTGATACATCAAATGACTGAAATATGCAGAGAGCTGATCCAAATTGATCTGATTGGGACCGTGTTCCATGATCGGACACACGTGACCCACACCTTTATCGTTGGCAGTACGCGGCGGCGGGGGCGGATATTTACCACTCGCCTCAAATGCAGCCTGACCGTACGTTCGATCGACACCGCCAGTCTCCATTCCAACCGTTATTCGATGTTTATGGACGACCGTTCGATCCTCTCTCATCAGTCCTTCATCACCGTCGTACGAAGCGATCAGTTCAATCAACTCCACCGGCAGTAAATAAATCGCGTCGGATTTTGGTTCCGGGAGCGCCACTTCCCATTTGTATTGTTTTTTCGGCGGAGGAGCGACCGACGGTTGCGGCGGGTGACCAAACAACACATTGAGAGTCGGTCGAAGAAACGGACGATTTGACGGTGGATGTGTACCACCCATTCCGAATCGTGCATAACATGTACCCACATCCACCACGATAGCCGGTGGTGGGGTGGCTGGCACGGTAGCACTTGATTGAGTCATCCCGTCAGCTGCCGAAAAAAATCAAGTGTAAACACAACGTGTCAGTGAAAATCAAAGCGTGAGTGACAACAACAGCCCAAAATCGAATCGGCATTTTGTTTTGGGATTCGGAAAAATCCGGAAATCGAATTCATCACAATCCAACATCCAACAACAAAAACAAACAAACAAACAAACAAACAAAGCGTGACACACCACATCAAGTTCTGTAACAGCTCGCTACGAATAGCGACGGGCAATGGAAGGGCCGATCTCTGAACATCACCAAAACAAAAACAAAAAAAGCGCATAAAGGAGGACAGTGTGTCATGCCATCGCACCTCAAATGAATAAGTAAGTCACACGCACTTACCATCATATTCTGTTTTGGGAATCCAGCGATTGGCAAACTCCGGTAGTGATGCCATCACACTACCACCCAACCACCTGCGCGAGTGACACATCATCACAACCAACAACACATCACATCACAATCATCATCTCAGTCAGTCGCGGCGGCACAAACAAGTACATACGTCATATCCTGCGGTCGAATTTGTGTCTCGCGATACACCTGAAGTGTATCACGACGTGATCGATCGATCGGATCAACGCCACAACGCACTGAATCGACGCGAATGGCATGTGAGAGTGCATTCTGTTTTACGATCGCGTCAGTTTTCGTACCGAAAATGATCGCCTGTGACGAATCGACGATGTTGGTAGGTCGAACGGTATTAAACAGCGAGACAGAACGCGGTGATTCCAACCAACTCAATTCGCTGCAAATTCTTTCACCCATTCCGGGTGCTGCCATTCCGCCACCGGTCAATATCACAGCGCGATACAACTCGTTTCGAAACGACGGATCATTTCGTGCCACACAATCAGCGATCATTTGTGGTAGTGATTTCTCCTCCACACCCAATAGATACGGACGAAAATACGGTTCCAACACATCCGTAGCATCCGCGTCAGTCCATTTCACTTGAAATGACTCGCCGTCGGGTAATTTGTATGTGCGACTTCGCTCGGTGGCGGGTTTCGGCGGTGGAGGATCGGTGGGCGGATACGCGCCGGTTGGGGCGTGACTCACAGTAGCGATCTGTTCTTTCAGCTGTTCAAAAAACGAGCGACTGAATGGTTGCGTCGCGTGGCCGTAACGGGATTCGATATCAGATATAAATCGACCCTCCATCGCACTGGCATTCAGTGTTTCGCTCTCGACGCGTTGTATTTCCTGTCCGTTAAACACAGACGTAACACTCGTTTGTGAGTAACCGGCGTCTACCACCAAACCCTGATATCGACCGGTCGAGTACAGAGCGAGCACCGCATCCGCTTGAAAACACACGGCCGGTGGTGCAAACGTTTCCATCAAAATCTCGAGTCGCTGTGAGCGTGATGTATGTTGGCTCGTAGGTAGTGACATGAGAACCGGATAGTCCTCGGCCGGCAGTTTCATTCGAGTGTAAAATAGTTCGGTCGTGGCGAGTTCGAACGCGAGAGCGTCGAATCCGTCACTTCGAAATACCGACCGCATTTCACCCGCTCCGACACCGCCCCACCCGTTTGCGCCGTTATAATTCACCGATTTAGGATCGGTAAACGCCGAAGCGGGCGGTTTCGGGTATTTGGCCGCTGCTGTGAAAGCATCAGCGCCAATCGCTACCAACCGCTGGTTCTTTCCATCCGGTATGCTGTACCGATACAACATCGCCCGCTCATGACTCATATCACTGTGATGATCGGCGTATTCAGAGATCAAATCAATCAGTACAGCCGGCAGCACCCACAACGCCTCTTCCACGGCGGCAGCAGCAGCAGCAGCGGATTTCGTATCAGCCGTGGTTGTTGTAGGCAGTACAGCACCACCAAACAGTGAATGGAGTTGCGATTTAAGCTTTGGCTGTTGGAATGACGGATATCCACCGGCCATACCGTATCGCAGTGAGTGAGTACCGGATGTCATCACCACTGCATGCATCCATCCTTCGCGCGATCCCGATCCATCGCTCATTGGGTCGGGATTATCTGTGGTCAAAGAATATACAGAATTGAGCAAATAAACAAGCAAAAGCGTTCTGTTCTGTGATGAACAAACAGAAAGGATTGTTATGCGTTGTTCATAGTAGATGGAGTGTTTGGAGCCATCCGAATAATTGTGGGAGGGAGGAGTTGTGGTAGTAATTTGTTCATTTTGTTTGTTGTATGATATGATATGATATGATATGATTAATTTTTGATCCACGACAGTGATTTATCGTCAACCGCTGAAGTCGGCACTAAATTTTTCGATTCAAAGAATTGTTGATTGTACACTTTAGATTAATATCGATCTCCGCCGTCACACAATACCGTCAAAATGGTATGACCGGGACCCAATTTTTTGGCGAGTTTAACCGCGCCGACCACATTCATTGCAGCGGATGGACCAACGAATAATCCCTCGTGTTTTAATAAATAATAACACATTTCAATCGCTTCACGATCACTGCCCCAAAACACACCATCCACTAACGGCTTGACTAATTCAAAATTGGCGGTTTTGCGTGAGATACCGACTCCCTCCAAAACCGTCGACAGTCCATCACTTTTGAATTCATTCGACAACACATAATTAGCATATCCACTGCCGTGACAGTCAATTAAATACGATTTAAATTTCGCATTTCGTTCTTTGAAATAATTGGTCAGACCTGAGATTGTACCGCCGGTACCGGCCATCACACACAGTGCATCGATTTTATCGACCCCACCCACCTGTCTGGCGACTTCAGGTCCGGTGGTATGATAATGTGCCAATGCATTAGCGCTATTATCAAACTGATTGGTAAAGAACGCACCGGGTGTCGATTCAGCTAATTTCCTAGCGAGATGCATGAAATGATTTGGATCAGTGTATGGAACAGCCGGTACGACCGTCACTTCTGCACCAAAATCTTTCATTGTTTGAATCTTCTCAGCAGATACATTGGAAGGCATCGTCAGAATACACCGGTATCCTTTAGCACGTGCAATCAGTGCTAAGCCAATACCGGTATTACCACCTGTTCCTTCGATGATGATTCCCGATCCCGGTTTCAGACGACCGTCAGCCTCAGCAGCTTCAATCATAAATTTTGCCGGTCGATCTTTGACGCTACCACCAGCATTCATAAACTCACATTTCGCGACGATACGACATCCCGTGGCTTGTGACACTGATTTCAGTTCGACGAGTGGTGTCCACCCGATCATATCCACCATACCGTCAGCAACACGCGACGATAAATCGGCACTTCCGGTCAGCGGAGTCGGCGGAAGACCCAATTTTGCTGCAGCACGAGCGGTCGCTTCAGAGATTGGATCTGATGCCGCTGCGGTGCTGCCGGCTTTTGCTTCGGCCATCGCTGCGGTACGATTCTTTTGAGTGAAAATCACTGCACCCGCACCGGTCACGACAGCGAACGCTGTACCGGCTATAAACGTCGATCGTTTAGGCAGTGCGGCAGCAGCACCGGTTGTGGCTGTACTGAACGAACGTCGAATCTGACGATTAAAAGCGTTCGAAAATGAACGAAACGCCGAGCGCATCTACCCATCATCAGATACGCAGCCGTCCAACCAAAATCCAAAGGAAGCGAATCAATCAAACAACACTGAATTTGGAAGTTTTTGTTCGGTAAAAAATCTAAAAAAGCGAAACAAAAATACATGTACAAATGCACTGCTTTTAAATATGTTTTGGTGCTGCCGCGTTGCCTTCAGTCTGTGCTTTATGTGATTGCAAGCACTGAATTGTACAGTATTTATAATTGAGACGTTCGAACGGCACTCGAATGAGCGGTTTACCGCATTTCGGATCGTCGCATTTCGCACCCGATCCTTTCATCGCCAGCAGACGAAGCTCTGCCGCTGCAGCGCGTTTTTCGCGGTCTGATAAACCGCTCACTTTCTGGTCGCGTTCGAGCGCTGCTTTCAGTGTTTCTGCGCGTGCGGCGTCCGTGACTTTCTGTTTGGCCTCTGCCTCAGCGGCTGCGGTGGCTGCTTTCGTTGCTTCTTGTTTTTTGGTTTTCTCTTTTTCGCGTGCGGCTTTCTTTTTCGCTTTTTTCTTATCCGCTGCAGCTTTCACCGAAGCCTCATCTGTTCACGACAGCACACAAAAAGGCGGTGAGCAAACTGACTGCGCCCAACAAACAAAAAACAAACCACAACACATACCGTGTACGGGGATTTGAGCTTTCGCATAATCCCACATCGCCAGATTTTCTAATGCAAACGTCTCAAACGCGGTTCGAACTTTTTTGCTGCCCGCTAACTGATACGGCGTTTGTGATTTATCACCGACCAAAAGCGGATTCGCACCGGCAGCCAACAGCAGCTCAACCAGTTCCGATGCACCATCCGCTGAAGCGCGATGCAATGCGGTACGGAAAAACCATTCCGGTGTGGGTTCATCCACCGGATAAGCGGGTTTGGGTTTTGGTGCTGCACCGCCACTGCCACTGCCACTGCTGGCGGTTGTTGCTGGTGCGGGCGGTGCGGATTGTTTTGCGTCACCGCCAGCAGCAGTCGATGCGGTAGCGGCGGGCGTGGGAGGAGCGACCGGCGGAAGTCCGAGCAACACGCGAACAGCAGCCACTGATCCGAGTGATGCGGCATAATAAATCGGAGGATAAATCGGATATTTCTACATATGACAAAGGAGAAAGTGATTCAGACCCAACACGCTCGGTCACATGAAAGGGAGAAAGAACAGACATACCGATGAGGGCGGCGGTCGCGCGTATCCCGAAGCGATGAGTTTTTCGAGACCGGCCAAATCATTATCGCGAATGGCGTGCAGCAACAAATCGTTTGGTGGCAGAGCGCCTTTACCCACACCACCGGATTCAGCACCGCCGGAGCCCGCCTCACTCCCAGCAAAGGGGGGCGGATCATCGGGCTGTTTGGGTTTAGACTTCTGATCAGTTGCAGTGGGCGGTGGTGGTGCAGTGGTCGCGGTGATGGCAGCTGCCGTGGTCGGTGCCACTTCAATCGTAGACATAAATTTATGCACGCGCTGAACCTCTGAAAAGATCGGTCGGCGAAGAGCGAACGGAATGGAACTGACGCGCGGATCGCGTTTGTCGATGATACACGTCGGATGGAAAAAGTACTGTCGGTTGGTGCTTGGAGTGTAGAGGTAGATTCGATGGGCAGTGCGTAAATGATCCGCCCAATCATTTTGTACGTCCACAATATCCTAAAATCATATCACCACCACACAACCACCAACATAAATACAGGGATGCAGACACACGAATTGTTGGTTCCTGCCACTATTGGTGTGACATTTTGTTGTGGTGTGGTGTGGTGTTTGTGGTGTGTGTGTGTGTGTGTGTGTGTGTGTGTGTGTGTGTGTGTGTGTGTGT
>VFQP010006040.1_pt1 | contig 10166 bp, 7 predicted proteins | sample 3512351 | NCBI WGS metagenome assembly VFQP01 (sample SAMN10412372, study PRJNA504923) | tailings metagenome | isolation source: Relicate 1 Philex TSF1 revegetated site | place: Philippines: Tuba, Benguet | collected 2017-08-29
CCTCACGGTCGCGCTCGCCAACATCGACGAGATGATCGAGCTGATCAAGACCTCGGCGAACCCGAACGAAGCCCGCGAGCGCATGCTGGCGCGGACCTGGGCACCGGGCCTGGTGGCCTCGCTACTCGGCGCCGCCGGCGCGGACGCGTCGCGACCGGAAGATCTGCCCGAGGGCGTGGGCCTGATCGAGGGCATGTACCAGCTCACCGAGACCCAGGCCCAGCAGATCCTCGAGATGCGTCTGCACCGCCTGACCGGGCTGGAGCAGGACCGTCTCACCGAGGAATACAAGCAGCTGCTGGAGACCATCCGCGGGCTGATCGAGATCCTCGAGGATCCCGACGTGCTGCTCGAGGTGATCCGCACCGAGCTGCGCAACGTCAAGGACGAATTCGGCGACGAACGCCGCAGCGAGATCCGCGCCAGCGAAGAGGACCTCGACATCCTTGACCTCATCGCGCCGGAAGACGTGGTGGTCACCCTGTCGCATTCCGGCTACGCCAAGCGCCAGCCGGTCAGTGCCTACCGCGCGCAGAAGCGCGGCGGCCGGGGCCGCAATGCGGCGGCCACCAAGGACGAGGACTTCATCGAGCAGCTGTGGCTGGTCAACACCCACGACACGCTGTTGACCTTCACCAGCGCCGGCCGCGTCTTCTGGCTGCCTGTGCATCAGCTGCCCGACGCCGGCCCGAACGCCCGCGGCCGGCCGATCATCAACTGGATTCCGCTCGAAGCCGACGAGAAGGTGCAGGCCGTGGTGCCGGTGCGCGAGTACGTCGACGGACACTACGTGTTCTTCGCCACGCGCGCGGGCACGGTCAAGAAGACACCGCTGACCGAATTCGCCTATCGCCTGGCGCGCGGCAAGATCGCGATCCGCCTCGACGAGGGCGATGCGCTGATCGGCGTGGCCCTCACCGACGGCGACAAGGACGTGCTGCTGTTCGCCTCGAACGGCAAGACGGTGCGCTTCGCCGAGGACCGCGTGCGGTCGATGGGCCGTACGGCCGGCGGCGTGCGCGGCATCCGTCTGGCGGCGGGCGAGCAGGTGGTGAGCCTGATCGTGGCCGACAGTGCGGGCGGGGCGGTGGACGACGAGACCGCGGACGAGACCGGCGAGGACGTGGCGGTCGACACCGGGGACGAGGCCGTGGTGGTCCAGACCGGGGCTGGCGACGACATTCCGTACATCCTCACCGCCACCGAGAACGGCTACGGCAAGCGCACGCCGCTGTCGGAATATCCGTGCAAGGGGCGTGGCACCCAGGGCGTGATCGGCATCCAGACCACCGAGCGCAACGGGCCGCTGGTTGGCGCGGTGCTGCTGCGCAATCACGATGAAGTGCTGCTGATCTCCAACGGCGGCACCCTGGTGCGTACGCGTGCGTCCGAAATCGCGCGCGTGGGCCGCAACACCCAGGGCGTGACCCTGATGCGTCTGTCCAAGGACGAGCGCCTGCAGGGCATCGAGCGCGTCGACGGCTCGATCGACGACGAGGTCGTCGATGACGGCATGGCGCCGCCGCCGGCGGTCGATGCCGCGCCGGCCACGGACACGCCGTCGCCGGACGCCTGATCTGTTCGCATCGCACCGCCCGGTGCGGTGCGAACCGTCGCGTCGACCGCGTCAAGCCACCGCACGCTGGCGTCGGGCACGTGCGGCTCCGCCGTGGGAAGGCCCGCATGCGGTGCGAAGGCCGCGTCAGTCCGTCGACGGGGACGGTTCCGCCGTTCCTGAGGCCCGCGCGGTGAACGTCCGCCGTCCTGCCCGTTCGCACCAGCCGGTAGAATCCGCCGATGCCTCTCCTGACTTTGAATGACGTCGACTACAGCGTCGGCGGCCCCTTGCTGCTGGACGGCGTCGAGTTTTCGATCGAACGCGGCGAACGGGTGGCCCTGATCGGCCGCAACGGCGCCGGCAAGTCCACGCTGATGCGTCTGATCGACGGTGAACTGAAACCCGACGACGGCGACATCCGCCGCGAACAGGGCGTCCGCGTCACGCGGCTCGAACAGGAAGTGCCCGCCGGCGCGGGCGGCAGCGTCTTCCACGTCGTCGCCGAGGGACTGGGCGAGGCGGGCGCGGCGCTGGCCGAATACCACCGCTTGCTGCACGCCGAAGACTACGACGCGCTGGCCGACGTGCAGGCGCGCATTGAGGCGCTCGACGGCTGGCGCATCGACCAGCGCGTGACCGAGGTGCTCGAACGCCTGCAGCTCGACGGCGACGCGGTGTTCTCGGCGTTGTCGGGCGGCATGAAGCGCCGTGTGCTGCTGGCACGCGCGGTGGTGTCGGCACCGGACATCCTGCTGCTCGACGAGCCCACCAACCACCTCGACATCGCCGCGATCGACTGGCTCGAGGGCTTTCTGAAGCAGTGGGCGGGCGCCATCGTGTTCGTCACCCACGATCGGCGCTTCCTGCGTGCCCTGGCAACCCGGATCGTCGAAATCGACCGGGGCCAGCTGACGTCGTGGCCGGGCGACTGGGACAACTACGTGCGTCGCCGCGAGGAGCGGCTCAATGCCGAGGCGCAGGAGCAGGCGCGTTTCGACAAGCTGCTGGCCCAGGAAGAGGCGTGGATCCGGCAGGGCATCAAGGCCCGGCGCACCCGCGACGAAGGCCGCGTGCGCCGGCTCAAGGCGATGCGCAACGAGCGCGCGCAGCGGCGCGATCTCACTGGCAACGTGCGCATGGCCGCCGCGTCGGCCGGCAACTCGGGCAAGAAGGTCGTCGAGCTGGACGATGTGTCGTTCCGCTTCGGCGAGCGGCGTCTGATCGACGGCTTCTCGACGACGATCTTTCGCGGCGACCGCGTCGGTCTGATCGGTGCCAACGGCACAGGCAAGACCACGCTGCTCAAGCTGCTGCTCGGTGAGCTGCAGCCGCAGACGGGAGCGGTGAAGACCGGCACCCAACTGCAGATCGCCTATTTCGACCAGTACCGCGCCACCCTGCGCGAAGACTGGAATGCGCTGGAGAACGTCGCCGAAGGCCAGGATTTCGTCGAGATCAACGGCACGCGCAAGCATGTGATCGGCTATCTGCAGGATTTCCTGTTCACGCCCGAACGCGCGCGCGCGCCGATCACCCGGCTCTCGGGCGGCGAGCGCAACCGCCTGTTGCTGGCCAAGCTGTTCGCGCAGCCGTCGAACCTGCTGGTGATGGACGAACCGACCAACGATCTCGACGTCGAGACGCTGGAACTGCTCGAGGAATTGCTGGCCGACTATCCCGGCACGTTGTTGCTGGTCAGCCACGACCGCGATTTCCTCGACAATGTGGTCACCTCGACCCTGGTGATGGAAGGCGAGGGCCGGGTGGGCGAGTACATCGGCGGGTACGAGGACTGGCTGCGCCAGCGCGCGGAGCCGGGCACCGGGCTGCCGGCGGCGACACTGGGGATGCGCAGGCCCGAACCGGCTGCCGCGCCGGCCCCCGCTCCCGTGACGGCGGCCTCCGAGCCGCCGGCGGCGAAGCGCAAACTGAGCTACAAGGACCAGCGCGAACTCGAGCAATTGCCGGCGCGGATCGAACAGCTGGAGGCCGAGATCGCCACGCTGACCGCCGCCATGAACGATCCCGCGTTCTACCAGCGCGACGCGGCCGCGATCACCGCGCACGGCGCCTCGCTGCAGGCCACGCAGGAGGCGCTCGATGCGGCCTACCAGCGCTGGACCGAACTGGACGCCTGAGGCGCGCGTATGCACGAGGTCCACCTCCGACCCGTACGCAGGGGCGCGATGCCGGGGCGCGCGCCGTGCTGATCACCCGTCCGCTGCCCGCCGAGACCGATCTGCTCGCGCTGCATCGCGCGGCGCCGGATCGCTATCCGCTGCTGCTGCAGTCGGTGGCCCACGGCACCGCGCACGCGCGCTGGGATCTGCTGCTGGCAGCCGACGGCGCGCAGTTGGCGCTCGGCACCGACGGCCGGACCCGTGATGCGAACGGGCACGTGGTCGAGGGCGGCTTTCTCGCCGCGCTCGATGCCGCGTGGCAGGCGGCACATGTCGAACGCGAGGCGCCCCGCTGGCCGTTCCGCGGCGGATGGGCGCTGTTTCTGGGCTACGAGCTCGCGGGCCAGGTGGAACCGGTGCTGCACCTGCCGGGCGCGCCGGGCGGCCTGCCGGTCGCGGTGGCGCGGCGGTGTCCGGCGGCGATCCTGCGCGACCACGGCAGCGGTGAATGCGTCGCTGTCGCGGAAGCCGATCACGAAGCACTGCTCGAGCAACTGCTCGCCGACGCCGCCGAGCCCGACCGCGCCGCGCTGCCCGGCTGGACGCCGCCGTCGGCGATCGACGAAGACCCCGATACACGGTTTCTCGAAGGCGTGCGCCGGGTGCTGGACTATCTCGCGGCCGGCGACGTGTTCCAGGCCAATCTCTCGCGTGGCTGGCGTGCACGCTTCGATGCGCCGCTGGATCCGGCGGCGCTGTACGCGCGGCTGCGCCAGCACAACCCGGCACCGTTCGCCGGCCTGTTCGCGGGTAACGGCTGGGCCGTCGCCAGCGCCTCGCCGGAACGGCTCGTCTCCATCCGCGGCGACGTGGTCGAGACCCGTCCGATCGCCGGCACCCGTGCGCGCTTCGACGGCGACGACGACGCGGCGCGCATCGGTGAGCTGGTCGGGCATCCCAAGGAGCGCGCCGAGCACGTGATGCTGGTCGATCTGGAGCGCAACGACCTCGGACGCGTCTGCATGCCAGGTTCGGTCGAGGTCGACGAGCTGATGTGCGTGGAGAGCTATGCCCACGTCCACCACATCGTCAGCAATGTCCGCGGTCGGCTGCGTGACGGTGTCACGCCGGGCGAGGTCATCGCCGCCGTGTTTCCCGGTGGCACCATCACCGGCTGCCCCAAGGTGCGCTGCATGCAGATCATCGCCGAGCTCGAGAGGCAGGGCCGCGGCGCCTACACCGGTGCGATGGGCTGGCTGAACCGCGACGGCGATCTGGATCTCAACATCCTGATCCGCAGCGCCGAGGTCGAGGGCCACGAGGCGCGTTTCCGCACCGGCGCCGGCATCGTCGCCGACTCCGATCCGCAGCGCGAACTCGACGAGACCCGCGCCAAGGCCCGCGGCACGCTGCGTGCGCTGGGCGTCGATGGCTGATACCGGGCGACGTCGAGGCCGCGTTGGCGACGCATCCCGGCCGCCACGGTATCCTGCGGGCCCTGTCGCGATCCTAGACGGCCACCGCCGCCCATGACCGAACCCGTGAAACGCCGAGGCCGCCGCATCGGCCTGTTCCTGCTGCTGTGCCTGCTCGCGCTCGGCGCCGTGGCCGCCTATCTGCTCCACGACCGCTACACCGGCTTCGCCGACGCACCGCTGGCGGGCGTGCGGGCGGGACAGACCTTCGTCGTCGAGCGCGGGGATTCCTTCCAGCGCGTGCTGGGCCGGCTGCGCGAAGCCGGCATCGTCGAAGGACACGAACTCGAATGGCGCGCACTGGCGCGGCAGCTCGGCGCCGATGCGCGCATCCAGGTCGGCGAGTATCCGCTCGACCCCACGGTCACGCCGCGCGAGCTGCTGGTGCGCATGCGCGACGGCCGGGTGATCCGTCACCGTTTCACCATCGTCGAGGGCTGGAACATGCGCGAGCTGCGCGCGGCGCTGGCCCGTGCCGAGCCGCTGGCGCAGACGGTGCAGGACATGGATGACGCCGCGCTGATGTCCGCGCTGGGACGCGAAGGCGTGCATCCTGAAGGTCGTTTCCTGCCCGAGACCTATCTCTACACGCGCGGCGATCGCGACATCGACCTGCTGCGCCGCGCGAACGCCGCGCTGGAGGCCGCACTCGATCATGCCTGGGAGACGCGCGCCGACGGCCTGGCGCTGAAGGACCGCGAAGAGGCGCTGGTGATGGCCTCGATCATCGAGAAGGAAACCGGCGTCGCCGACGAACGTCCGCAGATCTCGGGCGTGTTCAACCGCCGCCTTCAGGTGGGCATGCGCCTGCAGACCGATCCCACCGTGATCTACGGCATGGGCACGGCCTACGACGGCAATATCCGCCGCCGCGACCTGCAGACCGATACGCCGTACAACACCTACACCCGCGACGGCTTGCCGCCGACGCCGATCGCGATGGCCGGCAAGGCGGCGATCGAGGCCGCCACGCATCCCGCCGATGGCGACGCGCTGTACTTCGTCGCCGTGGGCGACGGCAGTGGCCGACACGTGTTCTCGCGCACCTATGCCGAGCACAACGCGGCGGTGCGCGAATACGTGCGCCGCTACCGCGCCCGGTTCTCGGGCGGCAACGCCGGCGCGGACGCGGCGGCCGACGATGCCGCGCCGCCGAACGAGGCCGAGGTCGAGGCCGCGGTGGGCGCAGGCGCCGAGGCGTCGGGCGAATGAGTGCGTTGCGCGCGTACCCGCGCTTCATCACCATCGAGGGCGGCGAGGGGGCCGGCAAGAGCACGGTGCTGCACGCACTGCGCGACGCTCTGACGGGCGAGAGCGAGGTGGTGTGCACGCGGGAACCGGGCGGTACACCACTGGCCGAGCGCATCCGCGGCCTGCTCCTCGATCCGGGCCACGAACCGGCGGCGGCCGACACCGAGCTGCTGCTGGTCTTCGCCGCGCGCGCGCAGCATGTGCGCGAGGTCGTCATCCCCGCGCTCGAGCGGGGCGCCTGGGTCATCAGTGACCGCTTCACCGATTCGAGCTACGCCTACCAAGGCGGCGGCCGCGGGATCGCGGCCGAGCGCATCGCCGCGCTCGAACACGACTATGTCGGGATCGAGCCGGCGCTGACCCTGCTGCTCGATCTCGGCGTGGCCCAGGGCCGTGACCGCGCCCGTGCGCGCGATGCGGTGCCCGACCGGATCGAGGCCGAGCACGACGCGTTCTTCGAGCGGGTGCGCGCGGCGTTTCTCGAACGTGCCGCCGCGCACCCCGCGCGTGTCCACGTCATCGACGCCGCACGCGCCGCCGATGTGGTGGCGGCGGACGCGGTGCGCGCCGTGCAGTCCCTGCGCGTGCCGGCATGAGCGAGGCCTCGCCCGCACTGGCGCCGTGGCAGGCGCGCATCCTGGCGCGTACCCGCGAGACCCTGGACGCCCAGCGCCTCGGCCATGCGCTGCTGTTCTGCGGCCCGGCGCTGCTGGGCAAGCGCGCGGTTGCCGAGGCGCTCGCCGCGCACATTCTGGGCGCGGAGGCCGATTCCCGCGTCGCGCAGCTGATCGCGGCGGGCACCCACCCGGATTTCCACCGGGTGTCGTTCATCCCCACGAAGGACGGCACCAGGCTGCGCAGCGAAATCGTCATCGAGCAGATCCGCGAGCTGTCGCAAAAGCTCTCGCTGACGCCGCAATACGGACGGGCCCAGGTGGCGATCGTGGATCCGGCCGACGCAGTCAACACCGCGGCGTGCAACGCCTTGCTCAAGACGCTCGAGGAACCGCAGCCCGGCCGGCATCTGTGGCTGGTGGCGGCCAATCCCGCACGTCTGCCGGCGACGATCCGCAGCCGCTGCCAGCGCATCGAATTCCGTCTGCCGCCGCATGACGAAGCCCTGGCCTGGCTGGCGGCGCGCGGACACGCCGCGGCCGATGCCGGCGAGGCGCTCGAGGCGGCGCAAGGCCATCCCGGCCTCGCCGCCGACTGGCTGGACACCGGCGGCCTGCAGTTGCGGCGCGAGGTGCACAAGGACCTCACCGGCCTGGCGCGCGGTGACCTCGCGGCCGTGGCGACCGCGCAGCGCTGGGCCGGCGACGCGCACGCGGCGTCGCGCCTGCGGCATGCGGCCGATCTCGCACTCGCGCGTGCGGCCGGCTTGACCGATCCGGCGGGAATCGGGAAGCTGGCCGCGTGGTTCGACGCGGCCAATCGCACACGTGACCTGCTCCGGACGACGGTCCGCGCCGATCTGGCGATCACCGAACTGCTGCTGGCCTGGCGTGACAGCGCCAAGCGCCTCTGACTTCACACGCTGGGAATGACGCAATGAGTGCAACCGGAGCAGGCGCGCGGCAGGGCATCCTGTCGTTGGCGGTCAAGGACAAGGCGGCGCTGTACAACGCCTACATGTCCTATCTCAAGCACGGCGGCATCTTCGTGCCCACACCGAAGCGTTATTTCCTCGGCGACGAGGTGTTCCTGCTGCTGACGCTGCCCGAATCGTCCGATCGCCTGCCGACCGCCGGCAAGGTGGTCTGGGTGACGCCGGCCGGCGCCCAGGGCAATCGCACCGCCGGTGTCGGCGTGCAGTTCGCCGACACACCCGAAGGCGACGCGCTCAAGGGCCGGATCGAGACCCTGCTCGCCGGCACCCTGAACTCCGAGAAGCCGACCCACACGATGTTACGGTCGGGCGCGCGACCCTCATCGCGTATCGGCGAACATCGCCCGCAGGCCGGGATGCCGGATTTCGACCACGTCGAACAGGCCGGCCGCGCGCAGGTAGCTCGCGCGCCGCAGCAGTTCGTCCTCGTAGCGGCGGCGGAGCGCTTCGTCGTCTTCCTCGTCGATCGCCAGCCGCGCGAGTTCCGAGAATTCCTCGATCCACCCCAGTGCCGCATAGGCGTCTGTGGCGCCTGACGTGCGGCGCACGTCCGGACCGTCTGATTCGTTGTGCACGCCGCCCACGCTCGTCTCCTCGGAACTGAATAAACCGTCTGGACGGTATAGTCTAGAATCGGTCTCCCACCGTCAACGTCTTCGGCCTCCCATGATCCGCAAGCCTCGCAGTGATGCCCGCACGCGCATCCTCGACGCCGCGCTCGCCGTGGCCGATCGGGTCGGGGCGGCGAATCTCACGCTCGATGCGGTGGCTGCCGACGCCGGCGTCAGCAAAGGCGGGCTGCTCTACCACTTCGCCAGCAAGGACCAGCTGCTGCGCGCCGTCGTCGAGCACCACATGGCCGAGCACCAGCGTGACCTCGATCTCGCGACGGCGCAGTTCCCGGCCACGCCGGGCGGCTATCTGCAGGCGTTCGTCCACGCGCAACGCGGGGAACTGGCAGCCAAGCGCGAGCAGCCGGGTACCACGCGCTCGTTCATCGCCGCAGCCGTCAATACGCCCGATCTGCTCGAGCAGCCGCGTGCACGGGCCCATGCGCACACCGAGCGCCTGCGCCAGCTGGGCCCCGACTTCATCGAGGGCCTGCTGGTGACGTTGGCGCTCGACGGCCTGTTCTTCCGCGACACGTTCGAGATGCTCGATCTCGATGACGGCGAGCGCGACCGGCTCATGCAGGCGCTGGGCGAGCGCGCCGCCGCGGTTGCGGCCAGGAGCGCATCGCCGGAGTGAACGCGGACCGCGCCGCGCGCGTCTGATCGGGCGCCGTGGCTGCGCAGTCCCGGCGCCCGCAGGTCAGCGCGGCGCAGCCTCGGTACGCAGTGCCGGCGAGTCCCAGCCCGGGCGCGGTGCGAAACGCTCGCCGTGGCGCGTCTGCAGCGCACGCAGACGTTCCAGCACGACGTCGACACCGGTATCGCGGATGTACTGGATCGGACCGCCCCGGAACGGCGCGAAGCCGGTGCCGAAGATCACGCCCGCGTCGAGCAGATCCGCGTCGGCCACCACGCCGTCGTGCAGCGCGGCCACGGCCTCGTTGAGCAGCGGCAGCACCAGGCGGTCCTCGAGGTCATCCGGCGCGCGGTAATCCTTCGGCACCTCGGGCTTGACCGCCTTGCCGTCCTGCCACGTGTACAGGCCCTGGCCATCCTTCTTGCCGCGCTTGCCGGCCTCGGGCGGCGTCGCCAGCGATGCCGGAATCTGCAGGCCGAGGAACGGGGCGAGTTCCTGACCGACGCCGGACGCGATGTCCAGGCCCACGGTGTCGATCAATTCGATCGGCCCCATGGGCATGCCGAAGTTGACCGCGGCGCGGTCGATCGCGGCGCCCGGGATGCCTTCGGCATAGGCGGTGGCGGCTTCGAGCATGTACGGAAAGAGCAAGCGGTTGACGAGGAAGCCCGGCGTGCCCGCCACCGGCACCGGCAGCTTGTCGATCGCCTTGCAGAACGCGGCGAGCCGGCGCGCGGTCTCGTCGGAGACGCCGTCGTGGTGGACGATTTCCACCAGCGGCATCGACGCGACCGGGTTGAAGTAGTGCAGCCCGGCGAAGTGGGCCGGACGCTGCACGTGCGCGCGCAGCTCGTCGAGCGGAATCGACGAGGTGTTGGTCGTCAGCAGGGCTTCGGGCTTGAGCC
>VFQP010007257.1_pt1 | contig 10166 bp, 8 predicted proteins | sample 3512351 | NCBI WGS metagenome assembly VFQP01 (sample SAMN10412372, study PRJNA504923) | tailings metagenome | isolation source: Relicate 1 Philex TSF1 revegetated site | place: Philippines: Tuba, Benguet | collected 2017-08-29
GGGGGGGGGGGGGGGGGGGGGGGGGGGGGGGGGGCCGGGGGGGATGAATGGCGTGGCGTGGTTTGGGGGACGGAGGCTCACCTGACCGTCAGAGGGAGCGCTGGTGGAGGGCAGCGCCACGTTGTCCGTCCCCTTCCTTACCTTGCCGGTTTTCCTTGAGGGGGTTTCTTGAGGGGGTTGTCTGGATGAGGACCTCTCTCCTTTGCTTGGCCCTTGTGGCGCGTCCCTACTCCCCCCTTGCGGCGCAGTTCCTCGAGAGCTACAAGAGCGTGACGCTGCCCAGCATGGCGGCGGCCTTTGACGTCTCGACTGACTTTTTGGACCTTGAGCTGGCCGAGCTCATCGTGGCGGGGCGGCTCAACGCCAAGATCGACAAGGTGGCGGGCGTGGTGGAGACGAGCAGGTGCGGAGGCGAGGGGTGACGTGTGGGGGCGGGGTTGAGCGGGCGGAGGCGGGGGGAGGGAGGGCGCTGCTGGGGACGGCTTGGGAGGGGGCCCGGCAGAGCCGGAGTGAGTGCGGCGGTGGTCCTGCCGTGAGGCGCGTCAATCACGTGAGCCAGGCAGGCCAGCTCGCTCTCTACCGGGCGCGTCGCTCTTTTCAGGGGCGGCTCCTTGATGAACCTGTGCTGGGCCAACGTTAGGCTTGGCACTGCAGAGCCAGGTGGGTGCTGCGCTGCGCTGCTCTCGAGCCGCTCGCGCTTTGCCTCGTGCCCTCTGCCCTGCGCCCGCAGGCCCGACGCCAAGAGCGCGCTGTACACTGACACCATCAAGAAGGGCGACCTGCTGCTCAGCCGCATCCAAAAGCTCTCCAAGGTCATTGACGTGGAGTGACCTTGCGGCATGTACCGCTTTCCCGCCTCCTTCCATCATGCAATTCCTGGCTCCAGCGAAAGGCGCCTGCAGGCTTTGCAGCAGCAGGCTCCGAAACGAAAGCGCTGTCATGTGCAGTCGCCGGAGCGCAGCGTGGCACACAGCTCCAGGAAGCCGGGCGTCTCGGGCGCGATGAAGCCGTGCCGTATCAAAAAGTCGATGATGACGAGGTTGCAGTTCTGCTTGAACTTGGTGGTGGTGAGCACCGTCTCGGCCACGCGCTGCACTGGCCACAGCATGAACTCCTCCACCTGCGAGGCACACACAGGTGGCTTTCGACCGGGTCACGCTTGCTCTGGTCTGGGCTGGTGCCTGATCTGCCTCGCTGCTGATCCTTCCTGCACGACGCGGGCGGTGGCCCATTCCGTGGACGCAAGACGCGCACACAGGTGGTTGAGTTGCCGTGCACGTCGGGCAGGCACCCCAAAGGGGGACACAGCACCGAGGCAGGCGCAGTGGGGGGAGGCGGCACCGAGGCAGGCGGTGCAGGCTGGCAGTAGCATCACGTCGCCAAGCATGACGCTTTGCGCCTCACCTCCCCGTCCTGCGGCTGGGGCACAAAGTCCGCCGGCAGCTGCAGGTCCCAAACAAACAGCACGTCGGGCTTGTAGCCCGTCGCCGACACTGCGCGGGGCGTCGAGCGGGGGGACCGACACTGCGGGTGGGCGCCCCCGGGTGCACGCTGCCCCACACCATCCCCTCGGGTGGCAGGCCAACGCTGCGCCTGCGCTTTGTGCGAAGGCTGGCTCCTGCTTCTTGGGACCTGAGCAGGGCCTGGGTGAAGCAGCGGTTGGTGCGATGCGGGTCGAACAGCGCTGTGCGCGCTCCCCCGAAAAAGAGCCCAATGGGGCGTGCGCTCTCTTCAGGACACCGTGCCCAGTACGCTCGCCCCCAGACGGTGGGGGTGGCCAAAGCGCGTCTCTCCACTCACCCGTGGTGTAGCTGACGGCGCCGACGGCGCGCGCTGTGGACGCCAGCTCAGCGCCGATGCCCGCCTCCTCCTCGCACTCCTTGAGCACGTTCTCCCGCACGCCCAGCCCGTGCGGCTGCGCAGGCCACCCGCCGCACACACGGCACCACACACAGTGTCATTGCACACAGACCTGGCGGCAGCATTCGCGCGCGCGCCCCCCCAGCGGCGACGAAAGTCCTGGCTAGACATTTGCCTGACACGATCTGGTGGGCGATCCTTTGGTGGCGGGCTGCAGCAACGTGACACCACGCCGTGAATGCCATGCGGTGACGACAGGGCGGTGGAGGGCGGGGCACATTGCGGGGGCGGCAGCGGCGCGTGAGGTGCGCCAGCGAGAGGTGCGCACCTGGCCTCCGGCCACGATGTGGTCGAGCTTGCCTGGCCAGTTGGGCTTGGACTTGGACCGCCGGGCGACCCACAGGCTCATCGACCCGTCCGGCGCCACCACGTACCTGCGCGGACACGCGGTGGTGACGGAGGTGTGACGCCACTTAAAGCTATTCGGATAGCTTCATCCGGATATCCCTTGCGCGCTGGGGTGGTGTGTGATGCGCGGCGTGGGGAGAGCCGGATGTGACCGATCAAGGGGTGGCACACGCACGCACCCGTTGCAGTGGATGCCGTACGCCTTGATGCCAAAGTGCGTCGCCGCCGCCCGCTCAACCTGCGTATGCGCGCCCGCGCCGCACACACTCGATACGTCCCACCCACGACGAGTCTTTGTCAGCAGCGACGAGGAAGGAGCACCCACCAGGAGCACTGGCTCGCTGTAAAAGGACGAGGTGACGGGGTAGAGCTCGTCCCGCCATCCCGTGATGACGCCCTCGCCGCGCAGCTGCGCCAGCACGCCTGCGAGCGTGCCGGCCGCCGCGCCCAAGCGCCGGGCTCAGCCGCCGCGCGAATGTGATTCCAGGCGCACGGGTGCGTGGCCTCTCCGCGGGGTGCAGCGCCGCTCACGTGCGACGGCGGCGGTGCGCGCCTCCACCGTGGCCAGCGCCGCGTTGAGGTGCACGGCGCCCAACGGGCCGGCGGGCCCTTGCACGTCAAAGACGTCGGGGAAGCGGCGCAGGTGCTCCACGAACCTGCCGCAGCATCAGGGCCACCAGGGCAGCAATCAGGGTCCGGGTGGCCGCGACGCGCGGCCGGTGCACGAGTGCAGCCGCTTCAGCGCTGCCCCTCTCGCACGACGCACTCGGGCCTGAGCTTGCCCACTGCCGTGCCTCCCACCCAGAACGGCGTGAGCGTGGAGACGGCCTCGAGGTTGCTGTTGTTCTCCCGCACGCGGTCGAGGAAGCCCCGCAGGCTGGGCAGCTGCAGCGGCGCGCCGCGCACGGCCGGGAGAGGACCTGCTGAAGTGGCCATGGCGGCTGCAGGTGCTGCTGCTGCAGCAGGTGCTGCTGCTGCTGGTGTGAGAGGCGACGCGCAGCGCCGCTGCGCGGCCGCCCACTGAGCGCAGGATGGGGTGGAGCTCCTCCTGAGGTGCAGCCGGCGCGGCGCGTGCAGCAGCTGCCTCATCGCACGCCAACGCAGCGCCAGTAGGCGCCCCAGGAGCTGCTCTCAGCTCCTCGACAAGTTCGGTATGCCCGCGTTGGGTGCATGACGAGCGGTGCAGGACCGCGAATGCTGCGCCACCTTGTGCAGCAGTTGTCCACGCACCTCTCGCACCTCTCCCCTGCACCACCTCTCGCAGCAGCACAAATGGCCTTCGCCCTGAAGTCCGCTTCCTCGCGCGTGGCTGCCCGCTCGGCCTTCAAGGCGGCCAAGCCCCAGCGCCGCGTGCTGGTTGCGCCAGTGCGCGCGTCGGCCGTGTCGGAGATTGTGAGTCCTAGCCCTGCTGACGGGCGCGTCCTCGACCCCTCCATCGGCCGTGTGGCCGCCAGCCTGTGGCCCTCGGCGCAAGCGCCACAGCCAGGCGCCCAACAGCGGCCAGCCACGCAGCTGGGGCGAGCGGCTCCGCGCCACGATGCTGCCCAGGGGCAGCGGATGCGCGCGCTGGGGGCTGGGCGCCGTTTGCGCCCGAGCGTGTGGTCGCTAGGCCCGAGTCCCCACAGGTGCTCGAGAGCGGCGCGCGATGCGGGATGGACTGGTGCGCACGCGCGCAGGTGGAGAAGCTCAAGACGCTGACGCTGCTCGAGGCCTCGGAGCTGGTGCGCGGCGGGAGCAGCAGTCTGGCCCGCAAGTCGGAGCACAGCAGTCGGGGCGCTCGGCGGCAGGGTCAGCGAGCGGGCAGCAGCGAGCAGCAGCAGGAGGACTTGCAGCTCGCCGTGATGCTGCAGCGCTGGGCCGGGCCTGCCGCGCAGAAGTGGCCGGTGGCCGATGATGTACAGGTCCCAGGTCCCTGCGCGCAACCAGGCGAGTTCTCGGCGTTGCGCTGCGTGCATCATCACAGGTGTCTGAGATCGAGAAGACGTTCGGCGTGGACGCGTCGGCTGCCGCTGCCGGGCCCGTGGTGGTGGCTGCTGCGGCGCCTGCGGCCGCTGCCCCCGTCGTGGAGGAGAAGACCACGTTCGACGTGGTGCTCGAGGAGATCCCCGCCGACAAGAAGGTGGCCGTTTACAAGGTGGTGCGCGGCATTGCCAACATCGCCGTCAACCAGGTCAAGGTCTACACCGCCACGCTCCCCAAGGTGCGTCCAACTGGCAGCGGTGGCGGCAGCGGCGAGCCAGCGGTGCATGGCGCAGCGTGGCAGTGTGGGTCATTGGCTCATCGCCAGGGGGAACTGATGTGGCGTCGATGGCAGCACAGGCTGCTTGGCGGGGCCTGTCGGCGTTGCGTTGCGTCGCCGGTCAGGTGTGCGAGAATGGCGCAGCGGGGTCCATCGGTTCGCTGCGGAGCACTCCCGTGCGACAGGGCTTGCAGCGCAGCCACTGGAGGCTCACGTGGCTGTGGTGCACGCCCTCTTCTGTGCGGCGCGCAGGTGCTCAAGGAGGGAGCCAGCAAGGAGGAGGCCGAGGACGCCAAGAGGCAGCTCACCGAGGCTGGCGCCAAGGCCAAGGTGGTCTAAACACTTTGCCCGTGATTCCGCCTCTTTCGTCGTTGGTGCTCGCGTGCGCCACAAAGGGAGGGGAGGGCGGTGGGAGCGCGGTGCTCTCGGGTCGTGCGTGCCCAGGTGGGGGCATTTTTGTTTGCGTGTAGCCCCTACACACCGGCGCGCACAGAACGCGCCACCTGCTCTCATGTTACTTCTCCTGTCCTCTTGGCTGGCAAACGCATCTCGTCGCCTGCACCACGTGATGGAATGGGGCGCGTGGGCGTCGTACGCTGGGCCACGCCTGTGGACGAGCACCCGCCGCAGGTGTACGACGAGTCGGTGCAAGCCCTCAAGCCCTGGTTCGGCTTTGAGCAGGAGTGAGTGAGCCACCCTCCGGCCTGCACACCTGTACACACCGGCCGGCACTAGGTGTTTCTCCACCGTCTGGCCACCACAGCCGCTGCTGCCAGCCTGCCCTGGTGTTACTGTTCCGTTGGGGTTGTGGTTGTGGCACAGGTACACGATGCTGTACAAGAACAAGGAGCGGCTCTACGGGTGGCCGGACCACGGCTACCCCGCCGCGCAGGGCCCCTTTTACTGTGAGCTTGCGCCGCAGTGCCGCGGAGGAGCAGCGCTCTTCCTTCCCGTTCCTTGGGGCGTGGGCGAGGGACTCTCACCGTCAGCGCGTGTGGGTGTGCGCCTGCACATGCGCTTGCAGGCGGCGTGGGCGCCGACAGCGTGTTTGGCCGCCCGCTGGCCGACGCGCACATGATCGCGTGCATGAAGGCGGGCATCAACATCTCGGGCATCAACGCCGAGGTGCGCGTGCCAGTGTGGGCGCAGGGACCAGGTGCCGTGACGCGCCCGCGGGGGGCAGGAACGCAGGGACAGGGCTTGGGAGGACTGGGCGGGATGAGGCGGGAGCTGCCAGGAGGCTGTGTGTGCGTGCGGGTCACCAATCGCGCATGGGCGGGCGCCGCTGCAGTGCTTTGGCGCAGCGCACTTGGCGGCAAGAAGGACATGGTGGGCGGGGCCCACGCACAGCGCACGGCAAGGCAGCGTGCTAAGGGCACAGTTGGGCAGGACGCCCTGTGCGCGCCGCGCTTGAGATCCCTGTCAGGCTCTGCGCCCCGATCTCCACTGCATCCGCCTCGCCGCAGGTGCTGCCGGGCCAGTGGGAGTTCCAGGTGGGCCCCGTGGGGCCGCTGGAGCTGGGCGACGAGGTCTTCCTGGCGCGCTGGCTGCTGCACCGCCTGGGCGAGGTGAGGCGTGGCCAGGCGTAGCGCGAGGCGAGGGCCTCGGCAAGTGGCCAGGGCAGCGCTGGCGACAGGCACCGTGCCACGCGTGCGCTCGTCCGTGTCGGCGAGCCTGTATGGAGCCTCGCGTCAGTGCAGGGGCCACTGCGGCACGGGTCTGCTCCCCTCACTGTCATCTCACGGGCATGCAGCTGAGGTGCGCGTCGTGCGTGCGCAGGACTACGACATCACCGTCACGACGCACCCCAAGCCGGTGCCCGGCGACTGGAACGGCACAGGCGCGTGCACGCACCTTGGCACCAAGTGCATGTGCCTGGCAGGCCGTATGTGTGCTCACGCCCGGTGGTTGGGCTCTCCCCCCCCCCCCCCCAGGTCCCACAGTTGCAGCGTCCACACAGCACCGCTGCGCCACGCCCCCAAAGCGTGGCCCCACGCGTGGCCCACGTCTGCGCTTTCGCTCACGCCTACGCGCCTGCCTGCCCGTGCGCTCCTTGCCCCCGGCTCGCTGACTCCAGGCGCGCACACCAACTACTCGACACAGCCCATGCGCCAGCCCGGCGGCATGAAGGCCATTGAGGACGCCATTGAGAAGCTGAGCAAGACGCACATCGAGCACATCACGCAGTACGGCAAGCAGGTGCGTGCGGCTGGACGCGCTCCCTCGCGTGCATCGCTGGTCGTGCGCGTGTGCGCGCGCCCTGACGTTTGCATCAGGCGGGAGGAGGTGTGACTGCGCTGGAACTGAGCCCCTGCGTTCCTCAGGTGTGCTTGCGCTGACGCGGCTGTGCACGTGGCGGCGGCGGGCACGGCGCTGTGCGCGCGCGCAGAACGACAAGCGCCTGACAGGGGCGCACGAGACGTGCGACATCAACACGTTCAAGTACGGCGTGGCGGACCGCGGCAGCTCCATCCGCATCCCCCTGCCCGTCATCCTCAAGGTGAGGCATGCTTGACACCTCGCACTTTTTGGGGCGAGGGGAAGGTTGGCGCCGGCAGGAGCAGCAGCGCGTGTGAGGGATGATCATCGCGCGCTCGCACACACACAGGCGCGGCACGTTTGCTGAGCAGCCTGTGACATTTTTTTGCACCTGGATGGCGTCCGGAAACGCGTTCAGGGGTATGGGTACCTGGAGGACCGCCGCCCGGCCGCCAATGCCGACCCTTACACCATCTGCCGCCTCCTACTCCACTCTACGCTCAAGACCTAAGGGCCCATGGCATGCCTGCCGTCGCCTCTGGACTACATTCCCGTGCTGCATTCCCGTGGGCGGGGGGGCTTCCAGTGTGGGCCGAGAGTGATGGGGTGGGGAGCAGAAGCACGCCGCGGCTGCTACTGCGGGCGGTGCAGTATTCTTTTTGCCATCCTTGTGCTGTTCTTCTTTCAGTGGGTGCGCGCACGGTCGTCAGGTTGCACCCGGCGTTTGCCCCGTTCTGCCCTGTGTGAACCGCTTGCTGCCCCCTCCCTCGTGTTCTTCCTGTGGCCCCCTTCTTCGCTCTGGTTCTTCTCGTTGAGTGCCCTGCCGCCGCTGCCACATGCCTTCTTTCGTCTTCTACTGCGTGGAAGCCAGCGGCATCAACACTCGCATGCGGGATGCCCAGGTTGTGCTTAGGTGCTTTCCTGGAGCGTTCCTCAGGTGTTGTCTGCCGTATGGCAATCTGGAGCGCTCACGTGCTTTGCGTCCGAGGGGGCCTGGGTCTTCAATCTGGTTGGGGGTGTGTCCGTGCGGCCCGAGGCCAGGTGCAAGCAACGCCGCAGGCGTCCACACCCAGACCTGCAAGCTGCGTAGGGTCTCTTGCAGCGGCGACGGCTCCGTTGCCGCCACGTCTGCTCCTGTCTGTCGCTTTGCGCGCTCGAAAGCGCAGAGCGCGCAGCGATCCTTGTCAATCAGTCTCGCAACGCGCCCAGCAGAGCACCGCAGCATGGCGCCTGGCCACTACGCGTCGTATTGGGGCGTCGCTGACCACGCCGATGTCAGCCTGATCTTGGCTACGCGGGCGGCGGTGCGCGCCGCCGGCCAGAAGCCCGCAGTGAGCAAGCCCGCCAAGAAGAAGCCCAAGACAGCCGAGTCTCAGGCGCCTTCCGCGGCGCTGCCAGAGGGCCAGCAGCTGCCGGCGCACCGGCTGGTGCTCGCGGCGCACAGCGCCTACTTTCGCACCCTGCTCGCCACCGACGTGCCCTCCTCTCGCACCGCGGCGCTCAAGGACGCATCGGGCAACAAGCTGCTCGTCGTGGAGCTGGAGGACGAGGAGGAGGTGCAGGCTGGCGAGGCGGTACTGCAGCTCATGTACGTTGAGGAGATGCCCGCCGCGCGGCACAGCAACCCAGCGCAGCTGGCGGTCATGTGCAGCGTGGCGGACCGCTGGCAGGCCAGCAGCTGCCTGCGGCTGGCGTTTGGGGCGCTGGCGGCGCTCGGCGCGGACGCCCTCAGCGCGGAGGTGCTGGCGGACGTGCTGCCTCGCCTGCCGTTCGGCACGTCCTCGCTAGGGGATCTGGCGGCAGAACTCAACGCCTTCACCGCGACGGTGACGACGGTGCTGGAGGACGTGCACGCCGTGCTGACCACGCCGGCGCTGCTGCGGCTGCTGCTGGCGCTGCCGTTCGAGGTGATGCTGGCGTGGGCGGGCAGCGACGGCCTGGTGGTGGACAGCGAGAACAGCGTGGTGGTGGCTCTGGACTGCTGGGTGCGGGAGGGCCACGGGCGGGCGTGCAGCAAGGAGGAGCTGCTGCAGCTGAGCGGCCGCGTGCGGGTTCTGCACCTCACGCCCACCTACCACCTGCGCCTGCTGGACCTCCCTTGGTGGCACCACGACGCCAAGGCCACCCAGCTGTTCAGCCTCTCTGCCAGCCTGTCGCTGGTGCCCAGCAGCGGCTGGCTGGGCATGACCAAGTTCCCCGACGGCTGGTGGGCCGCCCCGCGCAAGCAGCTTCCCGCCGCCACGCTGCAGCAGCGCACCACCCTCGCCCTGGACGTGCCCCGCGCGGCGCTGGAGGCGGCGCTGACCAAGCCAAAGGGGCCACGCTCGTGCAGCTGGTACACCAAGACGTTCAAGTCGGCGCCCGTGTACGTGGCGGGTCACGCGCTGCAGCTGGACGCCAATGCTGGCGAGCTGGAGAGTAACAAGGGGTTGCACGTCTCGGCCGCGGTGCACCACGTCGGCTTCGCGCTCGGCGACGGGCTGGCGGTGCTGCCCGTCGCCGTCGAGCCCATGGCCTGGAGCAGCTGCGCCATGTCGGTGCTGACGGGCCCCACGGGCGCCAGCCGCGTGATGGGCACCTGGGGGAGGGGGCTGGCGACGCTCTGCTGCTGCTCGTGCTTTGTCCTGGGCAAGTGCAGCGCCGCTGAGCTGGGGCAGCACCTGGTGGGTGGGCACCTGAGGCTGAGGGCCACGGTGCAGCCCATGCTCAACGGGCAGCGGTGATTGGAGGCGGGGGGGAGGCGGCGTTGGGTGGGCCAAGTTGTGGGCGCTGACGGCTCGCTGACGGCTCGCTCTTGTGTTGAGCGTGATGCTCTGTGCTGTGGACCGGGTGAGCCTGCATGTCCGCGCGCCCGTGAGCTGTATCACATGTGTCATGAGTGTGTCATGAGCGGAAGTCTTGAGCGTCCTGTGCTGCTGAGGCCCCTGAAGCTTCCACGCATCGTGCAAAGCTGTGCCACGCGGTCTCGACGCGGTCCACAGCTGTGGAGATGGCGAGGTGCGCCCACGAAAGCTACCGTCTGCTCCCGTCTGTCGCTTTGCGCGCTCGCACCGCGCCACCGCCATCGCGGGATGGGGCTCGCAAAGCGCGCCGGGCAGTGCACAAGAAAGCGGCATGGCGCCTGGCCACTACGCGTCGTCTTGGCGCGTCGCTGAGCACGCCGATGTGAGCCTGATTCTGGCCACGCGGGCGGCGGTGCGCACTGCCTCTGGTGAGGAGCCCGCTGGCCGCCCGGCACGGAAGAAGCGCAAGACGGAGCCGCATGCACCTTCCGTGGCAGAGCTGCCAGAGGGCCAGCAGCTGCCGGCGCACCGGCTGGTGCTGGCCACGCACAGCGCCTTCTTCCGCACCCTGCTCGCCACCGACGTGCCCTCCTCTCGCACCGCGGCGCTCAAGGACG
>VFQP010006042.1_pt1 | contig 10165 bp, 11 predicted proteins | sample 3512351 | NCBI WGS metagenome assembly VFQP01 (sample SAMN10412372, study PRJNA504923) | tailings metagenome | isolation source: Relicate 1 Philex TSF1 revegetated site | place: Philippines: Tuba, Benguet | collected 2017-08-29
ATGTCACTATCGCATTTCACTGCTCTTAGCAAACACAAACATATTCCCGCAAAAACCGGCATTCAATCACACAAAAATGTGGTTAGGATGAATGGTACTGGCAACATGTGGAAGGCGCTTTTCCGCTACAAACGTTCATGCAGCAAAACGTGCGCCAGTTTGTGACATTATATAATGATAAATATATAACTCTATTTTGATTTTACCACCAGGGTATCTGAGTGGCAACAAGGACCATCAACTACAATATCTTATTTCTGAAGGCTTTGGCTACGGCTTCACTTTTACTGTTCACATGTAGTTTTTCATAAATTTTCTTGATATGCGAACGCACCGTATCAATGGCAATAAACATTTCAGCAGCGATCATCTTATAGCTATAGCCATTCACCAATAATTGCAGCACCTGTTTTTCCCGTTCTGAAAGGTCGTAATCTTCTCCTTTCTCATTATTCAACTGTGAAAACATCTTTAACACCTGGGTAGCAATTGAAGAAGTCATAGGTGCCCCACCCGTTTGTGCTTCCTGAATATATTCAAGCAACCGCGCCGGCGGTGTTTTCTTTAGTATGTATCCATTCGCACCATTACTAATGGCATCAAACACATTCTTATTATCATCGAATACGGTCAGCATCAAAATCTTCACCTCCGTATCAATTTCCCTGATCCGCTTCAACCCTTCAATACCATTGGTGCCTGGCATGTCAATATCCATCAGGATCACATCAGGTTTAAACGCATTTACCTCGTCTTCTACCGTATTACAATTCTTGAATGCAGCCAATACTTCAAAACCATCCGACCCATTAATGAGCATGGTTAGTCCCTCCCTTAATTGCGGATTGTCTTCGTATATCAATAATTTGGTCATATTCAGCATTTACTTTTCAAAGCTACCGGTAGTCTTGTTACTAGCCTATAACATAAAGATGTTGGTATGAGGGTTTGCTTTATTTAAAGATACTCACTATGCCCTGTTTAACATCATTCATTTTTCCCAAACCACATACTTATGTGGTCTCTTTTCCATAACAGAATGCAGATTTTATTGATAAGCGGTTATCTATCCTGACGCATAGCAATTCTGCTTAGAAACATTGTTGACCAATTCATTTTGTACCTGCAGTTTCACATACTCATGCGATTGAATGTGTTTGAAGAAGCAATCACTTTTGCATAGTACTTCTACATGAAAAGCAGATAACCGTTATCTGTTCTGAGGTACCCAACGCATTGAAACAAGATCCATAGCAATACCAGACCTGTAGCCCGTAAGCTGCAGGTCTCCCCGGGGGGGATCAAACTTTTTGGGTTTTTATATAAGCAGTATGTTAGAAGCGAGAAACAGGCTCCAGCAACAAGTGCGGAGCCTGTTCTCATGATAAGTGGTAGTCAAAAAAGTTGGGCCCCGTAAGAATACGGAGCCCTTGCCCCAAGAAGGGGCTAACCTATAGAAAACAGAGGGGGTGCACACCACTTTGTTTGTACATCCTCTCTGTTCTACAGTCTGATGCCTGCCGATAGCGTTACATAGAACATATTAGATCCCCTTTCCGATAAAGAAGGCTGTCCCGCTACCGTAATCAGGTTTTGCGGTATTACATAAGATGGAATAACGGCCAGATTACATTTGCCTTTCACAAACACAACTGGCATCATCATTTCATAGGATAGTATATTGAATTGTTTGACCTGTTCGGTAACACGCTCTGTAACCGGAATACCCAATACCTGCCTGCGTTGTAAATAAGTATTGCTGAATTGTTGTGTGCCCATATTTGCCGTGATGCCCGGCGCCAATGCAATAGCGGCTCCATTCATGCCCTTTGTGAACAGGAACATATGATCAATGCCAAATGTGGCCCCCACATCGGTTCGATTACTGAATTTGAGATCGGCTCCGGCATTGATGTTAATGATTTTATTGGTATAATTCATGTTCACACCCGTTTGTGACCGAAGAGCCGACTGAACCAATGTGCTTTCTTCCTTGTACAGGAAACGAGAGAAAAAAACATTGCCATTAAAATGATCAGATTGCGGAAAACGATATCCCGCCTCAAGTACTGTACCGGTGTAAGTTACCGGCTGCGCCTGGTTGTTTACAAAAATGAAACTTCCCTGCGCATATATACCCCCCTTTAACTGATACCCCAGCAATGGGAAAAGACCACTACTTCTTAAGCTATCTGTGCGACCAAAAAAATGCAGGGCCGACTGATAATTCATCGAAGCATTGAATTCATTTTTTCGCACCGGTTTGGGCGCTTGCTCTTGCTCAGTTTGTGCATTCATGACCATTGGATATGCCATGGCCAGGAACAACCATATTTTGTTCATGCTGGGTTTCATAACGGTAGTTTGTGGGGTTGGTATTGCCGGCAACTTACTGGTACAGCTGCGCTGCTTTCATCTAAGATGAACAACAGCTATTACTGCCCTTTCCTGACAGTTACATTTGCCCTGGCTGTTGCGTTGGCATTCACATTTGGCTTCAGCTCAGCTACACGGGCTCTTGCTTCAGCCGCATTTTCCATGCCGGCTTCTTTAGCTGTTGTGGCGCGAGCCTGTGCTCTTGCTCTTAACAACGCCGCACGATCGCTAGCCATATCAGCCTGCTCAGTTGCCATATCGCGCGTTTCTCTTACAGGAAGGTTTGCTCTTACATTGGCATTCAATGCAGCCTGAGAAGAAGCAGTACTCGCCTCATTCACCGCAACAGCATTCTGCACACTACTATTTACAGAGGCCTGAACACGTGTGGCCGCAGCTGTTCTTTGAGCAGCCCTTGTGGCAGAAATACTGGTTTGTTGTGCTACATTAAGCGTTGCCTGCGTTGCCCTACCTGCTGCTGCCGATGCCCTTACGGCTGCATTAGTAGCGGCTGTTGTGGCTCTTGCTGCATTAACAGTGGCTCTTGTACTGGCATTAACGGTGGCACCAAGGTTAGTACCCAATTGTGCATTCGCAGCCTGCATGAACAGGATGCCCGCAATAGCTGCTGTGGTTTTCATGACATTTTTCATACTTCATGGATTTTGGTTAAGGATCTTTTCTATTGAACCTTTTCAAGTTCTGTGCCAATTTTTAGAGTGCTATTTATTGTTTGATAATCAGTCTCTTATACGCGGTTCTGCATATATCCCCAACCTTTTTATGATGCCTGATCTGTGTAGATGCGTTTCCATCAGTAAATAACTTGTTGATGGTAAGCTTATATCAATCGCCAGAGGGGAATTACTTATTTTGTGTACATGATATCTAATACCAAACTCATGAAAAAAATATTGCTATTGGTTTCCGTATGTTTTGTTTTGCAAAATAGATCTATGGCACAATCGGGTGCAGATGTGAAAACTGCCGATGCCATTATTAAAGCCTTATATGAGGTAATCTCCGGACCTACTACACAGGTGAGAAACTGGAATCGGTTTCAATCACTGTTTGCACCAGGTGCCCGATTAATCACCGCCATTCCACATGCCGATAGCGGTACTGTAGTCAGGATCATTACACCCGAACAGTACGCTCAACGCAATGGCACCCGTTTACAAGAACTAGGCTTCTCCGAACGCGAATTACATCGCATCACCGAATCACATGGTGCCATCACCCAAATCTTCTCTACCTATGAAACACTGGTCACCTCGAATGGACAGCAACAAACCATGAGAGGCATCAACAGTATTCAGCTATACCATGATAAGGATCGCTATTATATCCTTACCATCTGCTGGGATGGAGATAGCAAACAAAGTGTTGCGCCACGATATCTGCAATAATGTATCCTGTACCTTTATTGAAGACTTAACCATTTTATCTTGCTGGCATCTCTCGATATATTTCCTTGTGGCGACCAGGCTATGACCCTTTCCATTGGAGATGAGATATCCGATGCTCATCACCTCACCATCATGCAGCTGCATGCTCATATTCAACAGCAGGCACTGCCTTGGATTATAGACCTCATCCCGGCCTATTGCAGCATCACGGTGATATACAATCCTGTTTTCTTTTTTCGATCCGGGCAATCACCTGTTGCCATGATCCGGAATGTATTCGAGAATGCCCTACTATCTGCATCGCAGCGTACACAAGTGCTCAAGGACTCACCCATAAAAGAAATCCCCGTTTGCTATCACCCAAGTGTAGCACCTGATATTGAAAGCCTGGCTCAAGCTCATCAGCTAAGTATACAGGGGGTTATTCAATTACATAGTGAAACCACTTATCGGGTATACATGAACGGATTTCTTCCCGGCTTTGCCTATATGGGCATTGTTCATGAGCAGATTGCCACACCAAGGCTTAGCGTTCCGCGGAAAAGCGTGCCCGCCGGCAGCGTGGGTATTGCCGGACAACAAACCGGAATCTATCCGCTTGCCTCGCCAGGTGGCTGGCAAATCATTGGCCGCACACCTGTTGCATTAATTGATCCTCGTTCCGATAAACCCTGTTTATTGGAGCCGGGTAATCGGGTTCGTTTCGTTCCCATTGATCTTCATGAACTCCACAACTGGTTTCAGTCATGAGTGCAACCATCATCAAAACTGGAATATGGGATACCATTCAGGACCTGGGTCGCTTTGGTCACCAATGGTTGGGCATTAATCCCGGCGGCGCCATGGACTTACTATCTATGCAGGTTGCCAATCTGCTCGTTGGTAATGAACGCAATAGTCCTGTTATTGAAATGCACTTTCCCGCAGCCGTGATTCGCTTCGATAACGACTGCCTGATTGCTTTAGCCGGCGCCAATTTCTTGGCTATGATCAATGATACTGCTGTTCCCTTACACCAACCTATCCTGATAAGCGCTGGCAGTATTCTTTCCTTTGGAAAAAGAATCGCAGGTGCCAGGATATACCTGGCAATACATGGCGGTTGGGTGGGGAAGGAGTGGTTGAATAGCCATAGCACACAAGCATTACTTGATATAGCAGGAGCAAAACTGCAGCAGCAAATCATTCAACATGCTGCTACACATAGTTTCTCCATTCCGGTAACGAGGTTATTGCCCTGGCATAGCAATGTTTACACCCAACTGGGTGCACAACAATTATCGTTCATTCCCGGACGAGAATGGAATCAGCTAGAACCCGATGCCATGCATGCATTTTGCCGCGAGCTACATGTGGTAGACGCCGCTGCCAATAGGATGGGCTACGCTTTAAGAGGGCCATCGCTGCAACGCACGCAAGAAGGGGAGCTCATCTCCTCTGCTGTTACCAGAGGAACCATACAACTATTACCCAATCGGCAATGTATTGCCCTCATGGCCGATCATCAAACAACTGGTGGATATCCTCGTATCGCTCATCTCTTATCTACCCACTGCGATCGGCTGGCACAGCTGAATACCGGCGATTCCTTTTTCTTTCAAAAAACCGATCTCACAAATGCCCACCAGCAAATAGCAGTGCAGGAAAGAGATTTGATGCTGTTACAAAATGCCTGTACCTTCAAATGGCAGGCTTTACGCAGTAGTATTAGCCTGTAGTACACACCAATATGTTCATAGATATCAATTGTGACATGGGCGAGGGAATGCCCAATGATGAAGCACTGATGCCATTCATCAGCAGTGCCAATATTGCCTGTGGCTACCATGCCGGTAATCGCGACATTATGCAATACACTATTGAACTGGCTCTTCAACATGGTGTTAGCATTGGCGCTCACCCAGGCTTTGCAGATAAAGAGAATTTTGGCAGAACCCCCATGCAGTTATCCGCCAGTATGATCACCGATCTTATAACCGATCAGGTATGTACACTCAGTCTGCTGGCACAACAAGCCGGCACCCGACTATCACATGTAAAGCCACATGGCGCTCTGTATAATATGTCGGCCGCCGATCCTGCTCTGGCACAAACCATTGCGCTTGCCATCCAGGCCATCGATCCGCAACTAATCCTGGTAGGTCTTAGCAATAGCCATAGCATTCAGGTGGCAAAAGATTTGGGTATGATTACTGCGAGCGAGGTTTTCGTTGACAGAAAATACCAAAACAATGGTCATTTGGTGCCCCGCAGTCATCCGCTGGCGATGATTGAGGAGGCAAACAAAGCAATAGAACAAGCTTTGCGCATGATAGAGGAGGGTAAGGTTATGTCAATAGATGGCACCGACATTGATATAAAGGCCGATACCATTTGCATTCATGGCGATGGGGCACATGCTGTAGCTTTTGCCAAACAAGTTCAGCAAGCCTGCCTGCAAAGGAATATCAGTATAAAACCCTTAACATGGTAAAGCAAAGTTCCCGCCAAAGCGCTATTGCTGGTGCCGCTTTTCTGATGGCAACATCTGCCATTGGCCCCGGCTTCCTTACACAAACCGCTGTTTTTACGGAAAAGCTGCTGGCCAGTTTTGGTTTTGTAATACTCATCTCTGTGATACTTGATATCATCATTCAACTCAATGTTTGGCGTATCCTCACGGTTACAGGAAAAAGGGCTCAGGATATTGCTAATGAATTTTTGTATGGCAGCGGACATGTATTAGCAGTTTTGATTGTTTTGGGGGGATTGGCTTTTAATATTGGTAATATTGGCGGTTGTGGTCTTGGGCTTGAAGCATTAACCGGACTGCCTCCAAAATATGGGGCAATCATCAGCTGCGGTATGGCATTACTTATTTTTTGGATGAAAGAGTTTGGTGCTATCATGGATCAGTTTACCAAATGGATGGGCATTATAATGATCCTGCTTACTTTATTCATTGCTTTTCAGGCCCATCCTCCCTTGCTCGAAGCTGCCAAACATACCATCATGCCCAAGATTATTAGTACCAATGCCATTATAACGCTGGTAGGCGGCACCGTTGGTGGATATATTTGTTTTGCCGGTGGTCATCGTTTACTCGATGCGGGTTATACAGGTATTAACGCCCTACCCGCTGTTAGCAAAAGCGCCATCAGTGGTATTTGCATCACAGCGATAATGCGGGTAGTACTTTTTCTGGCAGTATTGGGTATTGTGAGCAATGGTTTTACCCTCGCTTCCAACAACCCGGCAGCTTCCGTATTTCAATTTGCAGCCGGCAATATTGGGTATCGTTTTTTTGGTATGGTGATGTGGTGTGCTGCCATAACTTCTGTTATTGGCGCCGCCTATACTTCTGTTTCTTTTCTCCGTAGCTTACATCCCTGGTTCGAGCGCAACCAGCGGATGCTGATCTCTTGCTTTATTCTCTTCTCTACTTTCGTATTCGGCTTTCTGCATAATCCCGTTACCGTACTCATTACCGTTGGTGCTCTCAATGGGATTATTCTTCCTTTAGCCATGACCATCTTATTGTTGGCTATACAAAAAAAGAAGATCCCCGGATATACACATGCAAAATGGTTACAAGTGAGTGGCTGGTTAGTGGTGCTGGTTATGGCTTACATGAGCATACGAACCATCTATGAACTGGTAACCAGTTTTTCTTAGTTCATCTGCTAATGTGTTCATGAGAAACCTGTATCTTTTCTCTATGAAAGAATTGTTGATTATCCGCCACGCCAAGAGCAGCTGGGGCAACCTTATGGATCCCGATTTTGAACGCACGCTCAATGAAAGAGGACACCGAGATGCTCCTGAAATGGCGCAAAGGGTAAAAAACAGAGGTGTGGCCATCCAACAATTTATTTCCAGCACTGCTACAAGAGCGCTCAGCACGGCTACCTATTTTGCGGAAGCCTACGGGTTGAAAGCATCAGATATCATCTTATACCCGTCCCTCTATCATGCTCCTAAGGAAACCTTCTTTGATGTAATCGCTGACATTCCTGATGAGATGACCACCGTTGCCATCTTTTCACATAACCCCGGCATCACAGATTTTGTGAATAGCCTTTGTGAAACGCGCATCGATGATATGCCCACCTGTGGCATTTTCGCTATCAGAACAGAAAGCAAAAACTGGAAATCATTCACAGAGGGCCAACATAGTTTCTGGTTTTTTGATTACCCGAAATTATAAGGCAGTATTACGACTTAATGGGCTTACGGTTGGCAAGATAAACCCCTCCAAAAATACAGGCTGCTGCAAATGCTTTATAAAGCGTGAAGTGTTCACCCATAAATAACATGGCTATTATAGCGGCAAAAACAGGCTGCGTATAAATGTAGGCACCTGTTGCCGATGAGCCAATCACACTCAGTCCGTATACATTCAACAAATAAGCCAGGAAGGTGAGATAAAATCCGGCAAAGAAAATAGCCATCCACTGTGCCGTTCCAAATGCCGACCAATTGGTATCCAGAAACTGATCCATACCAAAAGGAAGAATCATAAATGTGCCAAGTGTAAACACCCAACGTAATACATGAATTGGGCGGTAGGAGGCCATTAGCGGACGAACCAGTACCAGATAAAAGGCATAAGAGATTGCATTGACCAGAATAAAGCAGTCGCCCAATAACATATTCTGCGCATTCGCCTGGGCATCCTTCATGAGTATCAATATCACAGCCCCGCTAATACCAAGAGCAAGGCCTGCTAATTTTTGCCAGTTGAAGGCCTCTCTCAATAACCAGGCGGCAATAATAGTAATAAAGATGGGGGTGGCTAATGACAATAGCGAACTATGTATAGCCGTGGTAAGAGATAGTCCTTTAATAAAGAATAACTGATTAATGGCCACGCCCGTTAAAGCGCATAACAAAAAACGAGGAATGTCTTTTCTGGCTATCCCCGCCTTGCCCGGCTTCATCAGAAAAAGTCCCCAAAACAACACAAGACTGGATAACACACGAACCACATTCAATGCAAAGGGCGCTATGTATTGCGGAGTAATGGTCTTGACCACAGCATATCCCGATCCGAAGATCAGGTTTGCCATGAGTACTGCCAGATGTGCCTGGGTTGTTTTCTTCATAAGGAATCTGGGCAAAGGTACAGAATGGCTATGGGTTGTTGGGCTTATTTTACTGCCAGTGTTCCTGTAGCTGCATCATTAATGACGCCATCTTTTCCTGACCGAATATGGTAATCTGTATATCATGCGCTGGTAACATGTCCGATGCTTGCATAGCCTTTTTCAAATCAAAGTGCTGCTGTGTCATGTACACCACTTTGTTTGAGCGCCCCAATTCCCACGCCAAATATTCCTGTTCAGTTTGTCCGGGCGTAGGCACCAGTACAAGAGGAATTTGCAAACTCATCAGTTCCATTAAACTGGTATAACCACCCCGGCATACCACCAGTTTACTTCGGTCCAGCAATTCCTGCAATTGTGGTGTAGGCAAATGGTTCACCACATTCGGGGGAAGATCTTTTTCATTGGAATCGGGTAAACCCCTCACCAAAACAATCTGCTCTCCAGGTAGTGCCGCCATGGCTTTCAGGAATTGTTGCTCCATCAGGCTTCGTTGTGGTTCAGGCCCAGACAAAAGTAATGTGATTGTATCCGTCTCTTTTTTTTGCCTTGGCCTAAAGCGACAAAGCAGGCCCATATAAGCTACTGGTATCCGGGGCATTAGTGGCGGGTGCGAGAGGATACCAGCCAAACCTCCTCCCGCTGCTATGTCGGGCACCCAACACATGGTAAACCGATTAATGAAATGATAGAGCCGCTTTTGTACCAGTTTTTCTACCCACCTGAAAGGTGCTTTTACCAAGAGTTGGTGGGTAATAATAACAGAAGGTATCCTGGATGAATAAAGACCATAACGGTTATCACTGATCACACAATCAATTCCCAACCGATCAATTTGTTGATCGAGCCATTGTTGCTCCTGCTTCACCTGCTTAAACAAACGGGGTAGCTGTGATAGAATTTTGAGGGGTAGCCCACCCTTTGTTCGCGAGTAACGTATCTTATAACCAGGAAGAAATACTTGTTGCAGATCAGGAAACTCTGCTCTCAATAAAGCCGACTGAGCATCTGCAGTAGCGATAATTACTGTATAGCCGGCTGCATGCAAGCAGCGAATGATTGGAATACAGCGCGTTGCATGACCCAGCCCCCAATCGAGTGGTGCTATCAGTATCTTTTGAATGTTAAATTGGGTCAAAACAGGCTTTGTTTTTTAATTTTTCAGGTGTTTAGCTGTAATTTAGAACATCAATATGAACCGGAAAATAAACCAAATAATCGTTTTACTGTTAGTAATAACAATGATGGGTACTTCTTGCAGCATTTTCAAGAAAGGAAAAAGTGGCTGCGGTTGTC
>VFQP010006043.1_pt1 | contig 10164 bp, 14 predicted proteins | sample 3512351 | NCBI WGS metagenome assembly VFQP01 (sample SAMN10412372, study PRJNA504923) | tailings metagenome | isolation source: Relicate 1 Philex TSF1 revegetated site | place: Philippines: Tuba, Benguet | collected 2017-08-29
GCAAACTCAGCGTGCGCGCGCGCGAGAGAGAGAGAGAGCAGCGCCACATGCGGCAACACGGACACATTTGCATCAGCGCTGCTGCGGGTGCTGCAGCAGGCTGGCGGGCAGGTCCAGCTTCACGCTGCCCCTCAGGTCCTGGGCGGACGCCTGCTCCGCCTCCGCCGGCCCGCTGGCCGCACCCGGGCGGTTGAGCGCGCCGCTGTCGAGGTGCGACCACCAATGGGGCTCCGAGTGGTTGGGGTGGTGCACACGGGAAGAGGAGGAGGACGCTGAGGGGGAGGTCGGCCCGGTCCGCTCCTTGTCCACGGCCGTGGCGGCGCCCTTCTTCTGCAGGCAGTGCAAGCGCACCCGCGCAGGGTGTGCGCCGCGTGCCTGCGCATGCGTGTGCACGCAACCGTGCCCCTTGCCGTTGCGCCCGTCGCCGCGCACCTTGAGAGACAGGGACCGCAGCTCTTGCTCCCAGTCGGTCGGCACGTAGCTCGCCCTGCCCCGGCTGGGCGCGGCGGCGGGCCGCCGGACGGGCGACGCTTGCGACATGCGATGCACCAAGGGCGACGGGGCGCGGTGCAGCGAGGGGATGGGCGTCAGGGGCATCGGCGGGACGGACGAGGCCGAGAGGGGCGGCGCGGCGCCGCCCAGGTCGCGCGGGTCCAGGCTCCTGCGCCTGCGCTTGGCAGGCAGCACATGGCACGCACACGGCGTGAGGGGGCGTGGCGGCCTGCTCTGATGCTCCCACCTGTCCCACCTGTGCCCTGCGCGTGCGCACTTGAGCGTCTTGCTGCGCTCCAGGCGCGCAAAGTAGCCCTGCTGCTCCTCGTGGCGCGCCTCGAGCTCGTTGAACTCCTGGAGCTCTGCGTGGGGTGCACGACGCGGGACGCGCGAGAGAGCTGGAATGGCACCGCTCTGCGTGTGCGGGACGAGCGAGAGAGCGGGGGGCTGACGGTGCGCGTGCGCACCCACCTTTGGGCGGCACACCCGGCAGCGTCTCGTCCCAGCCCTGCGTGCACGCACGCACGCAAGCAGCCGCGGTGGAGCGCTGCACCCGACGTGCGTCTTGCAGCTCCCCGGCTAAGCGCACCGGAACGAGCGCGCCCATCGCGGCTCGCGGACCGTGTTGAGTCTCTCGGCACTCGAGCGCTCGTCGTGACGCTCTGCGAAAGCTCTCAATCGCTGGCGGGTGTTGCGGGCACCTGTGGGCTCGCTCGCTCGCAGCGCTTCTTGCTCTTTGGCACACCGAATCAGGGTTCGGTGGTTCGTGCAGCGAGGACAGCACGACCCTGCACAACGGAGGCGCGATGGGGAACGCCTCGAGCTTCATCAGCGGCAACCGCGTGCACGTCCAGGCGGACCGCCCTTTCTGTGAGGCGCAAAAGATCATCAAGAATCTCTCCCGGCTCAACGCTCGCCGGAGCCCAACTAGAGAGCTCCTCTGTGGTGATCGTGCCGCACGCATTGCAGACTCACCAGGGGACCAGGTCAACGGCGTCGTCGCGATCAACGTGGTCAAGCCGTTCCAGGCGACTGGGCTCGTTCTGAAGGTGCGCAGCGCCAGGTGCAGCGTCTGCACAGAGGAGGGCGCAGCAGCGCTCCGGTGATTGAGCAGCGCCATGCACAGCCATGACCAGCGTCTGCGTAGAGGATGGAGCACTTTAGACGGGGACCGGCCGGGCGCGCGGTGGCGCAGGTGGAGGGCTACGAGTCCACGTCGTGGGAGGAGCGCGAGGAGAACAAGACGTACGACAACGACAAGGAGGAGTGGAACACGGACCTGGTGACGCGCAACTGGTCGGGGGAGAGGTGCGTGCGCGGCCAGGCCATCCCCTGCCAGCGCCGCACTGCTCGCCACGCGTGAGGAAAGGGCGCGCTGACGCCTGCTGCTCTCGCGCCGCCCCCCACCACGCCAGGGACCTGTTCAAGATCAAGGTGCCCCTGGCGGCCTTCCAGGGGCAGCAGCTGCAGCCGGGCCAGTATCAGTACGGCTTTTCGTTCGTGCTGCCCCCGGGCCTGCCCGGGTCGTTCGAGTACGTGGGCACCGGCAGGGCCTACTGGTGAGGCCTGCAGGTGGCGGGGCCCTGGTGGTGCACAGGGGCGCGCTGCGCCCTGCTGTGCCAGCGAGGAGGCGAACCACCCACCTGACCACCTTGCCCACGCCACCTGCAGGCGGGGCAATGAGGTGCAGTACCTGGACGCCAAGATCCGCTACAAGGTGCGCATCCGCGCACAGCCGGCTTTCCTGCTCTACAGCGCGCTGTCGCGTGCACCAGGCGCGCTGCATGCCGTGGCAACGTGTGCCCAGGTTGCGGCCGAGTGCGAGGTGCCTGGGCTGCTCAACAGCGACCTCAAGGGGGAGCTGCACCTGGTGGTGCACGAGCGCATGCCGCGCCCGCCCTCCCAGACCAAGGTGGAGGACAGGCAGAGCGTCAGCGCCTGCTGCTGCTGCGGCCAGGTACGGCGGCGCACGGGGCGGATGGCACGCGGTTGAGGCGGCTTGCGTGCCAGCTGCCGAGGGCCCTCTGGCGCCGTTGGACACCTGCTTTCTGCGCGCGCAGGGTCAGGTGTGGCTGACGGCGCACGTGGAGAAGGACCAGTACTTTCCCGGGGAGACGGTCAACGCGCTGCTACAGGTGAGCCCGGGTCTGTGTGCCCAGCACGCGCCGCGCAGGGGAGGCTCAGTCACTCGCGCCTGGAGAGACCTTGACGGGAGTCGCGGTGTGCATGCCGCGTCCTGGTGGCGGTGGTGGTGGTGGCGCCCCGCAGGTGACAAACGAGAGCAGCGTGGACTTCCAGAACGTCAAGCTGGAGCTGCACCGCCTCATCAGCATGCAGAGCAGCGGCTCGGGGCTCTACGAGGCCGACGAGACGCTGGCAGAGGCCACCGCGCAGGGTGAGCCAGCGAGTGGACAGTGGCTGGCAGCAGCGCTGCAAAGTGCAACTTGTAGTGCAAGCCCGAGCGTGCACACACCTGTGAGAGTGCGCAGGCGTCAAGCCCGGGGAGAAGCTGACGGGCGAGGGCACGCGGCGGCTGTCGCTGCCCCTGCCCGCCGACCTGCAGTCCACAGCACTGGGCGCGCTGGTGCGGTGCGAGTACCAGCTGCACATCAAGCTCAAGGTCAGGAGAGAGCAGCAGAGGGCGTGGGAAGAGGCACGCTCAGAGCTCCTCAGCGCTGTCAGTCACCGCAGCGCCCCACCTTGTGTGTGCAGGGAGGCAGCTTCACCAGCGAGCCCACGGTCAAGCTGCCCATCGCCATCTACGCGGCCGTGCCCGCCTACACGGGCTTCACGCAGCCGCCGCCTGGGTGGTCGCCCGCGGTGAGTGTTTGGCGCACTGCCGCGCTGCTTTGTCGTGTGTCGTGCTAACGCCACTCACCGACGCGTCGCCGCCATGCCGCAGGTGTCGGTGCCGCCCGTCCAGGTCGAGCTGCCGTCGGCGCCGCCCCTGCCCCCCGGCGCCCAGGCCATGGACGGCGGCTACCAGCCGCCCCAGCCCACGTACGCCGGGCCGGCCAAGTGATCATCAATGAGCCCCTGCGTGCCCTTCTGCTGGCGTGGGTCACACTTCTGGTGCAACAAGAAAAGGCCTCGACCACGCGCACTCGCAACGCCATTCCCAACACGACACCGCGCATTGCAATTTTTCAGCAAACATACACACGTTCTCGCTCTCTGCAAAGGCTCTCTGCGGAGACAGCGTCGTTCCGTGCGTCCTGCCATCCACCGCACATTCCGTGCCGCCTGCAAGCAAAGGGATGCGCGCGGCACCGCTGCAGCTGCTCGTGCGTGTCGACAGCCCGCACTGTGAGTGGCTGGAGCCCTGCGCGCGTCCAGGTTGGCGCACGGCCCCTCCCAAGCGCGGCACCCAACCTGCGCCCGGGACGGTGCTGCGCCTTGCTCAATGCGTGTGCGAAGCGTGTGCAACGCTCCGTGTGCTTGTTGCCTGCTACAGACCGCCCAGGCGACACGGTCACCGGCGTGGCGCTGCTCAGCGTGGCGCAGGAGCTGACCATTGACAAGGTCCTGCTCAAGGTGAGGAGGAGCTGCAGCTCAAGCCTTTGCCTTGACGGGGCCTGCCAGTCGGCTTGCTTGCCCCCATCTGCACACACACGGCGATCATCACCGCGCGCCGCCAGCACACACCTTGCCCTTCGCAGGCGGTGGGCTACGAGCAGACCTCCTGGCGCAACCCCAAGAGCAAGCACAGCTCCTGGGAGAAGCACCGCAAGGAGCTCTTCACCGCCGTGGCCAGCCCCGAGGGCTACGCCCAGCCGATGACGCTGCCGGCGGGCACCAAGCTGAGGCTGCCCTTCCGCTTCACCCTGCCGGACGAGCTCCCCGGCTCCTTTGAGTTCGCCGAGGAGGGACACGACCACATCCGCGCCAAGATCAGGTGCGGCCCACTCTCCACGCCACGCTCTTCGGCCCCTCGCGTCACGGCGCTGGCCGCGCTCCAGGCAGCGCCTGACACGGCCGCTCGCCCTCCACATGCGCCCCCACGTGCCCCCCGTGCAGGTACAAGGTGGTGGCCCAGGTGCTGGCGCCGGGCCAGGAGGCGTGCTGCTGCCGCGCCAAGGCCTACCTGGGCGTGGGCGAGCCGTGGACGCCGGGCGCCACCAGCGTGGCGGTGGAGGACACGATGGACCTTCAGGCGTGGTGCCTCTACTGGGTCAGTCAGAGAGCACGCGCCTGCGACGCCGCGGACCGCTGTAATGCGGCGACGCCCTTGCTGAGAGGCAAGCCTGAGAGGCGCTCCTCTTGGCGCCCCCGGGGCGTGCGCAGGGCTCGGTGCACCTGCGCGCCAAGCTGGAGCACGAGTGCCACGTGCCGGGCGACGAGGTGGTCGTCCGCCTCGAGGTGCGCTGCCGTTTCGCGTGCGGCGCGCCGACGAGACGTGCCACGCCGCACAGCCGTCCTTGACACGTGCTCCTCCTGGCTGCTCCCACTGTGCCCCCCTGTGGCGCGCGTGTGTGGGCGCAGGTGGACAACCGCGAGTCGAGCGCGGCGCTGAGCGGCGCCTCCCTGGCGCTGAGGCGCGATGTGCGCCTGTGCGCCGGCGAGCGCGTGCACCACCAGGGCGCCGAGGTGCTGGCCTGCACCGACACGCCACACGGTGCGCGCGGCAACCGGCCTCGCAGCTGCGCACCCTGCACCGAGGAGCTCGCTGGTGGACACTGCTGGCGCAGCTGGCGGGCCCTCTGCCTGCCGCCGCCGCCAAGGCGCAGCTTGCTCGCCTCAGCTCCCGCCGCACTCTTCCCCGTGCACGCAGGCGAGATCAAGCCGCGCGGCCAGGCGTGCGGTGCCGACGCGTTGGTGCTGCGCCTGAGGCTGCCCGACAGCGTGCAGCCCACGGCCCTGGGCGACCTGGCGCACAGCGAGTTCACGCTGGTGGTCAAGCTCAAGGTGAGGGGAGACAGGCATGTCTCCATGGGGGGGCTGCCCTGCGCGCGCTGCTGCTGGCAACTGGAGAGCAAGGTGGGTCGGTCAGCAGTTGCCGTGCGGTGCTGCTGCCGCTGCGCGCACCTGCTGCAGGCCACGCCGTACGTGACGGCGGCGCCCAGCCTGGAGCTGCCGCTCGTCGTGTTCCAGGTGCGTGACCATCATGGGCACCGTGCACGTCGGGCGCACCCAGGCACCTGCTCTGGCTGGCTGACCCTACGCAACGCGCGCATGCTGTGTGCGCGCAGTCCCAGGAGCACCTGGCCATGCACCCCGGCCCAGATCAGCCCGAGTGGGACGGCGCGGTGAGAGGCTGTTCACGGGCTCGCGCGCGCACCCCAGGGAGGCAGCCGCGTCAACAACACGCTGCGTGCCACTGCCGTCGCCTGCGCGCAGACCGCCGTACCCACCACCACGCTCAAGGTGCCACCGGTCGTCATCACCGCTGGGCTGATTGCCTGACCTGGCTCCTCCACGCGCCTCGACAAGGGGAATGTCCAGTCCCGCCTGCCTCACCGTTGCGCCCCGTAGCACGCATGGTCCGCGTTTTGTCCTCCAAGGGACGTCCGGTCCCACCCTAGCCTGCCCCACAATCGCACCACAAAGCGCGCCACCGGTCCACGTTTTGTCCCTTCCCTTCGGCACTAGCCTCTTCATCATCGCCTCAACAGGGTGTGGACACGGCCTGCGGCTCTGGGCTGAGCCTCTGCGCCTCTCCCCAGCTCTCCCCAATCATTGGGGTCACTGAACCCCGTGCTGCGAACACAAGCACCACTAATCACACGCACCACACGATGCGCACCGTCGCTGTCGCCGTTGTACACTCTTTGCCTTGGGTCAGATATTCTCACGTGCCGCTCTTCCTCCGATTCGGCACATCATGGCACCCACAAGCTGCGCACACGCTCACTTTGAAGAACCCACGCTAGCGTGGCCGCGAGCCACTCCTTCCGGACTTGCACTGCCCGCCCAGGCACGCATCTTCCACACATGAATCCTCCTTCATGGCCCCATAGCGTGCTCTGCGTCCTGCTGCCTGGGCAGCCCCCGCGCATGCAAGCCGTCCGCTCGACGCAAGCAGGAATACGAAATGGGAACCACAGCGGGCCCGTGTCCGATCAATCAATCGTGACGTCGCCTCAGCGCATACACCCCACGCAAGGGGACAACAACAGCAAAGCTCAGGCGTCGGCGTCCGGGGGGTGCAGCCGCTTGTAGCCGCCCGTGCCAAACAGCCGCGCCAGCGCCACGCCGCCCTGGTGCCCTCCCACCCCGGGGGAAGACGAGGCTCTGGCTCCCCGCTGCGCCTGCCACCACCCCGCCAGCGCCTGCCACCAGGCTGTCGGAGAAGAGGGCCCGTCGCCGCCCGGCCCCTGCGCCGCCCACGCCCGCACGCCCGCCACGCCCACCCACCCCACGCACACGAGCGCGGCGTGCACCACGTACATGGCGGCAAAGCCCTCGCGCTGGCTCAGGAAGCCCCCCACCAGCGAGCCCACGCCGCAGCCCAGGCCAAAGTAGGCGCCCTGGAAGCAGCCCTGCATGGTGGCGGCCAGGCCCGCCGGCGCCAGGCGCTTGCAATTGGTGGTGCCCACGCCCCAGCCCAGCCCAAACGTGACGCCTGCGGGGCGCGTGCGGGAAGCGGCGACGGCGTCCTTGGTGCTGGTGTTGGGCAGGGCGCCTGGGCGCTGCTGCGCTCACAGCCTGGGGCGCGGCCGCCCCAGCCCCTCCCTCTCCTGCGCAAGTCCCATTCGTCCCCTGCCGGCCCCCTCGACCCCAGCAAACCAACCCGCCCCCACCACACTGCTCGCACCGTGCAGCACCTCGACGGGCAGCACGGCCCAGGGCGTGCCCCAGGCCGGCAGCGAGGCGTAGCACAGCATGCGCAGCACGTAGGTGAGCAGCACCACGTCCAGCAGACGATCCACGCCAAAGCGCTTGAGCAGCCAGGCCTGCGCCTGGAACACGGGCACCTCGGCCGCGCACGTGACTGCGCGCACACGCGCACACACACACACACACACACACAGCAGCAGCAGCGGAGCAGTCGCGCTTGCACTCGGCGCTCACAGGTCCACGCTGCGCACGCGCCGTCGCTTGTCACCGCCCATCGCACCCACGGTTCTCCCCTGCTAGCCTCTCCCTCCCAGCAGCACGCACTGGTGAGCGTGAGGCCCATGAGCAGGTCGGTGGCGCCCAGCTCCTGCAAAAAGACAAAGAGGAAGGACTCGATGCTGCCGTAGCCAAAGCCCATGAGCGTGGACACGAGCAGGAAGGCCACCACGCGCCGCTCCGACAGCAGCAGCCGCAGACGCGTGCCGAACGACGCCCGGGCCAGCGCCGCCGGCGCCACCGCCGCCGCCGCGGAAAGCGACGCCGAGGACGAGGCGGAGGCCCCGCTGAAGGAGACGCCGCCGCTGGCCGCTCTTGACGGCCCGGTGAAGGAGGAGGACGAGGAGGACGAGGAGGAGGGGGTGGGGCTCAGTATGCTGCCCGCGCTGTCCTCCACCGGCCCCAGCCCGCTGTGATGCCGCCCCCCCGCCGGCGCCGACGAAGCGGGCGAGGGCCCCGGGGCCGCGCCCCCTCCGCTGCCCACGCCGCCGCCGCCGCTGCTGCGCTGCTCCTCAGGGTCGCCGTCGGCGCCGTGCGCCAGCAGCGCGTGCAGCCTGGCGCCGGTGGCGCGGTGCTGCAGCCCCAGGCCCGCCGCCGCCGTAGAGCCAGAGGGCCCTTCCAACTCGTCCAGGGCGTTGCCGCTGGCCCCCGCTGCGCTGGACGAGACGGGCAGGGGCGGGACGGCGCCCGGCGCTTCGTGAGCGCTGCCAGAGTGCAGGCCTCTGCTCCCCGCCGGTCTGGCGTGCGCCAGTGGGGCCAGCGAGCCACCCCCCGTTATCCTAGACGCCGGCTGCCCAGCGCTGGTCCCGCCGCCCCCAATGCCGCCTCCCGGCTCGCCGTCCAGACCATGCTGCGCTGCTGGCTGCTGCCTGCTGGAGGCGGGGTCGGCCGCAGCTGCTGCGTCTTGCGCCTCTGCTGCCGCTGGCCTGGGCGGCGTGCTGCTGATGAGCGGCGAGCTGAGCGGCCCAGAGCCGTCCCCAGAGCCGTCCCCCCGGTGCGCGCCGGACGCCACAGAGTCCGTGTCCCAGCCCCAGTCCTCGCTGGCGGGGGACAAGACCACGTCCTCAGGTGGCACGTCCTGATGCGGCAGTGGATGCTGGTGCTGGTGCTGGTGCTGGTGCTGCTGCGCTGCTGCCTGCTCCTGCCGCCGGGAGGGCGCCCACCGTGCCGCTGACTCCACGTCCGCCGCCTCATCCCCCTCCTCACGGTGGCGGCCTCCTGCCCTGGCGCCCAAGCGACCAAACGCCTCGGACGCCACGCCATTGCCGTTGCCGTTGCTGCCTCCCGCGCCCCCGTACAGGCGCTCCAGGCGCGCCCGGTCCCGCTGCTGCCGCTGCTGCTGCTGCCGCTTGTGCAGCGGCTGCATCAGGCGCTGCAGCTCCTGCCTGCCTCCCGCCCGCCCCGCCTCCTCGTCCACCCCGTCCACATCCTCCTCCTCCTCCTCCATGTCCTCCTCGCCCTCCTCCTCGTCGTCGCTGTCCTCGCCCTCCTCCTCGCCCTCCTCCAGGGCCTCGAGCTCCTCACGCAAGACGGCCAGCTCGTCCTCCTCCTGCAGTTGGAGCAAGCACCGCCGGCGGCAATCATCCAGGCGTGTCCTGTCAAAAGCCAGCTGCAGCTGATGCAGGCCGCCTGCCTTGGCTCACACCACACACCACTCGCTTGATCACCTCTAGTGGCGGTACCTAGCAGATTGCGCGCACCTTGACGGGCTCCAGCGACGTGACGCGCTTGTGCCGGCTGGCGGCCCTGAGGCTCTGCGCCGCCGAGGCGCCCGCCCGCGCCAGCCTCAGCTGCGCCGCCTGGTGCTCGTGCAGGCCCCAGGCCAGCAGCAGGCAGGGCGCCGACAGCAGAATGTGCACGGCAAACGCCGCGCGCATGCCCCAACTGTCGATGATGGCGCCGGCCACCGTGGACATGACGCCCCAGCCCACGGCGCCCCACTTGCGGAACTTGCCGTACTCGCCGTCCCGGCACGCCGCCACCACGGCCGCGTCGGCCAGCACACCCACGGGTGCCGCCAGCACCTGTGCAGGTGCACACACGCCAGTACGCACACAGTCTCCGGCCCTCGCCACTTGCGGCCACGTCGTGCAAACTGCGTTTGTCAGTGCGGCTGGTGGCTGAGGTTGGCCCAGGCGCAGTGGAGTGGGCGTTGCGGCGCTGTCCGGGGCGCGCACCTCGGTGGCGAGGAAGAGCAGCAGCACGGGCCCAAAGCCGTGCGCGGCCAGCAGCGCCGTGCGCGCGCCGATGGAGGCCACGAAGAGCAGCACCATGATGATGCGGTGCGCCAGCAGCCGGTCCGCCAGCGCACTCCACCTGTGGGGGCGCCAGGGAGGGAGGGCGGGGGAGGGCACGCAGCACGCAGCACGTCCACGCACACCGCGAGCCCGGCTCCCATCCAGGCGGGGATCTGAGGGGCTTGCTGCTGCGCATCAGGGCCAGGGAGCGCATCAGGGCCAGGGAGCACATCAGGACTTTTGAAGCGTGCTTGTTTCTGCGCACCCGAAGGAGGCCGGAATCGAGATCCACGGCTTGAACGCAGAGATGATGCCCAGCTGCTGCGCGCTGAGGCCCTGCTTGGCGAACCATGCCGCCAGGAACGGCACGACTGCCACCTGC
>VFQP010006044.1_pt1 | contig 10164 bp, 8 predicted proteins | sample 3512351 | NCBI WGS metagenome assembly VFQP01 (sample SAMN10412372, study PRJNA504923) | tailings metagenome | isolation source: Relicate 1 Philex TSF1 revegetated site | place: Philippines: Tuba, Benguet | collected 2017-08-29
GAAACCGAGCAAAGCAGCGGTTTGCATCATATCCTGGGCCTTGCCTTCTGCCAGACCTTCTTTAATATCCAGTAATACCAGTTCTTCTGCCAACGCAGCGCGTGCAATATTATCGGCACAGGTGGCTCCTACGGCTCCGGCACCAACTACAGTAACTTTCATACAACAATGATTATTTAAAGTGAGGAATTTTTTCGGTGCAAAGGTAAGGGGTATTCAGGGTTACCCCCTTCTTTATTTATTGTTTGTGTTCCCGTAATAAGGTCAGTAATTCGGGCATTTCAACGCCTCCTTCAAAGGCCTTTACATAATTCCCGGCCCGGTCATACACTGCCACATAAGGCGTGTACCTTACCTGGAAAAAGGAGGGTATACCGTAGCTCGGATCACGGGCGGTTTTGATATTGCTATGGTTATTGAGGCCATAAGCTTCTTCAAAGCTTTTGATGTCTTTCATATCACGATAGCTTACCCATATGATAAAAGTGTTTTTGAGGCTATCCATTTGTTCCATCATTACTTTGGCCTCAGTTTGACAATGGCCGCAATCGGGGCTGAAATAAACAAAGATGGTAAAGTCTTTTTTGGGAAGTTGGGCCTGTGTAAACCAGGTTGTGCTATCGGTGAGCAATAAATTGAAGCTGGGAAGTTTCTTGGTTTTCATGAATGGGGGAAGATCATTTCCGCCTTGTTGTGCCAGTAAACTGCCTGTTGAACAAATAAGGAACAAGCCTAAGAGTATTTTTTTCATCATCCTATTGATTGATCGTTATTATGATGCGGTTTCATTTTTCCGGTAGCTTCCAGCATACGCATTTCCTTGGCATCCTGTAAGAATTCGGAAGCGAAGATGAATTTGTTCAACAGTTCATCCTTGCTGAATATGATATCCTTATTGGAACCCTCCCATTGTTTTCTTCCCTGGTGCAGGTATACGATATGGTCACCGATTTCCATAACACTGTTCATATCATGGGTAACCACAATGGTGGTGATATTGTATTCGGTAGTGATTTCTTTAATCAGGTGGTCAATCACAAGAGAAGTTTGCGGATCAAGCCCTGAATTGGGCTCATCGCAGAACAGGTATTTTGGATTCAGCACAATGGCGCGGGCAATGCCCACCCTTTTTTTCATTCCACCACTGATCTCTGCAGGATAACGTTTGTTGGCATCGCGCAGGTTCACTCTTTCCAGCACCTCATTGGCCCTACGTTTTTTTTCGGCCTGTGTCCAGTTGGTAAACATATCCAACGGGAACAGCACATTTTGTTCAACAGTCATGGAATCAAAGAGTGCTGTTCCCTGAAAAAGCATACCTATTTGCTGGCGGAGTAATTTCTTTTCATCATTGGTCATGTTTAACATGTCCGTTCCATCATATAGAATCTCGCCTTCTTCGGGTGCGAACAGACCTACCATACATTTGGTGAGTACAGTTTTGCCGCTACCGCTGGTACCAATAATGAGGTTACATTTACCGGCTTCCATGGTGGCATTGATGCCATTTAATACGGTACGGTCACCAAATTGTTTCTGTATGTTCCTGATTTCTATCATGCAAGTGCAAGCTACTCTTTTGTTTTATAGAACTTCTACCTGGTTTCTTAATAAATCCTCAAAAACATCCCTTTTTCTGATTAAATGTGCTTCTCCATTCCTGACCATTACTTCTGCCGGGCGATACCTTGAGTTGAAATTGCTGGCCATTTCAAAGCCATATGCGCCGGCATTATGGAATACCAGTACATCACCCTCTCTTATCTCAGGCATTTCGCGATCCCAGGCGAATGTGTCGGTCTCGCAAATATTACCAACAATCGCATACGACTTTAGGGCTCCATTAGGGTTGCTGATATTGCTGATGCGGTGGTAAGACTCATAAAACATGGGGCGGATGAGGTGGTTAAAACCGGTGTCAATGCCCACGAAGGTTACAGTAGGTGTTTCCTTGATTACATTCACGGTACTCAGCAGGTAGCCACATTCACTCACCATGAATTTACCTGGCTCAAACCATATTTGGAAGGGGCGTTCGAAATGTTGCGATAATTTTTGCTCGAAGTTACCGATCGCTGCACCCAGTTCCTGCATATCGGTGCCTGCTTCTCCTTCTTTATAGGGTACTTTAAAACCGCCACCAAGATCGAGGTATTGCAGGTGCGGGAAATGGGGGATCAGTTCGAAGAATACTTCCGATACTTTCATGAATACAGCCACATCCTTGATCTCACTGCCGGTATGTACATGCAAACAACTGATTTCGATCTGGTATTCCTGCATCAGGCCAATAATTTGTGGCAGTTGCTCCAGGGGTATTCCGAACTTGCTGTTTTCATGTCCGGTGGAGATTTTAAGATTACCACCCGCCATAATATTCGGGCGAAGCCTGATGCCTACCGGGTATGATCCGCCATATTTTTTACCAAACTTTTCCAAATTGGAAAGGCTATCAATATTAATACTGATACCCAATGACACCGCTTCCTCAATTTCGGAAAATGAAATGCCATTGCTGGTGTACAATACTTCGTTGGGTTGGAAACCTGCATGCAACGCAAGTTTGGCCTCATTGATAGAGCTGCAGTCAACACTGGAGCCAATACTTCTGATATGCTTGAGTATATTGATATTGGTCAGTGCCTTGCAGGCATAGAAGAAACGTACATTCCTGCCTTCAAAGGCCTGTGTAAGCCGTTCGTATTGTGCGGTGATCCTGTCTGCATGGTACACATACAGCGGTGTACCAAAGCTGGTGGCTAATTGTTGGAGTTGCTCGGTTGCTAGTTGTAAAGACATGGCACGAAGATAAATCTCTTCTGAGTGCCTGCTTAAAATTTATTACAGGAGTTTTTTGCCGGCTCTTTCCGGTATTTTATTACTTCTATCAATGTTCGGTACAACAGAAATAGCCACAGTACCTATCATTTCTTACAGGAGGATAAATGTCCTAGGTAAGCATAAATAGTGACCAGGCTTGAGGGCAGTCTGTTTGGTGGATGATGGATTATTCCGGATCCTTTTCTTCAGTTTCGCCATCTTCCGCAGGAGCTTGCCCTTCTTCATCCTCGGTTTCAGCTTCGGTAGCTGAAACATCATGAGTGTTGGTGTCAGGATTGGTAGCTTCCAATTCGGTTTCAGCATCGTCTTCTTTCAGGATCAATTCCCCATCTTCATTCACAGTTAATAGCGAAGTGTCGCCATCGATAATGGGTTCTTCATTTTCTGAATCGCCGGAAATGGTATCGGCTACGGGTTGGTCGGTAAAGTCTTCGGGTTTGATAACAGTACCTTCTACGATTTGCTCGGCCAATACTTCCTTGATCTTTGGCAGGTCTTCGGGGGTATTGATACCGAAATAATCCATGAAATTTTTGGAAGTGGCATATACCAGTGGCTTACCGGGTAATTGCTCATTACGTCCGCTAATCAGGATCAGTTCTTTTTCGAGTAGTTTCTGGATGCTGTAATCGCTGTTTACGCCTCTGATGGCTTCAATTTCACCCTTGGTGATGGGTTGTTTATAAGCAATAATGGCCAGTGTTTCCAATGCGGCATTGGAGAGTCGCTTCAGAAATTTATCGCCATTGAGTTGTGCAATGGTTTTATGGTAGTCTTTCTTGGTAAGGAATTGCCATCCGCCGCCGCTTTCGCGCATTTCGAATGGATAGAATTCAGAATCATACTTCTCCCTGATTCCCTGAATGGCCGCCTCAATCTGGTCGAGCGTAACCCTTTCCTCCAGAAAGCCAAAGGTATTATTGATCAGTTCAACAATATCAAGAGAGGTAAGCGGTTTCTCACTCGCAAAAATTAGTACCTCGATGTGTGGTATGATTTGGCTGATTTCCATGGTTGATTTGAAAATTTGACAATTTGAAAATTTGAAAATAATGAATTGTTAAGTAAGAAATCCGAAAACCAGTAAACCCTCATTTTCAAATTTCCAAATTTCCAAATTCCCTCTCCTACCCCTGCAAAGCAGCCGCACCGCTCACGATTTCGGTGAGTTCGGTGGTGATGGCGGCCTGGCGGGCACGGTTATAGCTGATCTTGAGTGTTTTCAGTAGTTCATTGGCGTTATCGCTGGCCTTGTCCATTGCGGTCATGCGGGCACCATGTTCACTGGCATTACAATCCAGAACGGCTTTATATAATTGTGTGTTGAGAATTTTGGGCATGAGCTCAGCAATCAGTTCTTCCTTGGCTGGTTCATAGATGAAGTCGAACTTCTTCGTATTGCCCTGCTGCGCCACTTTTGGAATGGGCAGGAATTGTTCAGCTGTATAACGTTGTGTGGCGGCATTCCTGAACTCGCTGTAAATGATCTCTACTGCATCGAATTCTTTGCTTTCGAATGCTTTCATAGCAGCCTGAGCAGCAGCTTGTACATGCTCGAAGCTGAGGTTCAGAAAAATATCTTTGAAAGTAGCATCGGTTTTGTAACCGGCCCTTGAAAGGCTTTCATATCCTTTCTTACCAATATTCCAGATGGTCACGTTGCCTTGTTGCTGTTGTGCAGCGTATTTCTCGGCGATCACGGATTTGGTGAGTTTAATGAGGTTGGCATTGTAACCACCGCAAAGACCGCGGTCACTGGTGATGACAATCAGCAGTACTTTTTCTACCGCTCTTTCTTCAGCCAGCTTAATGCTCATATCGCCTTCAATATTGCTAACGATATTGCTCAGCATTTCTTGCAGCTTTTGTGCATAGGGCCTCATTTGGGTGATGGCATCCTGTGCACGGCGTAATTTGGCCGCACTCACCATTTTCATTGCTTTGGTGATTTGCTGGGTACTTTGAACACTCTTGATGCGGTTACGTACTTCTTTTAACTGACCTGCCATGGGTAAAAGTTTCTATGTTTAGAACCGATGGTTCTCAATTTTGGCTGCAAAAGTAGCAGAATCGCCCTGAAATTCCATTAAAACTTTGCTTTTTTACCCCCATTTTCCATCGGTAGCCTTAAAACCGGTAGGTAAGTCCCAGTCCATTCGCTGTACTGCCCACCTGCAGGTGTTGCCCGGTATTTTCGACCCAGCGGGTATTGCGCCTGTGCTGGCCATATTGTACGATGTCGAAAATAAGCAGAAAAGCCCCCTGCAGCAGTAAACTGTTGCCATAGCCTTCAGTGCGGTCATTTTGTTTCCGAACGCCTCTTTCTTTCAGGTATAAGCCCGTAGCAATATAGCCCAGGTCGAGCCCGGTATTGAGTAGCAGAATTTTTTCCAGTTTGTATTGTTCCCGCAGGTTGGATTCGCGGTTGTAGGTTTTATTCATTTGTTTCCTGATGCCCAGTAAACCCACCCCGGCAATGGCTAGGTTTACGGTATTCCAGTAGGCATTCATTTGGTGCAGGTAATGTTCCGACCCCTTGGTATTACTGGCCGAAATAGTACCCTGGATGATATTTGCCCCGGCCCAGGCTGCCAGCACATGCATGTTATTTCTTACCAGTTTAATGCGCTCCTGCGCTAGGGAGTCTTGCGTGGTGCGCACAACAATAATTTCTCTGGTTTCCTGTGCTTGTGCCATAAAGGCGCAGAATAGGGCGATAACTGCCATTACATGACGAACCTGCTTCATATGTATCTCCTTCATTTTTTGCTTGTCAAAAAGCCGCCAGACAAGGGTGTGTGCACTCAAATCAAATTCTTTACCTTTGGCGGCCTCAGTTGAAAAGTGCCAATTTGGCTCAAAAACTTTTTGCGCACCGTTTTTGACTGTTAAGTTTTCTCTAATACACAAGATCGTATCGATATGTTCAAGTTATTGTCAAAGATATTCGGCAGCAGCAAAAGCGAAAAGGATGTACAGCAAATCATGCCCCTGGTTCAGAAAATTAACCAGCATTTTGAGCAGTATGCCCAGTTAAGCAATGATGAGCTGCGCAATAAAACAAAAGAGTTCAGGCAAAGAATTGCCGCTCATTTAGTAAGTATTGATGAGCAGATTGCCGCCCGCAGGCAAGAGGCCGATGCATTGCCCGATAATGAAATCCACAAGCGCGATAATATTTATCAGGAAGTAGATAAGCTGCGCAAGGAAAGGGATAAACAAATTGAAGTAATCCTTGCTGAGATTCATCCCGAAGCTTTCGCTGTTGTGAAGGAAGCTGCCCGACGTTTCAAAGAAAATTCCGAACTGGTATCGGCCGTAACCGACCTCGATCGCGAACTGAGTGTGAAGAAGGAATACGTGCGTATTGAAGGTGATAAGAGCATCTTTAAAAACACATGGACAGCAGCCGGTGGTACCGTAACCTGGAACATGGTTCACTATGATGTTCAGCTGATTGGTGGTACTGTTTTGCACCAGGGTAAGATTTCTGAAATGGCTACGGGTGAAGGTAAAACACTGGTGTCGACCCTGCCCGCTTACCTCAATGCCCTTGCTGGTGAAGGTGTTCACATTGTAACGGTGAACGATTACCTGGCACGAAGGGATAGTGAATGGAATGGTCCTCTTTTTGAATGGCTGGGTCTCCGTGTAGATTGTATCGATAAACACGATCCTAATACCGAAGCGCGCCGCAGCGCCTACCTAGCTGATATTACCTACGGTACGAATAATGAATTCGGCTTCGATTATCTCCGTGATAATATGGTGCATTCTCCCCAGGAAATGGTACAGCGTAAGCACCATTTTGCAATGGTCGATGAAGTCGATTCGGTATTGATTGATGATGCGAGAACCCCATTGATTATTTCTGGCCCAATCGGCCATAATACAGGCGAACAACAGTTCTTCGAACTAAAACCCCGTATTGAACGACTCGTAGAAGCACAAAAACGTGCGGTGAACCAGTTTTTGAATGAGGCCAAGAAAAAGATTGCAGAAGGGAATGATGACCCCAAAGATGGTGGTCTGGCACTCTTCAGAGCCCACCGTGGTTTACCCAAGAACAGTGCACTCATCAAATACCTCAGTGAACCTGGTATGCGCGTAAAATTGCAAAAGGCGGAGAACCATTATCTCGCCGACCAGCAACGCGAAATGCCCAAGGCCGATGAGGAACTGTATTTCTATATCGATGAAAAAAATAATTCAGTAGAACTGACCGATAAAGGTATTCACCTCATCACCGGGTCTGGCGAAGATCCACAGTTCTTTATCCTGCCCGATATCAGCCTTTCACTGGCTGCCATCGATAAGGAAGATGCTCCTGCTGATGATAAACTGCGTCGTAAGGAAGAAATCATCAATGAATACGCTGTTAAGGCCGATCGTATCCATACTGTACAACAGTTACTTAAAGCCTATACCTTATTCGATAAGGATGTAGAATATGTGGTAATGGATGGCAGTGTGAAAATCGTAGATGAACAAACAGGTCGTATCCTCGATGGTCGCCGTTATTCGGATGGCTTACACCAGGCCATTGAAGCCAAGGAAAATGTGAAGATTGAAGCGGCTACCCAAACCTATGCTACTGTTACCCTGCAGAACTATTTCAGGATGTACCACAAACTGGGTGGTATGACTGGTACAGCCGAAACAGAAGCAGCAGAATTCTGGGATATCTATAAACTGGATGTGGTAACCATTCCCACCAATGTGGCTGCTATCAGAAAAGATGAGCAGGACCTGGTATATAAAACCAAGCGCGAAAAATTTGGTGCAGTAATCGACGAAATCGTGAAGCTGCGCGAAGCGGGTCGCCCTGTTCTGGTAGGTACCACTTCAGTAGAAGTGAGTGAATTGCTGAGTCGTATGCTTCGTCAAAAGCAGGTTCCCCACAATGTACTGAACGCAAAACAACATGCCAGAGAAGCACAGATTGTAGCTGAAGCTGGTTTCGCCGGCGCCGTTACCATTGCCACCAACATGGCAGGTAGGGGTACGGATATCAAACTCGGACCAGGTGTGAAAGAAGCAGGTGGTTTGGCCATCCTGGGTACCGAACGCCACGAATCCCGCCGTGTAGACCGTCAGCTGCGTGGTCGTGCCGGTCGTCAGGGAGACCCCGGTTCTTCTCAGTTCTTTGTTTCCCTGGAAGATGATCTGATGCGTATGTTCGGTAGCGAAAGGATTGCTAAAGTGATGGACTTTGCCGGCTACAAAGAAGGGGAAGTGATTCAGCATAGCATGATCACCAAATCAATTGAGCGGGCTCAGAAGAAGGTAGAAGAAAACAACTTTGGTATCCGTAAGCGTTTGCTGGAATATGATGATGTGATGAACAAGCAGCGTACGGTAATTTATGCAAAACGTAACCACGCCCTGTTTGGAGAGCGATTGGCACTCGATCTGGATAATGCCTTCTATGCCGTTGCCACGAATATCGTGAATGGTTACAAAGAAGAGAATGATCATGAAGGATTCAAGCTGGCTGCGATCGTGAACTTTGGTATTGATGTTGCGATCACACCAGAAGAATTCAATAAATCAAGCGAAACACAGATCGTTGAGAAATTGTACCAGCAGGCGGTAACCAACTACGACCGCCGTAAGGCAGAAATGGCTGTTCAGGCTATTCCTGTATTCAGAAATATACGCCAGCAACAAGGCAATCATATTGAGAACGTGATTGTGCCATTCACTGATGGACGTAAAGCCATGCAGGTACTGGCGAATATGGAGAAGACCCTGAACACAGAAGGTGTTGAGCTGGTGAATGCATTGGAAAGATCGGTAACCCTTTCTCTGATTGATGATGCGTGGAAAGAGCACCTGCGTGCTATGGATGACCTCAAACAAAGTGTACAAACGGCTACTTATGAGCAGAAGGATCCATTGGTGATCTATAAAATGGAAGCCTATAATATTTTCGAAAGAATGGACGCACAGGTGAATACTGATATCGTTCAGTTCCTGAGTCATGCCAGCATTCCTTTGCAGGATGGCGAAGAAGTGAGGGAAGGCCGTCAGCAGAAGACGGATATGAGTAGGATGAATACCAGCAAGGAAGACCTTGATGCGCCTCCAACTGAAGACGATTACTATGATCCTACACCGGTTAAACAACAACCGATTGTATCAGGACCCAAGATCGGAAGGAATGATCCCTGCCCCTGTGGTAGCGGGAAGAAATTCAAATCCTGTCACGGAAAAGATAGTTAAACATAGAAAGGCCTCCTCTTGCAGGGGGCCTTTCAGTTGAATGATGTTACTTTGCAATAGCATTAAAATGATTCATCATGGCAGCGCAGGAAGAATTGAAGCTAAACGGATATATCGATCATACCATTCTTAAGCCAACTACACTGGTGGCTGATTTGGAGAAGCTTTGTGCAGAAGCCATCCATCATCAGTTTGCGGCCGTATGTGTGCCACCCAATTTTGTGAAACTGGCAGCAGCAATGGTACAACCACATGGAGTAAAAGTAGCTACAGTGATTGGCTTTCCATTTGGCTACTCGGCCATTGAAGCTAAGATCGCAGAGATTGTACTAGCGATGGTAGATGGAGCTGATGAGTTGGATGTTGTAGCCAATATATCTGCCATAAAAAATGGCGATTGGGAATACCTGGCCAATGAGATCGGTCATATCATGCCAGTTATTAAAAGCAAACAACGCGTGATTAAAGTGATTATTGAAAGTGGTGTGCTTACCGATGATGAGATTATCAAGTGTTGTGAATTATATGGCGTGGCTGGGATTGATTATTTAAAAACATCGACCGGTTACGCCGAAAAAGGTGCTACTGTAGAAGCAGTGAAACTATTCCGCTTACATCTGCCAGAATTAGTGCAAATCAAAGCTTCTGGTGGCATCCGGGATCATGTGTTTGCCCGGGAGCTTGTTGCCGCCGGAGCTACCCGATTGGGCTGTAGTGCCAGTGTAGCCATCGTTGAGGGAGCTACAGGAAGCGGTAATTACTAATAGCCTGTTAAAGTAAAGGGCTATGTCCTGAAAAATTCGTAACTTTCTAACAAAGCATGTCCATGTTTTTTCAGAGAAATCTTCTTTTTCCCGTCATTTTGTTACTCATCACGCATGCTGCTTCAGCTGCTGATTCGGTAGTAGTAAAGAAGGATATGCGTTTCGACCTGTTATCGGCCAAACAGGCGCAGATTAATCGGCTTACGGCTATGATGACCAGCAGTGGTCAGTTCAAGGGGTATCGTATACAGGTAATCAGCACCAATAGCCGCGAACAGGCATTCCGCATCAAGGCAGAGTTATTGAGTCGTTTCCCAGATCAAAAAAGTTATAC
>VFQP010006045.1_pt1 | contig 10161 bp, 13 predicted proteins | sample 3512351 | NCBI WGS metagenome assembly VFQP01 (sample SAMN10412372, study PRJNA504923) | tailings metagenome | isolation source: Relicate 1 Philex TSF1 revegetated site | place: Philippines: Tuba, Benguet | collected 2017-08-29
AGCGCCGTCAGTTCGTCGACGCCGTAGGGCCAGTAGCTGGGGCCGCCGAGCAGGCGCACGACGACCAGCCGCGCGTGCCGCACGGTCTTTTCGAGCCACAGGTCGACCGACAGGTTGTGGGCGAGCCGGAGGGTATTGGCGAGGCGCAGGCCCTCTTCGCCGGCCCGGTCGGCAGCACCGGCGAGCAGCGACAGCTCGCTGTCGGCGGCGGAAGCAAAGACGATGTCGCCCGGCGACTGTCCGAGGTCGATGGCCTCGCCATCCTGCTGCAGGGCGCCGGCCTGCGCGGCGAGCAGGTGCATCAGGCCGTCTGCGGCGGGCCGGCAATGTACTCGATGGCGGCGACGCTCACCGCCGAGGCTGCGGCGCCGACCACCGCCATGACCACGAGGAACAGCGGCGCCGGCACCGTGCCGTGGCCGGGCTGGAATGCTGCCCAGCCGAGCCCGACCAGCGCCGACACGGCCCCTACCGGCAACGCCCACAGGACGCGCCGGCGGGCCGGTTCGATCCGCCGCGACAGCACCGCATTGGCCACGGCGCTGATGAATGCGGGGATGGCGCCGCCGGCGAAGGCGCCGACGATCAAGACGCCGATCATGCTCCACATGCCACCCGCCGGCGCTCCGGTGAACGGCGACACCGCAAAGGCCAGCACGAAGAACACCGCGAGGCCGACGAGCGGCCCCAGCAGCATCGACATGCCGACGAGGCCGATATCGCGCTTGGAGATCATGGCAGGCGGTCTCCCGTCAGGCCCGCGGTAATGGCCGCCCGGTCGAGCGGCGACTCGCCGATGACGACGAGGCTGGTCTGCCGCGCCTCCCCAGGCTTCCACGCCCGGTCGAACCAGGTGTTGACGCGCGGGCCGACGGCCTGGATGGCGAGCCGGGCGTCGCTGCCGGGAACGGCGGCAAAGCCCTTGAGGCGCAGGATGTCGTGCGCCCGGATCGCAGCTTCGATGCGGGCAAGCAGCACGTCCCTGGCCATTTCAGGCAATCTTACCGAGAAACTGTCGAAATCGTCGTGCTCGTGGCCCTCGCCACCGTGCTCGAGCTCGTGATGGCTCTCGCGGCCTGCGAGGTTGTCCTCGGTGCCGAGGCCCAGTCCCAGCAGTGCCGCGACATCGACATGCCCATTGGCGGCGCGAATGACGCCCGTCCCCGGGCGCAGCTCCTCGCGCAGGCGGGCCTCGACCGCGCCGAGCGCCTCAGCGCCGACGAGATCGGTCTTGTTGACCACGATGAGGTCGGCCGCGATCAGCTGGTCCTCGAACAGCTCGCCGAGCGGCGTTTCGTGGTCGAGCATGGCGTCGGCCCGGCGCTGGGTATCCACGGCCGTCTCGTCGGAGGCGAAGCGGCCTTCCGCCAGCGCTGCGGCATCGACCACCGTCACCACGCCGTCGATCGTCACTTCCGACTTGATCTCGGGCCAGTTGAAGGCGCGGATCAGCGGCTGCGGCAGGGCCAGGCCGGACGTCTCGATGACAATGTGGTCGGGCCGGTCGGGCCGATCGAGCAGCGCCTGCATCGTCGGGATGAAGTCGTCGGCCACGGTGCAGCAGATGCAGCCGTTGGCGAGCTCGATCATGTCTTCCTCGCGGCAGGTGTCGGCGCCACAGGCGGCCAGCACTTCGCGATCGACGCCGACATCGCCGAACTCGTTGATGATCAGCGCCAGCCGCTTGCCCCTGGCATGGCCCAGCAGGTGGCGAACCAGCGTCGTCTTGCCCGCACCGAGAAAGCCGGTGATGACGGTCGTCGGAATCTTCTGCGTCGCGGTCATGCGTGCGCTCCCATGGTCGCCGGACGCCGGTTCGTTCGCGCCAGCCAGTCGTTGACGGCGCCGAAGGCGAGACCCAGCACGACCCAGAAGATGGCGGCGGTGCCAAGTGCATTGCCGGCAAAGGCGGCGGCAAGCGGCGCCGGCACGCTGGTCGGCTCGGCGGGGGGCACGGGTGCGCCGATCACGTGCGGAGCCGCGACCAGCACGGCCGCGAGGGCCAGCACCCAGGGCGCACGGCTCCTGGCGACGAGCAGGATTGCGGCCCCGGTGGCGATGACCGCACCGAACCACCAGACCTGCCGCGCCAGGGTGTCGGCGACCGGCATGCCGGGCATGTTCGGGGGCAGGCCATAGGCCGGGGCAAGGGTCACGGCAAAGAAGCCGGCGGCGCCCCAGAGCAGGCCGTTGGCGGCGGTGATCGGAATGCCGGAGAACATCGACACCGCGCCCATGATGAAGGCGAAGGCGGCGGCAACGAGCAGGTTGGCGAGCCAGGTATAAGCCGAGCGCTCGAGCCCGTCCTGCGGCGCCCAGCCGTCCACGGCATGTTCGTCGGCGATGGCGGTGGTCGCTTCGCCGTGGTCGTGGGCCGGCGCCTCGCCCTCATAGGTCTCGGCGGCCAGGATCAGCGGAATGACGCGAAACTGCTGGATGGCGGAATTCACCAGCCCAGCACCGAGCGCCGCGACGATCGCGGCGAAGAACAGATTGCGGATCATGAAACGTTTCCCCCGGCGGTCAGTGGCAGGGGAAGCCGGTGGCGTGACGGGTGTCGTGCGCGCCATTGTGCAGGCGGTAATCCCCCGCGAAGCCCGTACCGACGAGCAGGAAGAGCCCGAAGACGAGGGCCAGGGCACCGGCCATCAGGCGCTGGTTGAGCGGAAGCGCGGCAATGCCGCCCGCGGCGGCAGACGTCGAAGTCATGTGAACACCCTCCGTGTACACGAATGTCATGGGCTCTGCGCCCGGTTCGCGTACTGGCAGGTCTCCTGGCTCACGGTGTGTTCGACGCCGTCGCCGCCTTCCCGGCCGGAGATCGGCCAGTGGCATGAGGCAAGGGCTCACCGCTTACAGTTGCGGGGGCAGCCACGGATTTGGTCCCTGATGGGTACGCCGCACCGTGTTCCCTTTTGATCCCCTCGGCCAAGCGGCTCTGAGGAACCAATACCCCCCAAAGCTCGCATGGCGGCCGTGCGCGGTCAATCGCCGGCGGGCACTTCGTCGTCTTCGCTGAAGAAGGTGTCCCAGGGGTAGCCGACGCGGATTTCGTAGAGCACCGGCTTCACTTGGCGCAGCAGCGGCAGGTCGGAGTCGACGATGGTGTCGCCGACGATCGGGCTGTCGTCGGTGCCGGGCGGGAGGTCGACGGTGGGAGTGAAGCTGACATTGACGAAGCAGCCGCCCGGAAACCCCGACAGTTCGCCCTTCTCGAACCAGGCCGCCCCGCCATAATCCCAGTAGAAGCCGGTGACCGTGAAGCGGTGGCGGTTGAGCTTTTCGACCTCCTCGATGCCCATGCCGAGCGTGAGCCCGCCGGGCGACATGCCATCCTTGGGCACCGTGAAGAAGCTTGGCTTGTTCAGCCGCGCGTCATCCCACCACACGGCCATGAACTCGCGCTCGGGATCGCCGGGGAACACGGTGGTGGCGATCATCGATTCCCCCTCTGGACCGGGGACCTCGCCGGTCACCACGTTGTCGGCGCCGAAAGTCTCTTCGAGCAGGGCGGCGCTGGAGTCGGGTCCGAAGACGCCTTCGCAGGTCATGGGCTCGGTAGCGAACGCCGGCGCTGCGGCCAGCGTCAGGGCGATGAAGGAGAGGGCAATGCGCATGGGAGGCTCCGTTTGCTGCAACCGTGATAGCCGCGCATGGCTGACGCCAGCATGAACGGCCTTGCCGGAAAACCGGCGCCCGGCGATCACTGGCACCGGCGCGACACGCGCGCTGATTCGCTCCTCCGGTGCTTCATGGCCTTCAGTTTCAACGCGATCATGCCGATCGTGCTGCTCATTGCGTCCAACGTGTTCATGACCTTCGCCTGGTACGGCCACCTCAAGGCGCCGGGCATGGCGCTATGGGTAGCGGTGCTGATGAGCTGGGGCATCGCCTTCTTCGAATACTGGCTGGCTGTGCCGGCCAACCGCATCGGCTACGGCACCTACTCGGCAGCCGAGCTCAAGACCATGCAGGAGGTCATCAGCCTCACCGTGTTCGTCGGCTTCGCCGTGTTCTTCCTCGGCGAAAAGCTCACCTGGAACCACGGCATCGGCTTCTTGTTCATCGGGCTCGGGGCCTTCTTCATCTTCAAGGGCCCGCTGAAGTAGTCCTCAGCGGCTCATCAGCGCGTGGTGCACGGCCGAGCCGGCCATCACCCCGTCGGCGACGGCGAAGCTGATCGACGGCGCCTGCCGGGCGACGTCGCCCGCCGCGAAGACCCCGGCCACCGACGTCTGCTGCATCATGTCGACGACGTAGTAGGGCGCGGCGGCGCCGTCGCGCGTCTCGCAGCCGAGATCGAGCCCGATCGAGGTCGAGAAGCGCCCGGCCGGATGCGTGAACATGGCCTCGACCGTCGTGCGTCCGGCGTCGGTGACGACGGCCCGCAGGTTTCCGTCCTCATGCTCAAGCGCCAGTACCGGCGCTTCGACGATGGCGACTCCAAGTTCGGCCAGCGCCTCGCGCGACGCTTCGTCGATCTTCCGGCCGTCGGCGAAGACGGTGAGGTTGCGGCTCCAGTTCCGGTAGAGACGGGCATGATGGACGATGTCGCCGATGCGCCAGAGGACGCCGAGCGGGCGGTCGGCGAACTCGAAGCCGTGGCAGAACGGACAGGTGAAGACCGTCCGGCCCCAGCAGTCAGCAAGCCCGGGCAGGCCCGACACCTCGTCGACGATGCCGTGCGCCAGCACCAGCGTCTTGGTCCGCAGCGTATCTCCGCCCTCGTTGTCCACGGCAAAGCCACCGTCGATCCGGGCAGCGGCGACGGCGCCGCCCTGCCGCACCGAAACGGTGGTGTAGGGCGCAAGCTGGGCGCGCGCTTCGGTGAGCAGTTCGAGCGGCGGGGCGCCGTCACGGCTGAAGAATCCGTGCGAATGCGCGGCGAAGCGGTTGCGCGGCCTGCCGGTATCGAGCACCAGCACGTTGCGGCGGGCGCGCCCGAGCTGCAGGGCGGCGGCGAGGCCGGCAAAGCCGCCGCCGATGATGATCGCGTCGTGCATCAGTTTGTTCCCGCGAGGCAGCGTGCGACGCCGTCGGCGAGGCCGGCGATCAGTTCGGAATAGAGCCCCGGCCCTTCGGCAAGCCCTGCCCCTTCCGGGTCGAGCGTTCCGGCGCGGGCATTCGTGCCCTCGATGATGGTCTGGACGATGGCGGGCTGGAAGTTCGGCTCGGCGAAGACGCAGGCGGCGCCGACCTCGACCACCTTCGCCCGCAATTCGTCGACGCGCTGCGCCCCGGGCATGGCTTCGGGCGATACGGTGATCGACCCCGCCACATCGAGCCCGAAGCGGCGTTCGAAATACTGGTAGGCGTCGTGGAAGACGACGAAGGGCTTGCCGCGCACCGGCGCGAGCTCGGCATCGATGCGCGCGGTGAGGGCGTCCATTTCCCGCGCGAAGGCGTCGGCATTGGCGCCGTAGGCGGCGGCATTGTCGGGATCGGCCGCAGCCAGCGTTGCGGCAATGCCGTGCGCCATCAGGATGGCGTTCTGCGGATCGAGGAAGAAGTGCATGTCGTAGCCGCCCTCCTCATGCGCGTGCTCCCCGGCGGCGTGGTCGTGATCCTCGCCTTCATCGGCGTGCGGCTCGAACGCACCGCCCTCGCGCAGCGGCAGCAGGTCGAGGCCCGGCGTTTCGGACAGGGCGACCGACTGCGCACCCGGCGCCAGCGTACCGATCGCATCCTCGAGGAAAGCCTCGAGGCCGTGGCCCGTCCAGAACACGATGTCGGCCCCTTGCAGCGCATCGGCATCGGACGGTTTCAGGCTGTAGGTATGGGGGGATGCGGCACCCTTGACCAGGAGGACCGGCGCCCCCACCCCTTCCATCACCCTGGCGACGATCGCGTGGATCGGCTTGGTACTAGCCACGACGTCGGGCGCGGCCACTGCCGGCACGGCAGCGAGGAGCGAAAGGACGGAGAGAGCTGCGGCGGTGCGCATCGGCGACCCCATGTTATGTTATTACGCTTTCCAAGCGTTATGGTATAACATATGTTCAGGCGTCAAGAGGCAGATCATGGATGCGCTGGCACCACGGGAAGAACTGATCCGGCTGAGCGGCGCGGGGGTGGAGCGCGGCGGCCGCTGGCTGGTGCGCGGCGTCGATCTCGGCATCGACCGCGGCGAGATCGTCACCCTGATCGGCCCCAACGGATCGGGCAAGTCGACGACGGCGAAAATGGCGACAGGCGTGCTGCGCCCCACCGCCGGCAGCGTGACACGCCGGCCGGGCCTCACCATCGGCTACGTGCCGCAGAAGCTCACCATCGACTGGACACTGCCGCTGACCGTCAAGCGCCTGATGACGCTCACCGGACCGGCCGGCGAGTCGGCGATCGCCGAGGCACTCGAGGCCGTCGGCATCGCCCACCTGCGCCAGGCCCAGGTGGCCGAACTGTCCGGCGGCGAGTTCCAGCGGGCGCTGTTCGCCCGCGCCATGATCCGCAAGCCCGATCTGCTGGTGCTCGACGAGCCGGTGCAAGGCGTGGACTTCGCCGGCGAGCTGGCGCTCTACCAGCTGATCAAGGACATCCGCGACCGCACGCATGCCGGCATCCTGATGATCAGCCACGACCTGCATGTGGTGATGGCGGAAACCGACACCGTCATCTGCCTCAACGGCCATGTGTGCTGCCGCGGCACGCCGCAATCCGTGGCGCGCAGCCCCGAATACCTGTCGCTGTTCGGCGCTCGCGGCGAAACCCTGGCCCTCTACCGCCACCACCACGACCACGTGCACCTCGGCGACGGCTCGGTGCATATCCACGACGAGCACGGGCATGAGCATGGCGGGCACGCGCACGGGGGGCACGAGGGAAACGAGCACGAGGGGCATCACCATGGCTAGGTTTGTGCCCTGGGCCACCGTGCTCCCGGAGGGCCGCCATGCTCGCTGACTACTTCACCCGCGCCCTGATCGCCGGCGTCGGCGTCGCGCTCGTCGCCGGGCCGCTGGGATGCTTCGTCGTCTGGCGGCGGATGGCCTATTTCGGGGACACCATGGCGCATTCGGCGCTGCTCGGGGTCGCCCTCGCCATCCTCATGGGCATCGACATGACGCTGGGCGTCTTCGTCGTCGCGACGCTCGTCGCCGGGGCGCTGATCCTGCTGCAGCGGCAGGCGACGCTGTCGACCGATGCCCTGCTCGGCATTCTCTCGCACTCGACGCTGGCCGTCGGCCTCGTGCTGGTCGGCTTCCTCACCACCGTCCGCATAGACCTGATGGCGTTCCTGTTCGGAGATATCCTCGCGGTGTCGGTCACCGACATCGTGGTCATCTACGCCGGCGGCGCCGCCGTGCTGGCGCTGCTGGCGCTGCAGTGGCGGCCGCTGCTTGCAGCCACCGTCAGCCCGGAACTGGCCGAGGCCGAGGGCCTGCGCCCCGAGGCGGCGCGGCTGCTGCTGATGGTGCTGATGGCCACCGTCATCGCCATCGCCATGAAGCTCGTGGGCGTGCTGCTGATCACGTCGCTGCTGATCATCCCTGCCGCCACCGCCCGCCGCTTCGGCACGACGCCCGAGGCCATGGCAGGCTTCGCCGCCGGGCTCGGCGGCATTGCGGTGATCGCCGGGCTCTTTGCGTCTCGTACCTGGGACACCGCCTCCGGACCGTCGATCGTCGTCGCGGCGCTGGCGCTGTTCGTGGTTTCGCTTGCCGTACCCATGCGGTCGCAGGCAAGGAGGGCGGCATGAGCCACGACCATTCCGGGCACGATCACGTGTGGGCCGACGACCTGACGCGCAACCAGGAACTGGTGCTCGGAGCGCTTGCCCATGCCAGCGGGCCGCTGTCGGCCTATGCCATTCTCGACGAAGTGCGGCCCGACGGAATCAAGGCGCCGCTGCAGGTCTATCGCGCACTCGACAAGCTGGTGGAGCGCGGCCTCGCGCACCGGCTGGAATCGCTCAACGCCTTCGTCGCCTGCGCCAATGCGCAATGCCACCGCCAGGGCAGGATCGCCTTCGCCATCTGCGAGAAATGCGGCAAGGTCGCCGAGTTCACCGACGAAACGGTACAGGATCGCCTTGCCGCCTGGGCGCGCGGGGCGGATTTTTCCGCCCGACAGACAACCATCGAGCTGCGCGGCACCTGCGCCGATTGTGCCTGAGGCACGCGCGTCGGGGTGGCCGGGTCGAGCCCGGCCATCGCCCTCAGTTCTCGAGGAAGTACGTGATCGTCGTGACGACGCGCACCTTCTTCTGGATCTGCTTTTCCGGCCGGTCGTTGGGAATTTCCACCGCCGGCAGGATTTCGAAGACGCCCTGGTTCACGGTGCGGACGGCACCGACGGAAACCCCGGACTCCGCCGCCAGCTGCTGGGCCGCCTCGCGGGCGCGCTGGGTGGCTTCGGCCAGCATGTCGTTCTTGAGGTCGTTTATGCCGGTGAAGACGAACGACGCGCCGGCGGTATAGGCATCGACCGAAAAGACGACGCCGGCGCGAAGCAGGTCGGCGACGCCCTTGCTGGCATCGGAGACAGCCTCGACCTCGGTCGAGGTCAGCAGCATGTCCTCGGTCAGCACGAACCGGTATTCGTCGGGCGTCGAGCCGGCATTGTAGCCGGCGGCGCGATCCTCGACGAGGATGTTCTGCACCTGGATGTCGGCCTCGGTGAAGCCCTTGCCCTCGAGGAAGTCGCGCACGGCCGCTTCCGAGCGCTCGAGCGAGGCGCGGGCGGCATCGAGCGTGGCGCCGGTGGCGGTGAAGCGGATGGGCCAGAAACCGAGGTCGGCGATGACCTCGCGTTCCGACAGTCCCTTGACCGTGACCTCGCGCGACGGCTGCCGACTTTCCACTACGGAATCGCCGACCCACCAGCCGGCAAAAGCGATGCCGGCGGCGAGAAGCGCCGCGGCGATGACGTTGAAGATCTGCATTTTTGTACTGTGTCCCTAGCCGTTGCGCACCGTTTCGCGTCGGTGCGCCAAGCCCCCGGCTGAGATCGAGTTGAGCCTCAAGATTGTGGCGCGAATGCGGGACGCTGCCTTAATATGCAGGCGGAACCCGATGCCGATCTCGCCGCGGACACACGCCGAGCTGCTGCGCATCGCGACGGTGACGCTGGTCATCGTCGCGACCGGTTCCGGCATGGCCGTGCTGCTCGCCGCCGGCTTCCGCCTGGCCGGCGATCCGATGCCTGGCGAGCTTGCTGCCGTGGCCACTCCGGCGCTGCTCGTTTTCGCCGGCAGCCTCCTCGTCATTGCCCTGCTGATGGCCCTGCGCTGGTGGCCGCGCGGCGCGGCGGGCCGCTTTTCAGACTTTGCGGGCATCGCCAGCCTGCCGCGTGACGCGATTGCCGATGCCCGCCATCGGCGGCAGCAGGCGGAGCGGCTCGAACGCCTGATGGCGGATCCTTCGACGCGCTCCTATGCGGAGCGGATGAAGCGGGGGGAGTGGTGGTCTGACGAGCAGATTGCCTATGACCGCGATCCTCGCGCCACGGTCACCTGCGAGCACCTTGTCCCGATCGAGCGCGCCATGCGGCGCGCCGGCATTGCCGTCAAGCGCATGGGCGGAGCGTCGGTGCGTGCCCGCTGCACCATCGATGCGTCGCGGCTGGGGCTGTCGCCACCGGCCCGCTTTGCCCCGGACATTCCCGGCGAGCGGGGAGTCGGTCCGCCGGAGGCCGTCATCAGTTGCGCAGAGCACGCCTCATATATCGAGGTGGTGCACGCCGGCGAAGCCGGACCCGACACGCCGGTCTTTCCGCAGGCCTGATCGCCGGAAATAATCCGAGAATCTTGTCGTCTCCGAGACAGTACCGCTCGTCTAGGCGACCAGCTTGCCCTGCCGCTTGAGGCGCGCCTTGATGCTGTCGACGTCGGCGCGCGGCGTCGCGGCGAACAGGGCCTGCGTGTATGGGTGCTCGGGGGCCGCGAAGATGGCATCGCGCGTGCGGTGCTCCACAACCTCGCCGAAGTACATCACCATCACCTCGTCGGCGACGTAGCGGACTACCGACAGGTCGTGCGAGATGAAGATGTAGGTGAGCCCGAACTCGTCCTGCAGGTCCTGCAGCAGGTTGAGGATCTGCGCCTGCACCGACAGATCGAGCGCCGACACCGGTTCGTCGCAGACGAGCAGCGACGGGTTGACCATCAGTGCCCGGGCGATGGCGATGCGCTGGCGCTGGCCGCCGGAGAACATGTGCGGGTAG
>VFQP010006046.1_pt1 | contig 10160 bp, 14 predicted proteins | sample 3512351 | NCBI WGS metagenome assembly VFQP01 (sample SAMN10412372, study PRJNA504923) | tailings metagenome | isolation source: Relicate 1 Philex TSF1 revegetated site | place: Philippines: Tuba, Benguet | collected 2017-08-29
GCGCCGGCGGGGATGGTGGTGGCAGTGGCGGCGAAGGCCCACTGGTAGAACTGCGCGCTCGCAGGAGGTGCGGGCGCGGGCGTGCAGGCGGCGCGGGGCAACGTCAGTGAGCTGAAGCGCAGCTCTTCCGTGGCACTGGGCTGGGGGCTTCCAGCAAGAGCGAGTGTATGGGAAGCGGGGCACTCACCCAGTCGCTCCACTTGCCGTTGCCCGAGCCTGTGGGGCTGTCCGACAGGTTCTTGAGCGCAAACATGCTGTTGCCGATGAAGCGGTTGGGCGGGTTGCCCACGCCGTAGGCAAAGGCGTAGCCCACGCAGTACCACATGATGCCCGACGCGCACGCGTCCAGGATGGTCTGCAGCAGGATGTTGAGCGTGTTCTTGGAGCGGATGGCGCCGGCGCAGAGCTACGTTGCAGAGGCAACGGCGCGGCAGCGGTGGACTGGTGTTAGAGTGGTCGACAGAGAGGAAGAGAGCGGTGGGGTGGCGATCGGGGCGGCGGCGAGCACTGCAGGCGAGCTCACCATGGCGAAGCCGCCGTGCATGATGAAGACCAGCGCGCCGCAGAGGATGAGCCAGCCGACGTCGAGGCCGAACTGCGTGTCCTCCAGGTCCTCCACGCTGGCGAAGTTGGAGCAGAGCGTGGAGACGGCGGCCGAGCTGAGCCCGGCCGCCGTCAGCGCCGTCATGACCTCGTCCGTACACGACATGTTGGTGGTGGAAGGGCTGCTGGTGGGCCTCCTGCAGCGCGGCGCAGCGTGTGTGGATAGCGCGTGGGCCGTGGCCGCGCGTGGGTGGCCCGTGCGGACTCCGTACCCGGGGTCAACATCGCCTAGAACACGCGCGCACACGGCGCCCTGAGCGCGCCAGGGCACCGCCGCTGCTGCCAGTGATGCTGCTGCCCGCGTCCCTCGCGCGGGAAGAAGATGGCGCGCGGCAACTGCAATGCTTCTCGGCTGAGCGATGGTGATTGTCGGTCAGAGAGCGCACCGCTGTAGCTGGAGCTGCGCGTGCGAGCTGCTGGTCGTGGTGGAGGCGCGCGCGCGCGCGTGCGGAGGATCACGGACGCGAAGAGCGCCGAGCCGCGACGCTCTGCCTCCCCCGCGGACCTCGAACCATCGTGCACCCAGGGTGCAGAGGTGCAAAGCCTTGCCTGCGCACGCGCGCACCTTTGCCTTTTGCAGTCAGCAGGAGTCTGCACGCGACGAGCTCGCTGGTGACAAGCACTGCTCGCGATGTTCATGTGCACGGCCCCCGTGAGCATGGCGCTGAGCCCCATCCGAGCCCCAGCTCTGCACCAGCTCTGAGTCAAGGAGCTGGTGCGGCTGAGGCCGCAGCAGGCCTCCTGCGCCCCCAGGCCCCCAGGCCCTGCTCGTCCGCCCGCGCCTGCTCCTCCAGGAACGACTGCTCCGACGCAAACTCCATCCTGCGCACCACACGCGCACGCACGCACACGCGCTCTCCTCCCCACCATTCCTCCTCATCCACACCCCCCACAAACACGCAGTCACCGCACACTCACTCTGCCGCCACGTCGGCCGCCTGCGCGGCCATCTCGCGCGCCCGCCGCACGGTGGCCAGCTGCGCCCGCACGCCCGCCTGCCCCGCCCTTCGCAGGTCCAGCAGCGCCAGCCTGGCGCCCTCCAGGTCGCCGGCCGCCAGGTGCGCGCGCAGCAGCAGGTCGTGGCTGTCGGACGTCGGCTGCAGCCCGCCCTTGGACTGCATGAAGGACAGCACGCTCGCCGCCATGGCCGGCTGCACACGGCCAAGCAAAGCAAGCAAGCGAGCAAGCACGCAGGCGACAACAACTCAGAGGCCGCGTCAAAGCCATGCACGTGCGACGACAGGAGCGGGGCGCCCAGTGGCAGCGGCCACCGCCTGCACGCACAGTCACTCCGCAGAGGCACACCGCGCTCACCTGGGCAGACACGACGCACGCCTCCATCACGGCGTGGTACGAGTCGCGCGTGTGCTCCAGGCCCGCCGCCGCGTACTCCTCAAAGAGCTTGCCGGCGGCGTCGGCCGAGCCGCCCAGCGCCACGGCGCGCAGCACCACGTCCATCAAACGGCTCGTCACGGGACGCTCGTTGCTCAGCTGCCAGGCCACCAGCTGCGGGCAGGACGCAACGCCGTGAGCAGCACCAAGCACGACCACGCGGCATGCGTCAGCAGCGCGGATAAGGAGCTGGGCGCCAGCTGGCACGTCGCCCGCAGCACCCTGCCCTCTTCAACACAGCACGAGAAAGAGAGAGGGAAGAGCAGGCAGCGCACCGCTTGGTAGGCGGCCGTGACGGCGCCGGGCGTGGCGGCCAGCGCCTCGGCCAGCGGCGCCAGCCCGTGCATGGACGAGAGGGCCTTAGGGCTTGCGGCGCCGTGCGCGGCCTCCAGGTCGGCGGCGGCGGCAAAGGCGGCCTGCCACTGGTGCGCGCGCGCCAGCGCGTGGACGTAGGCCTGGTAGCTCCCGGCGCTGGGCCTGCTGCGGTGCGCCGCGGCCCCTGGGGGGGCGCCTGCATGTGAGGTGGGCAGGAAGGGTCCGGGGAAGGCGGCGTGAGGGTGGTGAGAGAGACAGGGCAGGCGTGGAGGCGTGGGCGAGAGAGCGAGCACGCACCTGCGCTGTCGGCACCTGGCGCCGGGCCCTGCTGCGCCCGGTGCGCGCTGGCGGCTTCCAGGTCCTGCTGCAGCGCTTGGAACACCTGCGCCCCGAGGCGCGCAAACAACCCATCATCCTGCTGCCGTGGAGACTCTTGAAGCGCAGCCGGGGCAGCGCTCCTGTGGTGCGTTTGCTCGTGCAAGGAGACCCGCCCAAGGCGAGCGAATGCGAGACAGCAGCACGCGCAGGCTCATGCGCGCCCAGGCGCAAGCACCGCCCCGTCGCACTCAGCCGGCCGCGGGCTCCCAAAACCAGACACTCGGCACGCTCGCCCGCGGCAGACGCCGTGTGCACTCGGGCGACGTCTGGGCGCAGCAGGGCGCGCGGCTGGAGGCGTGCAAACCCAGGAGAGCGCCCGGCAATGCCACACATAGCAGCTGGCCCTCATAACGCGTCCCGCACGCGCCCCTTGTGGGTGAGCGAGGCTGCCTGGTCACGCGGCGTGTACACGAGACGCCGCGCAGCTGGAGCGCCGCCAGCCTGCCAAGCAGACGCAGGTGGGGCAACAGCCGCACCCCACGCGGTGGTGGTGGGTGTTGCCGCAACTGCGCCACAAGACGCCCGATGACGCTCCTGCTGCGCGTGACCCACGTCCACTACACGTGACGGTCAGGCAGCCTTGCTCGCCCACAAGCTGCGCATCAGGCGCATATTCCCGATCATTGGGGGGCCGCAAACGCGGCTGATGTGGCCGCCGGTGGGCCCCGGTTCAACACGCCCCCAGCCGCGCGTGTGGTGCCCTTTTGCGACCGCACCAGACGCCGCCCAAGTGCGCAAGGGGCTTGGTGGCTGAGGGCGCTGAGCGCACAGCCTGGCGAGCCACCGCCGGCTGCCAGAATTCCAATGCTGTGCACATGCTTTCGGCGCCTGTGCTCGACAGGCTGGGCTCGGCGTGAGCTGCCATCACTGCGGTCCGCCTCACGCAGTAGCACGCGCCCCGAAACTCTCAGGGTGGCGCAGGTCGCACCCGCCGCCGCACCTGCGTGGCCAAGCGCGCGCCCGCCGCCGCGTCCTCTGCCCGTGCCGCCGCCTGCAGCAGCGACCCATACACGCGCTCGGGCACCTCGGCCCCGGGCTGGCTCACGCCACTGGTGCCGCTGCCGCCGCCAGGGCCCCGCAGCGCTCTCTGCGCGCACGGAGGTACACGCAAGAATGTGGAGGCCGCGGCTTGGTCGCGTCCCTGCTGCCGGCGTTGACACGAGGTGTGCATGGCAGCTGGTTCACTCGTGGCGGCTGTAGCAAGCACGATGCGTGCTGGGGCAGGTGCCGCTTGAGGCAGGTGTGTTCCCTCTGCGTTCCGCGCTCGCTCCTGCAGAGGAGGGAGCGCCCCGTCGCGGGGCGAACGCGCCGGCGCCGCCGGCGGCACGTCTGTGCGCGCGCGCCGTGCCAGAGGGTCCCTGACGGCTCGCCAGGCCCCCCGCCCGCACCGGGCACAGCGCTCACCCCGCAGGGGCCACCCCTCCCGGCGGGCGTGGCGGCGTCTCCAGGTCCCACGCTCTCGCGGGGGGGAGGCGCGGCCAGAGGGCCGCAGGGAGGGGCGCCCGTGGGGGGGAGGGGTGCGGCGGAGCGGGAGCAAGTGGGGGGCCGGGACGGCCCAGGGGTGATGTGCGCGCCGGAAACGCCCCAGTCCCACGTCTGGGGGCCCTGGGGTGAATGATGAGCGCGGGGGCCTTCCCGCCGATCGCAAGCGACGCAAGGGCATGGTGCGTGGGCGTGCTGGCGCGCGTGCGTGGGGGACGCATGCAGTCGCAGAGCACAGACGACCCACCTGTCGGTCATAGTAGCCCCACGCCTGCTGCACCAGCCCAAACTCGTCTGCCTGCGGGCGGGGCATGGGGAGCACGCTAGCACGGGCATCGTCACGCGGCAAGGCAGGCGATGCGACGCCACCGCCGACTGGACCTTGCACACTGTGCCCGCAGCGCCCCACCGCACGACACCACACGCAGGGGCTAGGCGGCGACGTCCTCACCTCTGCGGCGTTCTGAAGCACGTCAAGCACCACCGAAGGGTGCAGCCCTGGCCGCCGCCGCGGCCGCGCCCTCGCCGCCTGCGGCTGCGCCCCGGCGCCCTCCTCGCCGCCCGCCGCCGCCGCCGCCGCCGCGCCGCCCTCCGCCTCGCCCTCCTCCCGCAGCGGCAGGCCCAGGCCGAGCTGCTCGGCCAGGCTCAGCACCTGCCGCGCCGTGCGCCAGTCGCGCGCGCGCGTCGCCGCCCACAGCGTGGAGCCGAGCTGGCGCGCCGTCAGCAGCGCGTGCGTGGGGCACGTGGCGGCCAGGTGCGCGCTCGTCGCCACCGTCTGCGCCACCCTGCGGCAGCAGGGACAGCGGCGGCAAGAGCGGCAAGCGCGCATGGTCATCAGGCCGTGTTACCCTCCGCCAACCGCACTCTTCCAGGCGCCTGGGGCGTGCTGCTGGGGGCAGCGAGCGGCCTTCTGGAGCTGTAGACGGGGATGGAGGGCGATCGGGCCGGGAGTGCCTTGCACGCACCTCCACATGCCCTGCACGTCTGGCGCCGGCTGCGCGTCGTGGTAGAGCGCAAAGAGCTGCGTGGCGCTCTCGGCGTCGGGCACGGCCCGCGCGCCCTTGCTGCCCGCCTGCATGCGGTGGTAGAGCCGCTCGGCCGCCTCGCCCTCACCCGCCAGCCTCAGCACGCTGCGCCAAAGCACGTGGCAAGCGCGCAGTGAAGCCACGTCGCCTGTATGCATGCGGCCAGTGAAGCGAGGGCCCCCGCATGCGCATGCGCCAAAGCGCGCTCCTGCACTGTCCTCAACGTGCTCCTTTGCCCCATCCCACAGCCCGTTCCAGCCCTTGAATAAGCAGGCGTGGAGCAGGGGACCACGACCGAGTTCGCCTCCCGGCCAAGCAGGACGAGAGCGTTCCCTCGCGCGCACCAGAGCAGGAGGTTGTAAAAGTAGACGGAGGGGTCGAAGCCCGGCGTGGCCTCCAGCGCGTGCACCAGCACGTCCACGTCTGCCGCCAGCACCTTGGCCTCCTGGGGGGAGAGGGCGGCGGGCACGTGCCCCGGGCCCGTGCGCCACTGCGGGGCGCCCCAGGGCGCGACCGGCAGGTCGTACAGCCTGTGCAGAGGATGCGGCGCGGAGGGCAGGCTGAGGTGACATTTGGCGGTGGCGGTGGCGGGCGTAGGGTGCGAATGGGCGAGGCGTGGGGGACGTGCCTGACGAGCGCCCGGCAGGCGTCCTGGTAAAAGGAGAGCGTGGCGTGGTAGTCGGCGGGGAGCTGCGTCTTGGCCTCGCCGCTGGGCACCAGCAGCTGCGCTCTGCTGCCGCTGTCTTTGGCCGCCGCCGCACGCTGCGCGAACGCCGGGTCGGCCGCGGCGAGCCCGCGCGAGAGCAGCTCCACGAGCGTGCGCAGCGCCGCGCGCTGCCCCGACGCTGCCGTGGGGTCTGTGGCTGTGTCCGCGTTGAGGTAGATGTAGAACTGGGCCGCGAACGCGTCCATCTTGCCGCTCATGCGCGGCCGCGCGGAGCCGCTCCCTGCGCCACCTCTGCGGCCGCCCGAAGGCCCGAATCCTTCCCGAGGCGCAAGGCCGACCACCTTGCTGTCCGATGGGCGGATCTCGAGCTTCTTCACCCACGCGGCGGGCTGCGAACACACGAAGGGAGAAAGGTCGGGATCTCTCAGCTCGGCGCACCTCTGCTCCATCATCGCGGGCGCCTCTTCCCCGCGAGCGAGCGCCTCCTCACCAGCCGTTTGCTGCTTGATGGCGCCGAAGAGGAAGACTCGGACGTGGTGGAGCTGCTGCTGCTGCGTGTTGCTGCGCTCGCAGAGGAGAGGCTCCTCCACGCTGCTGCTGCTGATGAGGGACCGATGGCGCCGCTGCTCCTGCTGCTGCACTGGCATGAGCACGCCATCGCTGCTGCTGCGGGCGTGCTCACCGTCCAGGGATTGCACTCTGCAACGCGCGCCGCCCATGCCAGCACCTGCTGTGCCGTGAAGCCGCGCCGCAGCGTCATGATGGTGTGCACGTGGCCAGCTGCTGTGCTGTTCACCAGCACTTGCGGCGATTGATGGCTGGCCTCTGCTGCTGCTTCTGCTGCGGTTGAGGGCACATGCATGTCCTGCGAGGTGCGCGCCGTGATCCGCAGCAGTCGTGCGTGCAGGTGAATTGGTGTGCCAGGTGGAGCTGAGCACAGCGCTGTGGCAGCGCTTTGACGGCCCGTCCTCTCAGAGGCGGGCGATGGCGCGTCCGGCGCTCCAGACCGACCCCCTGAACGATGCGACGAAAGCGCTGCTCAGCGCGTGGCGCGGTGGTGGAAAGGCCCAGGCTGCACACACCGCGCGGCTCGCCTCGCATGACCTGGGCGAAGTGCACGACACTTTCATCAGGTCCGTGCGCACGGCAGCTCGAGCAGAGCAGCCTCAGTGCAGTGGCATGCACTGAGGTGGTGGCGCATTCCCCCTGGTCCCCAATTGCCGCCCCTCCAATCCCACCCTGATGCGAGATGTGCGCCTGGCCGCAGGACGCCATCGCATGTCCCGGCGCCGTGGCCGGACCAGCTCCTGCAGCACCACGCCCAGGGGCAGGCGCTCTTCGCCGCCGCCCGCAAGCAGGCCCACCACCACGAGCACCTGCGGCGCCGCCACGCCATCCTCAGCGAGCAGCTCACGGAGAAGCACGCCGCCGAGCTGGCGCGCCTCTATGACGACGCGCTGCAAAAGTGGCACGACGTGAGCGCCATTCAGCACGCATCCCTCGATGAAAGCATGTTGCCTCACACGCGCTGACCTCGCACGCGCTGCTCATCGCATGCAATGCAGGCGCACGCCAAGTGGCTCAAGGCCGTGGAGCTGCACGGGCCACAGGCCGCCGCCGCCGCAGCAGCCGCAGCCCGTGAAAAGGCAGGCGAGGCCGGCCCGGTGCCGCCCCCGGGGACGGCCCCCGCCCTGCCGCCCGGCTTCCCTCCCATCCCACCTCCGCGCTGGACTCCCACGCCGCAAGGAGCGCCTGCGGCCACCGCCACAGCGAGAGCACGGGAGCACCCGGAGCCCTCGCAAGCTCTGCACAGCATTCGCGACCCACCAGCTGCCACCACCACAACTCTCCAGCCGTCAGGCATGCCTTCCGCCGGGCCCGCCGCACAGGACAGCAGCGCTCCCGCCTCCCCCGTGCCCCGGCTGCCCCTGGGGCCGCCCTCCACATCGCATCCGTCCGACGAGCTGCGCGCCCCAAGCAGCCACCCCAGCCCGGCACCGCCCGCACCGCAGGCCAGCGGCGCCGCGCGCCCGTCCGACTCGGGCATGCCCACGGCCCGCACGCTGCAGCAGGCCAGCACCCACCACACGCCTCACACCACCGCCACCACCGCCAGCGGCTTGCCGCGCTCCTCCCGCACTGGCTCCCACCTCCCTGACGATCGCGACCACGGCAGAGAGGGCGCGGCGCGCTCGTCCTCGGGCCGCAGGGACGACGGCGGCGCGCGGGAGCCGGCGGACGGCGCGCCGGCAGCCAAGCAGCAGCAGGCGCGGGAGCTGACGCGCGAGGAGGCGGCGCAGCAGGCCAGGGAGGCGTACCATGCGGCGGAGCAGGCGGCCACGGCCTGGACCGAGGCGAGCGGCAAGGCAGCCCTGGCCCTGGCCTGGGGCCCGCCCTACTGGCACCACCAGAGCCACCGCTGGGGGCTGCACAACCTGGTGGTTCCGCCGCCCGCGCCCTCCGCCTCGGTCCGTCAGGAGCCCTCCGTGCCTGGCCGCGCTCCGCCCGTTGCCAGCGCGGCGGTGCCGCAGACTGCGGCACCCAGAGCACCGGCGGCGGCGGTGCCTCAGCCCCCACGCTGGCCCGCTGCGCAGCCGTCCGCCGCCGCGCCGCCGCGCCAGCCTCTGCACGGCGGCGCGCCGGGCCGGTGGCGCGCGCAGTGGCAGATGCCCTTCTGCACGCCGGAGAACGTGGCGGGGCTCTACCTGGGTACGGGCGGCCTCTCCGCCTCCTCCTCCTCTGCAGGCCAGCCGTTCGAGAGCCGAGCCCACACGAGCCCTGCTGCTGGTGGCGCTGCTGCTCCAGCAAACGCCCCAGGACAGCAGCAGCGCGACCAGGACCCCGCCAGGCGTGCCGGCGTCGTCGGCCAGCAGCCGGGGGCTGCACTGGCGGCCCGCGCCTCCCGCCCCACCGCGCCGCCGTCCATGCCCCCGATGCCCGGCGTGTGGGTGCCCGACCAGCCCATGCCGCCGCCAGACCCCAAGCAAGTGCTGCCGCTGCGGCTGTGGCAGCGCGACCCCTACAAGTGAGTGCGCGCAGAGAGGCCGGTTGGAGGACGTGCTCTGAGCCACGCACGCAGGGCGGCCCCCCGGACGCTTTGAGTAACCCACAACGCAGGGTGTTGTGCGTGCGGGCCCTTCCTTCGCAGGACGGCGGTGGACCAACGCAAGCTGCTCGAGTGCTGGGTGTGGGTCGGCCCCGACGGCTCGGTGCAGCAGGTTCGCTGCTGGGCAGCCGTGGCATTACCTTGCGTGTGAGGTGCTCGCCTACGTCAAGGAGGGTGCACCGTGACGCCTTGCGTGCAGGTGCTCGGGCCGGACGGCCTGGCCACGCAACCGCCTGCACCACCCGGCGACACAGCTGCGCGCCAACCCACCCCAGCGCCGGCGGCGAAGCAGCAGGCGCCCGCCGCGGCTGTCAGCGTACGCAAGCTGGGCAAGGAGGAGGGAGCGGCAGGCAGCGCACAGGCGACGCCTGCGGCGAGCCCTGCGGACCGGCAGGACGCCGGCGTGTCCCCTGCGTCCGCCACGACTCAGCCAGGCGCCGCCACGCAACCGCACGCACCCCCCACCGCCCCGCAGCCTGCTGTGACCGCTGCCACCGCCAAGACTGCTGAGGGTGGCGGCACCAGGCTGCCCTCCCTCGCTGAGCTGGACGCCACGCAGCAACCTGCAGCACCTGCTGAGCCTCCTGCTGCGGGCCCTACCGATAGGAGCGAGCCACACGCCACCGCACAGGCTCGTCCCGCCGTGCTGCCAGGCGGCCCCCTGCCCGGCCACCCCGACGCCACCAGCACTGGCGGTTCTGCTCCTGCTGCTGCGCCTGCGCCATGATGTCACGCTCACGGTGGCTCTGCTTGCACTGTGATGACCACGGAGGGCAAAGATTTGTTGGGCGGACGCGGGATCACAAGGTCGCAGCAGCTCGCAGCAGAGGCAGGTGCACGCAATCACGAGGCTTCGCGCTTAAGGGGGTTGGGTGGGTGTCGAAAGGCGCTGAAAAGTGCTTGTGAGGATCTGCTCCGCCGGGCGTCCCGCACTGCTCTCTGACACCACGGCGCGCTCCTGATGATGACGGGTAACTAACCCTAGCCTAACCCGTCCCAGGTCCAGGGCACCCTTAGCCGCTTAAGCCGCCAGCTTCTTGGCAATGCCGGCAAAGTGCACCACCTGCGCCATGTCATCATCAAACACATGCTCGCCCTGGTCAGCGACACAGCCGCCTCTCCCCCTGGGAACAGCAGCCGCACGGCGCGGCCCACCCACCAGATCAAGCAGAGGCCACCAGCCGCAACGCCT
>VFQP010006047.1_pt1 | contig 10157 bp, 8 predicted proteins | sample 3512351 | NCBI WGS metagenome assembly VFQP01 (sample SAMN10412372, study PRJNA504923) | tailings metagenome | isolation source: Relicate 1 Philex TSF1 revegetated site | place: Philippines: Tuba, Benguet | collected 2017-08-29
GCTCCGTGATCCACGCCATGCATCACGAGCAGGACATGCGCAACATGGGCGGCCTCGCGAAGAAGATGCCGATCACCTGGGCCATGATGCTCATCGGCACGCTGGCGCTGACCGGCGTCGGCATTCCGCATCTGGCGGGCTTTGCCGGCTTCCACTCCAAGGACGCGATCATCGAGGCCGCCTACGCCGGCCATACGCCCGGAAACTTCGCCTTCTGGGTGCTCGTTATCGCCGCCTTCATGACGTCGTTCTACTCATGGCGCCTGATGTTCCTGGCGTTCCACGGCCAAACGCGCGCCGACCATCACACCTACGACCATGCGCATGAAAGCCCGTGGGTCATGCTGATCCCGCTGTTCGTGCTCGCCGCAGGCGCCGTGTTCGCCGGCGTCGCGTTCAGCCATTACTTCATCGGCGAAGGCTATGCGGACTTCTGGCGCGCTGCCCTGTTCGAGGCACCCGGCAAGGACATCCGTCACCACATGCATGAAATCCCCGGCTGGGTGCCGTGGGCTCCGACGCTCGCCATGCTTTCGGGCCTCGGCCTAGCCACGCTCTACTACGTCGTGGCGCCTGGCCTGCCGGCCGCGACGGCGAATGCATTCCGGCCGGTGTACTTGTTCCTCCTGAACAAGTGGTACTTCGATGAGCTCTATAATTTCATCTTCGTCCGTCCGGCCTTCGCCATTGGGCGCTTCCTCTGGAAGGGCGTCGACGGCGCGGTGATCGACGGCACCATCGACGGCACGGCGAAGAGCGTGCTGTGGGGCACGGGCCGCATCATCCGGCTGCAGACCGGCTACGTCTATCACTACGCGTTCGCCATGCTGATCGGCGTCGCGGCCATCCTGACGTACTTCATCCTGGCCGGCGGCGGGGGAACTCCATGAACATCTCGTCCGCCCCCATTCTGTCGATCGTGACCTTCCTACCCCTCGTAGGCGCACTGTTCATCGCGCTCCTCCCGCGCGAGGCGCTCCAGAACATTCGCTATACCGCGCTCTGGACCACGCTGATCACGTTCGCGCTGTCGCTTCTGATCTGGTTCAACTTCGATCCCGCAACGCCGGGCTTCCAGTTCGTCGAAGAGCGCGAGTGGCTCGGTCCCATCAAGTACAAGATGGGTGTCGACGGCATATCGATGCTGTTCGTGATCCTGACGACGTTCCTGATGCCGCTCTGCATACTGGCGAGCTGGGAAGCCATCGAGGATCGCGTCAAGGAATACATGATCGCCTTCCTCGTGCTCGAGGCCCTGATGGTCGGCGTCTTCTGCGCGCTCGACCTCGTGCTGTTCTATCTGTTTTTCGAAGGCGGCCTGATCCCGATGTTCCTGATCATCGGCGTCTGGGGCGGCCCGCGTCGCGTGTACGCGAGCTTCAAGTTCTTCCTCTACACGTTCCTGGGCTCAGTGCTGATGTTGCTCGCCATGATGGCCATGTACTGGCACGCGGGCACGACCGACATCCCGACCCTGATGCAGACGAAGTTCCCGGCCGACATGCAGTTCTGGCTATGGCTGGCTTTCTTCGCGTCGTTCGCGGTCAAGATGCCGATGTGGCCGGTGCACACCTGGTTGCCGGACGCGCACGTCGAAGCGCCCACAGCTGGCTCCGTCATCCTGGCGGGCATTCTCCTGAAGATGGGCGGTTATGGGTTCCTCAGGTTCTCGCTGCCGATGTTCCCGGATGCGAGCGCGGATCTTGCGCCGATGGTCTTTACGCTCTCCGTAATCGCCATCGTCGCGACCTCTCTCATCGCACTCGTCCAGGAGGACATGAAGAAGCTGATCGCCTACTCGTCCGTCGCCCACATGGGCTTCGTGACGATGGGCATCTTCACTTTCACGCAGCAGGGGATCGACGGCGCCATCTTCCAGATGCTGTCGCACGGCCTGATTTCGTCGGCGCTGTTCCTATGCGTCGGCGTCGTCTACGACCGCCTGCATACGCGTGAGATCAAAGCCTATGGCGGCCTCGTCGAGCGGATGCCGATCTACGCCGCGATCTTCATGGTCTTCACCATGGGCAACGTCGGCCTGCCGGGCACGTCGGGTTTCGTTGGTGAATTCTTGACCCTGCTGTCGTCGTTCAAGGTCAACACATACGTCGCGTTCTTCGCGACGACCGGCGTCATCCTATCGGCCGCGTACGCGCTCTACCTCTATCGTCGCGTCGTCTTCGGGCCTCTGGAAAAGCCGTCGCTGAGGGCCATGGCCGACGTCTCCCCTCGCGAAATCGCCATCCTGGCTCCGCTCGTGCTGCTCACCATTCTCTTCGGGTTCTACCCCGCACCCATTCTCGACGTGACGGCCGTCTCCGTGAAATCGCTTGTGGCCTCGATCGAAGCCGCGAGCCAAGCCGCGTCCGCCGCGCAATGAAGGATAGAGGTCCATGACCGAGGCTGTGAGCTACTCAGCCGCCCTGCCCGAGATCGTGCTCGCGGCAGGCGCCATGCTGCTGCTGATGATCGGCGCGTTTGGCGGGACCGACGGCGCGCAATCGGAGCGTGCCGGATGGCTGGCCATCGTCGTGCTGGCTGTGACCGGCGGCGTGCTCATCACGCAAACAGGCACCGAAGTGACCTTCAGCGGCGCCTTCATCTCGGATGCCTTCGCGCGCTTCGTGAAGCTGCTCGTCTTGGCGGGCTCCGCGGCGGCGATCCTCCTGTCGATCGACGATATGCGCCGCGCCGGTGTCGACCGCTACGAGGTGCCGGTACTCATCCTGCTGTCGACGGTCGGCATGATGATGATGGTGTCGGCGAACGACCTGCTGGCGCTCTATCTCGGCCTCGAGCTGCAGAGCTTGGCGCTTTATGTCCTGGCAGCCGTGCGCCGCGATGACGTGCGTTCGAGCGAAGCCGGTATGAAGTACTTCGTTCTGGGCGCATTGTCGTCCGGCATGCTGCTATATGGCGCGTCGCTGCTGTATGGCTTCGCCGGCACCACATCGTTCGCCGGACTTGCCACGGCGGCTTCCGCGCCGGGGGCTGCCACCAATCTCGGCCTGATCGCCGGCCTCGTCTTCCTTCTCGTTGGCCTCGCCTTCAAGGTGTCGGCCGTGCCGTTCCACATGTGGACGCCAGACGTGTACGAAGGCGCTCCGACGCCGATCACCGCCTTCTTTGCTGCCGCCCCGAAGCTCGCTGCGCTTGCTCTGCTGGCACGTGTCCTCTTCGACGGCTTCGGCGGACTGTTCATCCAGTGGCAGAAGATCGTCATCTTCCTCGCCATCGCTTCAATGCTGCTCGGCGCATTCGCCGCGATCGGACAGCACAACATCAAGCGACTGATGGCCTACTCTTCAATCGGCCATGTCGGGTTCGCGCTGGTTGGCCTGGCAGCGGGCAGCGAAGCGGGCATCGAAGGCCTGCTGATCTACCTCGCCATCTACCTCGTCATGACGCTCGGCTCGTTCGCGTGCATCCTCGCCATGCGCCGCGAAAGCGGCCCGGTCGAGGAGATCGGCGAGCTGGCGGGCCTTGCGCAGAACAATCTGCCCATGGCTTTCGTGCTCGCCATGCTGCTGTTCTCGCTGGCAGGTGTACCGCCGCTGGCTGGGTTCTTTGCCAAATTCTATGTCTTCGCGGCTGCCGTGAAAGCCGAGCTCTATGGCTTGGCAGTCATCGGCGTGTTGTCGAGCGTGGTGGGCGCCTTTTACTACTTGCGCATCGTCAAGATCATGTTCTTCGACGAGGCAAAGCCGCGCTTCGCGGCGCCGGCCCCGTATGTGCGCTTCGTGATGATCGCGGCCGGATTGTTCGTGGTCCTTTACGCGATCTATCCGGGGCCTCTTGTCGAAGCCGCCACCGCAGCTGCCAAGTCGCTTCAGCTCTAGCCTGCCGTCGCCGCCGTGAAGTGGAGGCCGCAGTCTTTGCCGCGGCGCCAGACGACGATGCACTCTCGGTCCACCTTGTCCATGCGGGCAACGAGGTGAACACGATCCGGAAGCTCGCGCGGCGCCATTAGGCGGATACGTGCACCCGTTCCGGAGACGTCGCGCAGCAAGACGGGGACCTGTCGCTCGCCAATCATCAAGATGGCTGCATTGTTGGTTCGACGCCGCTTTGAGCTGCGAAGATCCTTGGTCATGGAACACCCAGTATGAGGGTTCGAAAACAGCAGAAATGACGATAAAAGAAATGAAACGACGACTGATTGTATTCTTATACACCTCGAAAAGTTAACGCGGTGTTGAGCGAGCGTCGTTGCGATCTCATAAAAAACCCCGCGGACGCGGGGCTTCAAAGCAAAGAACTGCTGGAACGACCGGCGCGCTATTCGAACTTCACACCGCAATCGCGGCCACGACGCCAGATAACGACGCAGTCGGTGTCGATCTTCTCCATGGGCGAGGTGAGCCGGAAGCGGTCGGGAATGTTGCCCGTGCCGACCGGGCGAACGCAGGCGCCGTCATCGGACATGTTGCGCAGCAGGACAGTATGCTCCTTGTCGCCGACCTTGATGATGCCCGCGCGATTGGTGGGAAAGCGGTTTATGTTGCGTGCCTCAGCGGCCATCGTGTCCTCGTACGATGTAAGTTCCAATATTGGGGCATGTTCGCCGCCGTGCGCACGGGCCGACACTGCGAGCTATGCAGAAGCACAAGCTTATGTTTCATTTGCTTAAAGTTGAATTACTGCGAATGCGTCCTAAGTTGCCTCAAAATGCAGCATCGCACTGGGCTGTGACAGCGCAACGCCTGTGCAGCCGTCAACGCAAAGATTAGAAAATCAGCGTCATGAGCATGCATGCGATCGACCATCTGCCGGCCGTCGATTCCACCAATGCGGAGGCCGTGCGGCGCGCACTTGCAGGCGAGCGGGGGCCGCTTTGGATCGTGGCGGATGTGCAGTCCGCCGGTCGCGGGCGATCGGGCCGTACCTGGACGTCGGGCAGCGGAAACCTGCAGGCGAGCCTCCTGATTACGACCGGGGTTCCGGCGGCGAACGCCTACCAGCTTTCCCTTGTCGCTGGCGTCGCGGTCTTCGATGCGATTGCAATTGCCATGGAGGGTGCACCAGAAGGCCTGCGGCTCAAATGGCCGAACGACATCCTAGTGGGCGGCGCGAAGGCCGGTGGGATCCTGATCGAGAGCAATATGGTCGGCGCGAGGGACTCCGGGGCGGGCGCTTTGGCCGCCGTCATCGGTATCGGCATCAACGTCGCTTCCGCTCCTGAGGTGCCCGATCGTCCTACGACGCAGCTCGGCGCTCACGGCAGCCCCCTCAGATCATCGGTGCTGCTTGCCGCATTGGCAGACTGCATGGCTGACTGGCTTGGCGTCTGGGATGAAGGGAGGGGCTTTGCCGCGGTCAGAGAGGCTTGGCTAAATCGTGCCCATCCTTTAGGGGAACGGATGAGCATAAATACAGGGACGGAGCGCGTATCCGGCGCGTTTCTGGGCCTCGATGCGGACGGCGCTCTCAGTCTGGAAACGGAACGAGGAGCACGCCGGTTTACGTTCGGAGATGTTTCACTCGATCATTGAACGGCAGCCCGGTCGTTCCGGGCATCTTTTTTGAGAATGCGCGCGGCGATCTGACCTCCCGGCATCCACGCTCAGGGAGCAAATCCAGAAGAAAAGGCAATAGGCGGCGAATGCCTGACGACCGGACGAAACGTGGCCAGCCTCGGGGTGAGGATGAGCTGGTCTTTGTGGCCCTAGGCGGTTTGGGTGAGATCGGCATGAATGCGTACCTTTATGGGTACGGGCCGTCCGATGCGCGCCAATGGCTGCTGGTCGATCTCGGCATCACCTTCCCCGAGGGCGAAGACGACCCTGGCGTCGACGTGATTTTCCCTGACCTCCGGTTTCTGGAGGAAGAAAAATCGACGCTCGCCGGCATCGTCATCACGCATGCGCATGAAGACCATATCGGCGCCGTGATCGAGCTGTGGCACCGCCTCGGCGTGCCGGTGTTCGCAACACCCTTCACGGCCGGGATGCTCAAGGCCAAGCTCGCGGAGTACGGCAGCAGGCTTCCGATACCGATCCGCGAAATTCCGCTCAACGGCCGCTTCGAAGCAGGCCCCTTCAATGTCGAACTGATCGAGATGTCTCACTCGATCCCCGAAAGCAGCGCGCTGGTCATTCGTACGGCGGCCGGTACGTTGCTGCATACGGGAGACTGGAAGCTCGATCGTACCCCGCTCATCGGCGGCGCGCCCGACGAGGCGCGCCTCAACGCGCTGGGCGACGAGGGCGTGCTCGCCGTGATCGGCGACTCCACCAATGCCATGCGCGAAGGCACTTCGCCGTCCGAGAAGGACGTCGCCAGATCTTTGGCCGAGATCGTCAAGGACGCCCCACAGCGGGTGATCGTGACGACGTTTGCCTCCAACGTTGCGCGCATCAAAGCGGTGGCGGACGCCACCCGGGCCGCGGGGCGCGAATTAGTCGTTGCCGGGCGAGCCCTGCATCGCGTTATCGACGTGGCCATCGACACGGGCTACCTCCCGCAAGGGTTCCGCTACGTCGACCAGCAGCAGTTCGATGAACTGAAGCGGTCAAAGGTCGTATGCCTCTGCACCGGCAGTCAGGGCGAGCCCCGCGCCGCCATGGCCCGCATCGCCGAAAACGAGCATCCCGATGTCTCCCTCGCCAAAGGAGACATGGCGATCTTCTCGTCCCGCACCATTCCGGGCAACGAGAAGGCGGTCGGGTGGATTCAGAACAGCCTCGTGCGCATGGGCGTCGAGGTGATTACCGACGGCGAGGCCTTGGTGCATGTCACAGGGCACCCCCGCCGCGACGAGTTGCGCCAGCTTTACGCTTGGACGCGGCCGCGCATTGCCATCCCGATGCACGGCGAGGCACGCCACCTCAAGGCACACGCAGAACTGGCACGCGAGTGCGGCGTCGCCGAGGTTCAGGTGGCCTATAACGGCGAGATGGTTCGTCTCGCACCTGGCACCGTTCGCATCGTCGACGATGCGCCGGTCGGACGCCTCTTCCGCGACGGCCGTCTGATCGTTCCGTCCGGGGAAGGCCCGGTCCGCGAGCGCCGCAAGCTCGCCTTCGCCGGCATCGTCGTGGTCGCGTTGGCGCTTTCGCGGCGAGGCGACCTGATGGGCGATCCTCAAGTCACGATGGAGGGCGTGCCTGCCGAGGACGACGCGGGCGAGCCCATGGAAGAAATCGTGCTCTCGGCAGTCGAGGGCACCCTTCGCAGCATCCCGCGAGACCGCCGCCGCGATCTGGAGATGGTAGCGGAGGCCGTCCGCCGCGCCGTCCGCGGCGGCATCGCCAGCGCCTGGGGCAAGAAGCCTATTGTCAAGGTGTTGACGAGCGTGATCGAAGGTAAGGGCTGAGGCCGGCCAGGGGCAACGAGCTGGCCCGAAAGTCTGGAAGATTGAGGAAGTAAGCGATGATTGGACGCCTGAACCATGTGGCCATTGCCGTCAAGGACTTGGCCGCCGCGACCGCAGTCTACAAGAACGCGCTGGGCGCCGAGGTGACCGACCCGCTCGCTCAGCCCGAGCACGGAGTCACCGTCGTTTTCGTCACCCTTCCGAACACCAAGATCGAGTTCCTCGAACCGCTCGGCGTCAATTCTCCGATCGCCAAGTTCCTCGAGAAAAACCCCGATGGCGGCATCCATCACGTTTGCTACGAGGTCGAGGACATCCTGGCCGCCCGTGATAAGCTCAAGGAGCAGGGCGCGCGCGTCCTCGGCGACGGGAACCCGAAGATCGGTGCCCACGGAAAGCCCGTTCTGTTCCTGCATCCGAAGGATTTCTGCGGGACGCTGACTGAACTCGAGCAGGTCTAATCGAGACCGTATTGGCGGAAGGCCCAGCGGGCCCTGCCATTACGACAAGGTCTCCAAAGAGGAAGATGGGAGCACGCCATGGGCCTTTCGCTCGGCATTGCGCTGTACATCATGATCTGGTGGATGACGCTGTTCGCGGTTCTGCCCTTCGGCGTGAAGACGCAGGCCGAAGCCGGCGAAATCGTCGAAGGCACGCCGGAAAGCGCGCCGATCGCGCCGCGCCTTCTCCGCACCGCCGTGATCAACACGCTCGTGTCCGCCGTCGTGTTCGCTTTCGTCTGGACGGCGCTGGATCGCGACTGGCTCGGCCTCTATATCGCGCCTGAAAATCTGCCGCCTGCCGACGCCCGCTGACGCGCCGTTCACACCGGAAGCAGTGGCCTAAAAAGCAAAGAGCAAGGCGAGTGCCTTGCTCTTTCCTACTTGGCTCGTATGGCGGTGCTTTTTGCACCGTCTGCTTTCGGCTCAGATCCGGAAACTAGCACCGAGTCTGCGGCCATTTTCTCCCTAGACCTGGGCCCCGAGCCACTTGGATCATTGGCTACGCCCCTGTCACATGAACGAGCGCACCATAACCGAACGGCGGCGCTATGTCACGGGGCCAGGACGAAAAAAACGTAAGTGCTCAAGACTGATGCAGCAGGCTGCTCGCGTGGCGCGCTTGAATGACACTTTGTTGGCGCAACGCCCATTTGCGAAGCCGCCGCGATGCTCGATTGCCCTCAACCTCAATCCTGGTTATTGACGCTGCGGAGCTTCCCAAGCCCCGTCGGCGGCCGGACCTGGCGCCCGTCTTTCCCTTCCCGGACGCGTTTGCGCCGCAACACAAGACAAGGCCCATGCACCTTTCCCGCTTTTTTCTCCCGGTTCTGCGCGAGACCCCTAAGGAAGCTGAGATCGTATCGCACCAGCTCATGCTCCGCGCCGGTATGGTGCGGCAGTCCGCGGCCGGCATCTATTCGTGGCTGCCCCTGGGGCTCAGGGTCCTTAAAAAGATCGAGGGAGTTATCCGCGAGGAGCAGAACCGCGCCGGCGCCGTCGAGCTTTTGATGCCGACAATCCAGTCGGCCGATCTCTGGCGCGAAAGCGGCCGCTACGAGGCCTACGGCAAGGAGATGCTGCGCATCACCGACCGGCACGAGCGCGACATTCTCTATGGCCCGACCGCTGAGGAAGTCATCACCACGATCTTCCGCGACAGCATCAAGAGCTACAAGGATCTCCCCCGCAACCTCTACAACATCCAGTGGAAGTTCCGCGACGAGATCCGTCCGCGCTTCGGCGTCATGCGCGGCCGCGAGTTCCTGATGAAGGACGCCTATTCGTTCGATCTCACCAAAGAGGGCGCCCGCGCCGCCTACCGGCGCATGTTCGTCGCCTATTTGCGGACCTTCGCACGCCTCGGTCTGCGCTCCGTGCCGATGAAGGCCGACACCGGCCCCATTGGCGGCGATCTCTCGCACGAGTTCATCGTTCTGGCCGAGACCGGCGAAAGCCAGGTCTTTTGCCACAAGGATTTGATCGAAGGCGAAATCCCGGGTCCCCACACCGATTTCTTCGGCGACCTGACGCCGATCTTCGATGAGTGGACCTCGCGTTATGCCGCGACCGAGGAGATGCACGACGCCGCCCGCTTCGCAAAGGAAGTACCGGCCGACAAGCAGGTTTCGGCCCGCGGCATCGAGGTTGGTCACATTTTCTACTTCGGCACCAAATATTCGGAACCCATGGGGTGCAGGGTTCAGGGACCGGACGGCCAGCAGGTGACGCTCGAAATGGGCTCTTACGGCATCGGCGTCTCGCGCCTCGTCGGCGCGATCATCGAGGCGAGCCACGACGATGCCGGCATCGTCTGGCCGGTGCCCGTCGCGCCGTTCGAGGTCGCGGTGGTCAATCTGAAGGCTGGCGACGAGGCGACTGACAAGGCCGCCCTCGACGTCAAAGCCAGGCTCGAAGCCGCGGGCATCGAAGTTCTCTATGATGATACCGACGAGCGCGCCGGTGCAAAGTTCGCGACCATGGATCTGATCGGAATCCCCTACCAGGTGATCGTCGGCCCCAAGGGCGTGAAGGCCGGCGAAATCGAGATCAAGGATCGCAAGTCGGGCGAGCGTGAGACTTTGGCTACGGAGGCGGGTCTCGAGCGCACGATCCGGCGCGTGCTCGATCAGCGGGTTCTGGTCTGACGAAGAAACATTGTGGGGGTGGCGCGCATGGCAGCATCGATCGACACCAAGCCCTTCTCGCCGTTCGAGTGGATGCTGGCGTCGCGGTATTTGCGCGCCCGCCGCAAGGAAGGGTTCGTCTCCGTCATCGCAGCAGTCTCGTTCCTCGGCATCATGCTAGGCGTCGCGACGCTGATTATCGTCATGGCCGTCATG
>VFQP010006049.1_pt1 | contig 10156 bp, 11 predicted proteins | sample 3512351 | NCBI WGS metagenome assembly VFQP01 (sample SAMN10412372, study PRJNA504923) | tailings metagenome | isolation source: Relicate 1 Philex TSF1 revegetated site | place: Philippines: Tuba, Benguet | collected 2017-08-29
GGTGGAACTCCAGGACCGACGGTGAAAGTCCGGATGGGAGGAAGCACGTGCGGCGTGGCCACGCCTCGGCGCGTGGTGCTCCGGCGACCCGCCGGTGCACCCGTCCGGGACGGTGACGGCCTCGCCGTGGTGAGCGACGCCGTCGAGCCCTCGTGGCTCGACCCGCCGCCCGCCCTCACCCCGGAGCGCCCGTGCCCGGGAGGAGGACGATGGGCGAGCACCCCCGCACCCTGACGGTCGACGACGCGATGACGCGCGCGCTCGAGCTGGCGGCCCGAGGGCCGGCGCACGGGCCGAACCCCCGCGTCGGGTGCGTCCTGCTGGGCCCTCCGCCCGGCGCGACCCTGCCCGACGGCGCCGCGTCCGGCTCGCTCGACCCGCACCCGCGGCCCGTGCTCGCCGAGGGGTGGCACCGTGGCGCGGGCACGCCGCACGCCGAGGCGGCGGCCCTCGCGGACGCCCGGGAGCGCGGCGTCGACGTCGCCGGCGCGACGGCGGTCGTGACGCTCGAGCCGTGCGCCCATACCGGTCGCACCGGCCCGTGCGCCGACGCCCTCGTCGCCGCGGGCGTGGCAGAGGTCGTGCTCGCCGTCGACGACCCGAACCCCGTCGCCACGGGCGGCGCGCACCGGCTGCGGGCCGCGGGGGTCCGCGTCGTGCGCGGCCTGCGCGCCGCCGAGGGCGAGGAGCTCCTGCGGGTGTGGCTCGCGGCCGTCCGGCGCGGCACGCCGTACGTGACGCTCAAGACGGCCACGACGCTCGACGGCTACGTCGCCGCCGCGGACGGGACGAGCCGGTGGATCACCGGGCCCGCGGCGCGCGAGCACGCGCACCGCGTGCGGGCGGAGGTGGACGCGATCGGCGTCGGCACGGGCACGCTCCTGGCCGACGACCCCGAGCTCACCGCGCGGGTGCCCGCCCACGGCTCGTCCCACGAGGCCGCGAGCGCCGCGCGTCTGGCGGAGCACCAGCCGTTGCGGGTGGTCGTGGGCCTGCGGGGGATCCCGCCGACGGCGCGGGTCCACGGGGAGGGTGGCGAGCTGGTGCACGTGCTGACGCGGGACGTCGGTGAGGTGCTGGAGCGGCTCGCGGAGCGCGAGGTGCGGCACGTGCTGGTGGAGGGCGGTCCGACGCTGGCGACGGCGTTCCTGGCCGCGGGCGCGGTGGACGAGCTGCACGCGTACGTGGCCCCGGTGCTGCTGGGGGGCGGGCGGCGAGCGGTGGACGGGTTGGGTGTGGCGACGATCGCCGACGCGCACCGGTTCCGCACGGTGGAGGTGAGGCGTGTCGGGGACGACGCGCTGGTGGTGTCCAGGAGGAGCACGGAAGGACGGGTGGGTTGATGTTCACGGGGATCGTGGAGGAGATCGGCAGGGTCCGGGGGATCGGGTTCCCGGGCGGCGTGGGGGAGGACGCGGTGCTCACGGTCGAGGGGCCGCTCGCGGCGTCGGGCGCGGGGCTCGGTGACTCGATCGCGGTGAACGGGGTGTGCCTGACGGTCACGAGCCTCGGGGGCGACGGGTCGTTCACGGCGGACGTGATGCCGGAGTCGTTGCGTCGGACTGCGCTGGGTGACCTCGTGGCGGGGTCGCCGGTGAACCTGGAGCGGGCCGTCCGGGCGGACGCGCGGCTGGGCGGTCATGTGGTGCAGGGCCACGTGGACGGCGTCGGGACGCTCGTGAGCCGCGCGCCGGGGGAGCGGTGGGACGACCTGGTGCTCTCCGCGCCTGGGGGGCTGACGCGCTACGTGGCGGAGAAGGGTTCGATCGCGGTGAGCGGGGTGTCGTTGACGGTGACGCACGTGGACGAGGAGACGTTCGGCGTCTCGCTGATCCCGACGACGCTCGAGGCGACGATCCTCGGTGCCCTGGTGCCGGGCGACCGGGTGAACCTCGAGGTGGACGTGCTCGCGAAGTACGTCGAACGCCTGCTGGTGTCCGGCGTGGTCCCCGGGAGCGCGTCGTGACGGGCGCGGGGTCCGCGAGCGCCGCGGTGCCGGAGGGGTCGGGGGCCGTGCGGCTGGGGTCGGTCGAGGAGGCGTTGGCGGCGATCCGGGTGGGGCGTCCGGTGCTGGTGGCGGACTCGCCGGACCGGGAGAACGAGGCGGACGTGGTGTTCGCGGCGCAGGGGGTGTCGGCGGAGTGGGTGGCGTGGACGATCCGGCACTCGTCGGGGTACCTGTGCGCGCCGATGCCGGCGGCGCGGGCGGACGCGTTGGAGCTGCCGTTGATGGTGCCGCACAGCCAGGATCCGCGGCGGACGGCGTACACGGTGACGGTGGACGCGGCGACGGGGGTGTCGACGGGGATCTCGGCGGAGGACCGGGCGCGGACGTTGCGGGTGCTGGCGGACCCGGCGTCGGGTGCGGGGGACCTGATCCGGCCGGGTCACGTGCTGCCGTTGCGGGCGGTGCCGGGGGGTGTGCTGCATCGTGCGGGGCACACGGAGGCCGCGGTGGACCTGGTGCGTCTGGCGGGGAGGGGTGAGGTCGGGGGTATCGCGGAGCTGGTGCACGACGACGGGACGATGATGCGGCTGGGGGACGCGGCGGCGTTGGCGGAGCGTGACGGGTTGGTGCTGATCACGATCGCGGACCTGGTGGCGTGGCGGCGGGTGCACGACCCGGCGCCTGCGGTGGCCACGGAGGTGCCGGGTCGGGAGGCGGTGGCGCGGCGGGTGCACCGCACGTCGTCGGCGGAGCTCCCGACGGTGCACGGCCGGTTCCGGGTGGTGGGGTACCGGGACCTGCGGACGGGGGCCGAGCACGTGGCGCTGGTCCCTGCGGTCCCCCCTGCTGGTGCCTCGGGTCGGGGTGAGGCTGGTGCGGAGGCCGCGAGCGCCGTCGGGACGGAGGTGGTGCCGGTGGTGCGGGTGCACTCGGAGTGCTTGACGGGGGACGCGTTCGGGTCGTTGCGGTGCGACTGCGGTCCGCAGCTGGGGGCGGCGTTGGGGCGGGTCGCGGCGGAGGGGGGTGCGGTGGTGTACCTGCGGGGGCACGAGGGTCGGGGGATCGGGCTGCTGGCGAAGATCGGGGCGTACGAGCTGCAGGACGCTGGTCTGGACACGGTGCAGGCGAACCTGGAGCTGGGGTGGCCGGTGGACCGTCGGGAGTACGGGGCGGCGGCGGCGATCCTGGCGGACCTGGGGTTGTCGCGGGTGCGGTTGCTGACGAACAACCCGGCGAAGGTGACGGGTCTGGTGGCGTCGGGCATCGACGTGGTGGGGGCGGAGCGGATCGAGGTGGGTCACGGTGAGCACAACCGGGCGTACCTGGTGACGAAGAAGGTGGCGATGGGTCATCTGCTGGACACGGTGGCGGTCCCGGACGGGGCTGTCCTGGTGGAGCCGGGCGACGAGCCGGGTACGGAGACGAAGGAGGACGAGGGATGAGCGGGGCAGGTGCGCCGACGGTGAGCGTGGACGGGTCGGGGCTGCGGGTGACGGTGGTCGCGGCGAGCTGGCACACGGAGGTGATGGACGGGTTGCTGGCGGGCGCGCGGCGGGCGTTGGCGGCGGCGAACGTGTCGCACGTGAGCGTGGTGCGGGTGCCGGGGTCGTTCGAGCTGCCGGTGGCGGCGGCACGCGCGGTGGAGCACGGCGCGGACGCGGTGGTGGCGCTGGGCGTGGTGATCCGTGGGGGGACGCCGCACTTCGAGTACGTGTGCCAGGCGGCGACGTCGGGTCTGACGGACGTGAGCGTGCGCACGGGGGTGCCGGTGGGGTTCGGTGTGCTGACGTGCGACGACGACCAGCAGGCCCTGGACCGGGCGGGCCTGGAGGGGTCGCGCGAGGACAAGGGTGCGGAGGCCGCGGAGGCGGCGGTCGCGACGGTCGTGGCGCTGCGCGACCTGTGACGGACCGGGTCGGGGCGTGCCCGCTGGGCGGACACGCCCCGGCCGGGTCCGGGCGGCGGATACCCTGGAGCCCGTGAAGACGTTCGAGTCCCTGTTCGCGGAGCTGTCCGAGAAGGCCACGACGCGACCTGCCGGTTCCGGCACGGTCGCGGAGCTGGACGCCGGCGTGCACGCGATCGGGAAGAAGGTGGTCGAGGAGGCCGCCGAGGTGTGGATGGCCGCCGAGTACGAGGGCGACGTGAAGACGGCGGAGGAGATCTCCCAGCTCCTCTACCACCTGCAGGTCCTCATGCTGGCGAAGGGTCTGAGCCTGCAGGACGTGTACGAGCATCTGTGAGCGGCCGCGCCGGTGAGCGTCCCCCGCTCCCGGCCGCGAGCGCCGCTCGCCCCTCGCTCGTCCCTGCTGTTCCCCTCTTCCTGCCCGATCCCCTGAACGAAGGTCCTGTCATGCTGCGTATCGCCGTCCCCAACAAGGGGTCCCTGTCCGAGCCCGCCGTCGAGATGCTGCGCGAGGCGGGGTACCGCCAGCGCCGTGACCCGCGCGAGCTGGTGCTGGCGGACCCGGACAACGACGCCGAGTTCTTCTTCCTGCGCCCGCGCGACATCGCGGTGTACGTGGGGTCGGGCACGGTCGACGTCGGGGTCACGGGTCGGGACCTGCTGCTGGACTCGGGCGCGGACGCGGTGGAGCACATGCAGCTCGGGTTCGGGGGGTCGACGTTCCGCTACGCGGCGCCGGCGGGGACGATCACGTCGTTGGAGCAGGTGCAGGGGCTGCGGGTCGCGACGTCGTACGAGGTCCTCGTGGAGGGGCACCTGCGGGCGCACGGGGTGGACGCGACGGTGGTGCACCTGGACGGTGCGGTCGAGTCGGCGGTGCAGCTCGGGGTGGCGGACGTCGTCGCGGACGTGGTTTCGACGGGCACGACGCTGCGGGGCGCCGGCCTGGAGGTGTTCGGCGACCCGATCCTGGTGTCGGAGGCGGTACTTATCCGGCCGCGTAAGGTTGCGGAGGCGGACGTCCCGGCGGGGGTCGAGGTGCTGTCGCGTCGTCTGCAGGGGGTGCTGACGGCGCACGAGTACGTCCTCATGGACTACGACGTGCCGGTGTCGCTCGTGGACCGTGCGGTCGCGATCACGCCGGGCCTGGAGTCGCCCACGGTGTCGCCGCTGCACGACCGGGACTGGGCGGCGGTGCGGGCGATGGTGCGCCGCGACCGCACGAACCAGGTCATGGACGCCCTGTACGACGTGGGTGCGCGCGCGATCCTCGTGACCCGGATCCACGCCTCGCGCCTCTGAACCTCGGCCCCCGGTGGGTGGTCGGCGGGTGTGAGACGGTGGCGGCATGAGCACCGACCCGTTCCCCGACCCCGGCCTGCCGGGCGACCGCGACGACGACCCGTACCGCACGTTCCGGCCCCGGTTCGGCCTGGTGTCGGCCTGGGCGACGGGCGTGGTCGTCGTCGGCGGGTGCGTCGTGGTGGGGCTGTCCGCGACGGGGCCGCTCGGCACGTCGTGGGTGAACCGGCTGTCCATCGCGGCGTTCGCGCTGTTCGCGGCGTGGCTGCTGTGGCGCCTGGGCGGCGTGCACGCCGTCCCGACGCGCGAGGGCCTGCGGGTGCGCAACGTCATCTACACGCGCCGCCTCGCCTGGCCCCAGATCGTGTCGGTCCGCTTCGGCTCCGGCGACGCGTGGGTGCGTCTCGACCTCGCGGACGGGTCCACCCTCGCCGTCATGGGCATCCAACGGGCCGACGGCGCCCGGGGCGAGGCGGAGGCGCGTCGCCTCGCCGCCCTGGTGAAGGCGCACGGCGAGGCCCACGAGTAAGGACCGCAGGCGCGGGCCTCCCGTGCCCGCGCCACGGGTCACCCCGTACCGACGACGACGGCCCCCGGATCGAGGAGATCCGGGGGCCGTCGTCGTGCGCCGGCGGGATTGCCGCCGGCGGCGCGGGTCAGAACGCGGCGCGGTGGCGCGGCTTGCGCTCGCCCCGGTCGTCGGCACGGTCGAACCGGTCACGACGCTCGTCACGACGACCCGACGGGCCGTGCCCGGCACGCGGGCCCCGGGACGCGGGCGCGCCCTCGTCGAGACGGATGCGCAGCGCCTTGCCCGCGACCCGTGCCCGCGAGATGCGGTCCATCGTGTCCGCGTCGAGCGGGGCGGTGATGTCCACGAGCGAGAACGACGGGAAGATGTCGATCTTGCCGACGTCCGACCCGGCCAGACCCGCCTCGTTCGTCAGCGCGCCCACGATCCCGCCCGGCATCACGCCGTCCTTGTGCCCCACGGACAGGCGGTAGCGCGTCCCGACGGCGTCGCGGCGGATACCGCGCGTCCCGTCGCCCTCGCGCCGGCCCGACGCACGGTCACCGCGCGACGGACGCTCGCCCGCGCGCTCCGTACGACGCGCCTTCGACTGCTCGCGCGCCGCGGCCCGCTCCGCCTCGAACCGCTCCTGCTCCTCACGGGCACGCGGCCCGTCGTCACCGACCGCGAGCGCCGCCATGGCCGCGGCGAGGTCGACCGGGTCGACGTCGTGCTCGGCGAGGAAGGTGCGCACCATGTCGGCGTACATCGACAGGCGGCCTGCCTCCTGGCGGGCGGGGACCTGCCCGAGCAGGGCCCGCACCTTGTGCGCGGACACGTCCGCGGGGGAGGGGATCTCGATCTCCTGCAGCGGGGTGCGGGTCGTGCGCTCGATCGCGCGCAGGCGCCCGCGCTCGTGCGGGGTGACGAAGCTCAGGGCCTCGCCGGTGCGGCCCGCGCGGCCGGTGCGGCCGATGCGGTGCACGTACGCCTCGGGCTCGCCCGGCAGGTCGAAGTTCACGACGAGACCGATGCGGTCCACGTCGAGGCCGCGCGCGGCGACGTCGGTCGCGACGAGGACGTCGAGCGCACCGGAGCGCAGGCGCTCCACGATCCGCTCGCGCTCCTTCTGCGCGACGTCGCCCGAGATGGTCGCGGCCGAGATGCCGCGCTCGACGAGCGCGGACCCGACCTCCTCCGCGGCGCCGCGCGTGCGGGTGAACACGATCGCGGCCTCGGCGTCGGACGTGGCGAGCACGCGCACGAGGGAGCCGGTCTTGTGGCGGAACGGCACGACGGCGTACGTCTGGCGCACGCTCGTCACCGTGGAGGACTGGCGTGCGACGGCGATCTCGACCGGGTCGGTGAGGTGCTCGTTCGCGACGCGGCGGATCGGGGCGGGCATCGTCGCGGAGAACAGCGCGACCTGACGCTCGCGCGGCGCGCGGGAGAAGATCGTGTCGACGTCCTCCGCGAAGCCCATGCGCAGCATCTCGTCGGCCTCGTCGAGCACGAGGAAGCGCACGTCGTCGAGCACGAGGGTGCCGCGCTCGATGTGGTCGATGACGCGCCCGGGCGTGCCGACGACGACCTGCGCCCCGGCCGCGAGCGCCCGCTGCTGCGGCTGGTAGGGCGAGCCGCCGTACACGGCGACGACGTCGACCTTGGGCAGGTGCGCCGCGAACGACTCGACGGCGTCGGCGACCTGCATCGCGAGCTCGCGCGTCGGGGTGAGGACGACGGCCTGCACGCGCCGCAGCGTGGGGTCGATCGCGGCGAGCAGCGGGAGGCCGAACGCGGCGGTCTTGCCGGTGCCGGTCTGCGCGACGCCGGTGATGTCGCGGCCCGCGAGGAGCGCGGGGATGGCCTCGGCCTGGATCGCGGACGGGGTGACGAACCCGAGGTCGGCGACGGCGCGCTCGAGGGGCGCGGGCAGGCCGAGGTCGGAGAACACGGGGCCGGTGGGAGCGGTCTGCTCCGCGACGGCGGGGGAGGTGTCGGTGGAGTGGTCGAGGGCGTGCGAGGGCGCGACGACGTCAGCAGTCATGAAAGGGTGAGGACCGTTCGTTTCGGGGTGTGGAGTGGCGTGCGGTCACCGGGTCGGTTCTCGCAGGTCGCACTCCCGAACACACCAGGCCGGCCACCGCCACGATCGGGGAGATCAGGGGGGTCGGCCACTCTCACGGACACACGCGGGACGAGCGACGAACTCCAGAGGTCCAGCCATCGTACCGGAGGGCGCGGGCAGGCCGCGGGGCCGGGCCCGGTGACGTCCCTCACCCGCACCCGCCCCGCCGGTGCCCGGCCCGCCCCGGACACCGGGCGAAGCGGGTGATTTCGGGCCCTGCGGGGCGCCGCGCCGCGAAATGAGGGCCCAGGTCACCGGGGCCGGTACGTAGGATGGTCGCGCGCGGCAGGTCGCCGCGACGGCGCGACGCGAGCACGGGGCGGTGGGTGTGACGGCAGGGCAGCAGGTCAGCTCGCGCGTCCTGACCGTCCCGAACGTCATCAGCCTCCTGCGGCTGCTCCTCGTACCCGTGTTCGCGGTCCTCATCGTGCGCGGCGACGACGTGTGGGCCCTGGTCGTCCTCGCCGTGTCCGGGGCGTCGGACTGGCTCGACGGCGTGCTCGCGCGCCGCCTGGACCAGGTGAGCCGCCTCGGGCAGATGCTCGACCCCGCCGCCGACCGCCTCTTCATCCTCGTCACCCTCCTCGGGCTCGCGTGGCGCGACGTCGTGCCCGTGTGGCTCGTCGTCGCGATCGTCGCGCGCGACGTCCTGCTCGCGGGCCTGCTGCCGCTGCTCGCCCGCCACGGCTACGGGCCGCTGCCCGTGAGCTTCGCGGGCAAGGCCGGCACGTTCGCCCTGCTGTACGCGTTCCCGCTGCTGCTCCTCGCGGAGATGCCCGGCTGGCTCGGCGACGTCGCCGCCGTCACCGGGTGGGCGTTCACCTGGTGGGGCGTGGGCCTGTACTGGCTCGCGGGCGCGCAGTACGTGCTGCAGACCCGGGCGCTCGTCCTGCGCGACCGCGCCGCCCGCACCGACTGGCCCGGGACCGCGACGAAGGAGACGCCGTGACCGACACGCGACCGGACCAGCCCGCCGCCGCGCGCCGCGCACCCGTCGACGCGTCCATGACCCTCCTCAACGAGGTCATGCACCGCCCCCTCGACCCCGGGTACGCCGCCGCGGCCGCGCGCCGCGCCGCCGGGCAGACCCCGCACCGCGGCCGCACCGGCACCGTCGCGCTCGTCGCCCTCGCCGTCGTCCTCGGCGTCGTCACCACCGCCGCCGCCGTGCAGCTGCGCGCCCCCCAGCCCGGCGTCATCGCCGCACGCGAGACCCTCGAGCAGGAGATCCTCGAACGCCAGGCCACCGCCGAGGAGCTCTCCGCGCGCGGCGCGGAGCTGTCCGGCGAGATCGAGCAGCTCCAGGGCGCGGCCCTGAGCGGCGCGAGCGCCGACGTGCTCGACAGCCTCCAGGAGGAGGGCGCGCTCACCGGGACGCAGCCCGTCGAGGGCCAGGGCGTCGTCGTCACCCTCGACGACACCGGCGGCGGCCTGTCCTCCGGGGCCACCGACGCGAGCTCGCTCGTGCACGACTCCGACCTGCAGCGCGTCGTCAACGCCCTGTGGGCCGGCGGCGCCGAGGCCGTCGCGATCAACGACCAGCGCCTGACCGGCCTGTCCGCGATCCGCAGCGCCGGCGACGCCGTGCTCGTCGACCTGCAGCCCCTCGTCGGCCCCTACCGCGTCGAGGCGATCGGCGACCCCGACGCGATGCGCACCTCGCTCCTGCGGTCCGGCACGTCCGACTTCCTCCAGCTCCTCGGCACCCAGTACGGCATCCGCTCCGGCGTGACGACGCAGAGCCGCCTCGACCTGCCCGGCCGGTCCGCGCCCACGCTGTTCTTCGCGCACGCCCCCGAGACGACCGTAGACTCCGACGCACCCGCCGAGGAGACCGGCCCCGCGCCGGGCACGACCGACGGGTCCGGGACCCCATCCGCACCGCACGAGACAGGGCAGGAGATCGTCGAATGATCGCAGTCGTCGGACTGGTGGTGGGCATCGTCGCGGGCCTCGTCCTGCAACCCACCGTGCCCGTGTCGCTGCAGCCCTACCTCCCCATCGCCGTCGTCGCCGCCCTCGACGCCCTGTTCGGCGGCCTGCGCGCCCGGCTCGACGGCCTGTTCGACGACAAGGTCTTCCTCGTGTCGTTCCTGTCGAACGTCGTCGTCGCCGCCCTCATCGTGTTCCTCGGCGACCAGCTCGGGGTCGGCAGCCAGCTCTCGACCGCCGTCGTCGTCGTCCTCGGCATCCGCATCTTCTCCAACGCCGCCGCGATCCGGCGCCACATCTTCAAGGCGTGAGCATGAGCCGCGACCCCCGCGACCAGGCTCCGGGCGACCGGCCCGAGCACCCCACCACGCCCGCGGACGGTGACGACGCCGCCGTCGGCACCCCCGCCGTCCCCGGCACCGAGCCCGG
>VFQP010006050.1_pt1 | contig 10155 bp, 12 predicted proteins | sample 3512351 | NCBI WGS metagenome assembly VFQP01 (sample SAMN10412372, study PRJNA504923) | tailings metagenome | isolation source: Relicate 1 Philex TSF1 revegetated site | place: Philippines: Tuba, Benguet | collected 2017-08-29
GTGGGCCAGCTCGTGGCGTCCATGCTCACGGAGCAGCTAGCCGCGCAGCTGCCACCCATCCGGGCCCAGGTGCGCTCACCCACCGCCGCTCTCCCAGCCGGGCTTTCCACCGCGCTCACCAACAGCCCATCCCTGGGCTGCCTCTGCAGGGACTGGTGGCAAAAGCGTCGTCGTGCAAAAACGAGCGCGTGTGCCCTGACCATGCGGAGCAGGTGGCCAAGCAGGTGGCCGAGCTGGACCGCCAGCTGTCGCTGCTGCGCCCCGCCGCCCGCCCCGACGACCTGGCGCAGCACGCCAGGGCGCAGCTGAGGGCGCTGGCGCGCGCGTTCGAGGCCGCGGCGCGCGGCACGGCGCCCACGGCCGCCGCCGCCGCCGCCGCCGCCGCAACTGCTTCTTCATCTGCACAAGCAAAGGGAAAGCCGCTGGTGCAGGACATCATGACGGCCTTCCGGCAGTTCAGCAGGCGCGTTTCTCCGCTCCGCCTGGCTCCCCTTGCAGAGCGCTCTGGCATAGCCGTGCACATGACGCTGCCTCGCCGCCCCACAGCGCGGCGGTTGGCTTGTCGGCAGCACCCACAGTCACGGGTGCTGTACAGGCACGGTGCGAACGCGGCGGCGTGCGGCGCGCGCTCACGGGCGTGGCGTTGTGCGGTGCAGATGACGCTGCCTCGCCGCCCCACAGCGCGGCGGTTGTCCTGTCGGCAGCTCCCACATGCACCCACATGCACCCACATGTACAGACGTTGTGCGAACGCGGCGGCGTGCGGTGGGATGCGCAGGCGCGTCGTGTCCACCCGCCCCCGCTTCCAGCTAGCGTGCGTGGCGCCGCCGCTGCCCCGGTCGCAGCCGCCGCAGCCGCACCGCAGCGCCTCCTCCTCCTCCATGGACGGTGGGGGCGAGCCGCCGTGCCGCGAGCCCATCCTGGCTCGCTACGGGGAGGAGGACGAGGAGGGCGACCCGCTCTGGCACCGGCACGCCGACGTGACGACGCTCGAGGACGTCAAGCGTGAGTCCTAGCGCCACGCCTCACCCGGCCGCACCGCGCCGCACCTGCCCCACCACCGTGACGCTGTAGTGTAGTGCCGGGCGCCATGCCTGGCGCTCCGGCAGCGCACTCGTGCCGTGTGACACAGTCACAGACCAGGGCGCAGCCTCGAAAGAATCCAGGTTTCTGATTCGCCCGTGGACGCAGGCTCCTGGTGCTTCGCAGTGCGGCCAGTTTGTGCTCTCGCGCGCGGGGGATGCGTGGTTGCAGGTTTGATCGCGGCCGAGCGCGGCGCCGAGCTGGCGGTGGGCGTCGGCGACGGCGTTCACGACGGCGCGGCGCGCGCGCTCATCCGGCAGTTCCAGGCGCGTGCGCGCCCACCCGCCCACCCGCCCTCCGTGCGCGCCTCACCCGCGCCATCTGTCTGCTCTCCGCCTGCATCCCACGATGCCCGGCAGCCCACGTTTGGCTGCGAGTCTCCCACGCCCAGCTTGAGCACGGGCGTGTCGTGTCGGCGCGTGGTTGTGTTGTATGGTCTTCGTCCTCACAGGCACGGTGGCAGCGCGACGCCGAGGGGCTGCTGGACGTGGTGACGGCGCGCGTGCTCGACGAGGTGGCGGCGCTGGTGGCGGCACACTTTGCCGGGCACGAACGGCTCGGCGACCTTGTCAAGTGAGCACGCTGCGCACGCTGCGTGACGTGCGCTGCCAAGCAGAGCTCGCAGCGGTCGCACATTGTAGCCCGCCGCACAGCAGCAGGGAAACAGGGAGCGAGTCTGTGCGGTGCTCGTGCGTGTGCGCGTGGCGTGCGCGTGCCCTCGCAGGGGGTTTTGCATGGACCTGGTGGCGCTGTCGCACGAGCAGTGCCGCGGGCAGCTGGCCCTGCTGGCCGACATGGAGCTGGGCCCGCACAGCCCGCCCTTCACGCTGCTCGACCGGCACTTCACCACGCTGTGAGCAGCCGGGCCACGGGCGCCGCCCCCACGCACACGCCGCCGCTGGGGCCCCCTCCCCCTCCTGCTTTTCTGCTTCAGCAGCAGCAACAAGGGAAATGCAAATGAGGATGTGCTTTTGGCGCGCGCCACCTCTCCAGCACCTGAAGCGAGGGAGAGGGAGTGGTGCTGCTCATGCGGCCGGCGGTGCGGCGCCGTGAACGCGTTGGTGCGTCTGCCGTGCTGCCTGCGCGGGCGCGCAGGCAGGACGTGCTGGCGAGCAGCATGCACACGGTGCGGTCCATGGCGCTCAAGTCGCAGGCGGGCGGCGGCTGGGCGCCGCTGCCGCTCCCCGTCGAGGTGAGAGCACCCCGGCCGTTGCGTTGGCGTCCCCGCCGTTCCCGCATGCGCGTGGCGCCCCCCCTGGTTGCTGCCACAGCGAGCATGCGCACGGCTACTCCGGTGGCGTGCTGCATTGCGACCAGCATCTGCTTTGGACACCTCGGCGGGGCCGGTGCCCAACTGATCTGCCCCGGCGTCGGCAGCCCAGGAATCCAAGCCAACCACCGTCGCTGCTGCACCGCCGCACCCGGTGTCGCTCGCAGGAGCGCAGCACCAAGGTGGAGGCCGTGCGGCAGCTGCTGCGGGAGCTTGGCACCGACACGCAGGGCTGGACCGACCAGCAGCTGCTCGACCGCCTCGGCGTCGCCACCACGCAGGAGCAGGACGGGGCGGCCATCAGGGTGCGCACGCCGTCATGACAGGGCAGAGTTCGTCGCGACGCCCGGCCGCCGCGGGCTGGGGAAGGGGGTCGGTCGGGCCCAGCATCGCTCCCGCCGCGCGTCTGGTCCTGTGCACGATGTCTGCCGTCGCGGCACTGCAGCCCTGCTCGCGTGCTTTCTTCGTGCGGAACGAGGAGCCGCACAATGGTGTGCGAGGGGCGCACAATGGTGTGCGACGCCTGTGTGTGTCTGCGCGCGCGCAGGTGATGGCCACGTGCATGGCCTACTTCAAGGTGTCGAGCCGGCGCTTCCGCGACGCCGTGCCCATGCTGGTGCGGCACCACCTGGTGCACGCCGTTGCGCTCTCCTTTGACGAGCACATGCTCAGGTGCGCACGCGCGCGCACTCCTCCTGCTGGAATGCCCGTCGTCTCGGCTGCTGGCGGAGCGGCAACACGCCTGATATTCACGCTCCGCCAGGGCTGCCAGTGCGCAACGCTTGCCGGCCCTGCATCCCTACGCAGGTCCCTCGAGGCGTACGCGGCAAGCGCGTCGAGCCACCACGGCGGCGTCGGCAGCGCCCACGGCGCGGGCGGCACGGCGCCGCCGCCCGCGTCGCTGGGGTGGGCCGGCAGCCCCGCCGTGCTGAGCCTCATGGCGGGCGGGCCGCTCGACGCGGCGCAGCTGGCGCGGAGGGGCGAGCTCGAGGCGGAGCGGGCGGCGCTGGGCGGCATCCTGGCGCGCCTCAACGCCATGCTGGAGCCCCTGGCCTGAGCGCTGCACGTGTGCATGTGCATCCTGCTCCCGTCACGCGCGTGCGCTTCTTCTTTGTTTGCCTCGCGATCCGTCTCAGCGGCAAGCGCGTTGCGAGCGTGTGGTCCGTTGCAGTGGCGTGGTGGAGGGAGAGAGGCAGGCGGAGGGGGCACCGCTTACTAGAGGGCTCGCTTGGCGTCTGGCAGCGTGTTGACGAAGCCAAACGGCTGCGGGTTGTCGAGCGCGGCGTTGATGCGGCCCTGCAGCTCCGCCCGGCTGATCCACGTGCGGCTGGCCTCCAGCAGCGCGTTGTACCTACGCACACCCAAGCGCACTGGCCATGACGTGGTTGGCCCACAGGCAGGCTCCTGCAGGCTCCAAAGGACGCTGGCGCGGCTGGCGGTGCACCACTCCACCCCGCACGCACCTTGCCGCTCGCTGCTCCTCCAGGCGCTGGCGCGCCGACTCGAACTTCTTGGCCCTCTGCAGCTTGATCTCTGCCTGCACACGCATTCCAGTGTGGCACCAGCGCTGGAGTGGCAGGTGGCGATCCGCGCTGGTGGCGGGCGGGCGCGCTGCACAGACCACCCACCAGCTCCAGCTCCGTCTCCGCCTTCTTGAGCTCGTCCTCCAGCACCGTCTGCGCCTGCTTGGCCGCCGTGCCTCCTTGCACGTCCGTCTTGAGGGCCGTGAGCTCGGCCGCTCGCCGCTGCGCCTGCGTGGCCCAGTGCCGCTGCAGCAGATCGGCGCGCCACTGCTGCTTGAGCTCGCTCATCTTCCGGTTCCACGCCTTGACTTCGGCAAAGTACGCGAGCACTTCGGGCGCGTAGCGCTTCCTCCGCTGCTGCTTCTGCTTGGAGGCCGCCCCGCCCACTCTCGCCGCTGCTCCTTGCTGAGACGCTGCTCCAGCCTGCTGCTTTGCTGATTGCGCGGCGGTGGCCTGCCCCGCTGAGCTGCTGGTGTGGAGGCACGCCGCCGCCGCTCCGGAGCACGACGCGCCCGCCAGCGCGCGTGCTGGATGCGCCAGGCCGTGGTACAGGCTCAAGCAGTGCTCTCTGGTGAGCAGGCCACGTGCCATCCTTCTCTTCTGCTTGCAGAAATCTGGTGGCAGGGCGTCCGCCGCCGCCGCATGATCGAGGGCGCCGTCTGCTCTACTCTACTCGAGAGCTGCTGTGCTGTGCACAAGGGCAAAACTCCAGGCACGGCTACACGCCAGGCGAGAGGGGCACGGCGCCGGTCAGCGCCGCCTCCGCCTTGGCCTCCCCTTGCGCCGCCTGGGACCGCAGCCGCGCCAGCAAGGGCCCAATCGCGCCCCGCCGCACGCCGCCCCTGGGCTTGATGCCGGCCCCCGCATCGCCCCCGCCGTTGGCCTCGGCCGCGTGCGCGCCGTTAGCCTGCGCCTCGCCGCCTCCCTTGCCGGCCCCCGGCGTCGCGCCCCCCGGTCGCTCGCCTCCGCCCTGCCCGCCCGCACCCAGCGGCGTGGCCTGCTGCCCCGCCAGCTGCTGCTTCCGCAGCTCCAGCTGCGCCTGCAGCTCGGCAAACGCGCCCACCGGCGCCACGACCATGGGGCTGGCGCGGGCCGAGGGCGTTCTCTGCGCCGGGCGCGGGGGGCCCAGCCCGGGCGCCTGGGGCAGCAGCAGCGGCACGTCGCCCGCGTCGTCCGGGCCGTGCTGCTTCTGCTGCGTCGCCGGCGTCGCGGCGGCCGGCGTGAGGGGCAGGGCGCCGGCGCCTGCGCACGGAGGAGCAGGGCAGGCGTACGGTATGGCGTGCTGCTTGAGGCGTGTGCAGCAGGAGCGGAGCCATGGTCGTGCGCGTGCACAGAGTGGTGGGTAAGGCGCAAAGAATCTGTGGGGCCTGTGCCTGGACAGATAGCGCACCAAGGCCGCGCGCCGCGCGAGAGGCTGTGCGGCGGCGGCACGGCCGGGCCCCTTAGTCGCTGTTGCACGCGCGTATATCACGGCCGCCACGGATGTCGGGCGGCGCGATTAGTTCACGTGCTTTTGTCCCCCTCCCTGATACGCTGGCCACGACTGCCCCATTCGCCACACGCACCTGCTGCTCCCGCAGCGTTCGCCGCTGCTGCTGCGCCGCCGCCGCGCCGAACGAGCGCCAGCGCTGAAAACACGCCCACGTCGCACGTCAGCGAGCCGTCCTCCTGGTAGTCCCCCACGAACGGCAGCTCGTGGAACTCCACGCCCGCCGCCCGCCAGTCCCCGTCCCCCTCCTCCTCCTCCTCGCCCTCGTCGCCCTCCTCCCCCTCGCCCTGCTCCTGGCCCTGCTCCTGGTCCCGCCGCAGGCCCCGCAGCCAGGCGGAGACGTGCGCGCGCAGCGGGTGCGCCGAGGGGTCGGGCCAGGGCGCCAGCGTGACGGAGGTGAAGGCGCCGGCCGTCACGGCCGCGCGCACCTCGCCGTACCGCACCTCGGACTCCTGCAGGCACGCAAATCCAAATTGTTGGAATCGGAACCAGAGAAAACGAGCCACCAGGAGCAGAGAGCGGTCTGCCAAGCTGCTGAGGGAGATGCAAACCCAGATGAAGCGCACCTGAGGCAGGCAGGTGGGGCCCATCTCCACCAGCTTGTACGCCACCACGTCGCCCACGTGCGGAGGGCCCTGCAGCGCCGGCAGAGACGCAAAGTCCGGCAGTGCCGCCGCAGTCGCAGCCGTGGCGCCGCCGCCCCGCTTGCCGCCGCGCCGCTTGCCGGGCCTGGCGGTGGGGCGAGAGGCCGGCGTGGCGGCGGCGCCTGCGGTGGCGGCGGCCCTTCCCCGCGTCGTCGCCGGCGTCTGGTGCGTCGTGGCGGCGGCGGCGGCGGCGGCGGCGGCCTTGCCGCCGGCGCCGGCAGGCGTGCCGCCGGCGCGGCGGGCGATGGCGACGGCCTGCGCGGGGCCGCGCATGGGCGCGGCCGGGGTGGTGGCTTGGCGCTTGGCGGGCCGCCGCACGCCCTCCTCCTCCTCCTCCTCCTCCTCCGCTGCTCCGCTGCCAGCAGCGACCTGCCCCACGGCGAGGAGGGCTGCCGAGTTGCCTCGCTGCCGCGCTGCCTCCTCGCCGTCTGAAGAGTCGTCGTCGTCGTCGGAAGAAGACGTGTCGTCAGAGGAGTCGTCATCGTCGCTGCTGCTGCTGTCGTCGCTGCCGTCGCTGTCGTCATCGTCATCGTCGTCATCGTCGTCGTCTGAAGAGGAGGAAGAGAGCACGGTGGCCTGGGCGGTGGCGGCGCGCTGCTGCGCCTGCTGCTGCGGCCGCTGCGCCCGCGGCGGCGCCGCGGCGCCCGCCGCCTTGGTGGGGCGCGCGACCGGGCCCTTGCCAGCGGCCGCCGGTGCCGCCGCCGCCACCTGCTTCGCCGCCTGCTGCTGCTGCTGCTTGCTGCTGGCGGCACGCTTGGCGGCTGGCGCGGCGCCGCCCTTGCTGGCGGGGGCGGGGGCGGTTGCAGGGGGCTGTTGCTGCCGGGGCTTGGTGGGGCCCAGCAGCTGCTTGCCTTGCTCCAGGATGCCCTGCTGCTGCGGTTGCTGCTGCTGCTGCTGCTGCTGCTGCTGCTGCTGCTGCTGCTGCTGCTGCTGCTGCGCCTTTTGCTGCTTGCCCTGCCGCCGCTTCTTCTGCTGCTGCGCCGCTTGCGGCTGTGGCGGCCCCTGCGCGGCGGGTGCGGCCGCGGTGAACGGCGCCCACAGAGCCGAGCGACCGTTGGGGTTGAGGGGGTCAGCGGCCGCCACCAGCTGCAGGACGGTGCTGGCGGGGGGCGCGGCCACGGCCCCGCCGTCTGCCTCGTCAGCTGCTGCCGCCTCTGAGACGCCCGCCGCAGCGCCGCCCGCGCCTGCTGCCGCTCCCGCCGACGGCGCCGCAGCGCCGCCCGCCGCGCCCTGCTGCTGCTCCCGCTTGCGTTTCTTGTGCCCTGCGACAACACATCACGCACGACGGGCGCGGCAGACAGAGAACGCGTCAGTGCTGACAGGCCTCAGAGCACACGCCAAGCTGCCGCTCTACGACCACGAAACATCAGCATGCGGCTCACCTGGGGTGTACGGCAGCACGCCCGTGCGCATCAGCATGCGCTTGCGCGCCTTGCGCCGCGCGCTGCGGCTCCGCGGCTTGTCCCCCGTGGCCGCCCCGCCCGCGCCCTCCACCTCCGCCTGAGCAGCCGCCTCCTCCTCCTCCTCCTCCTCCTCCTCCTCCTCCTGCTCCTCCTCGTCCTCGTCCTCCTCGTCCTCCTCCTGCTCCTGACCCTCAGTCGTGTGGGTGACGCCTCGCACGGCCGCCGCCGCCTGCCGGTCCAGCTGCGACAGCGCCTGCGCCCGGGAGCGCGCCCGCTGCTGCTTGCGCGCCTGCAACACCTGCAGCGCCGCCGCCGCCAGGTCCTGCGCCGCGAGGCGCGGATCCGAGGCGGCGCGCTGGGGCTGGTACGGCTGGTGGGACGCCGCCGCCGCAGCCGTGGCACCGGGCCCCGAGGGCGCGGCGGCCTCGTGGGCGCCTGCTGCCGCTGCGGCCGCGGCTTTGGCCTTGCGGCGGGAGCGGCGCGCCTTGCGTGCGCCTTGCGGCTGCTGCGGCTGCTGCTCTTGCGGCTGCTGCTGCGGCGCCTGCAGGGTTAGGCCCAGCTGCCGCAGCAGGAGCGCTTGCTGCTGCTGTTGCTGCTGCTGCTGTTGCTGTTGCTGCTGCGCGGCGTGCTGCACCTGCAGCAGCAGCGGCGAGAGCGGCGACTGCTGCGGCTGCTGCCACCGCGCCTGCGGCTGCTGCTGCGGCGGCGGCGCCTGGGCGCCCTGGGGCTGCGGCGGCGTCTGGTGCGGCTGCAGCAGCCTGGCGGTCAGCAGGGCTGGCGTGGAGGCGGCCAGGAGGCCTTGCGCGCGCTGCACCGCGGCCAGGTTGGCCGCCGCCGCCTGCGAGGATCGGCGCAGAAGCAGCCAGGAGCGGTCTGCGGCTTGAGGCACGCACTGAGAAACAAGTGATGCGCCCCCCCCCCAGAAGCAGAGACGTGCCTGCGCGTCGGCCCTGGAGAGCACGAGCAGGTCGCCGTCGCGCAGGCAGTCCAGCGGCGCCGAGTGCAGCACGAGGCAGTCGTCCAGGCGCACGGTCAGCTCCGCCACGTTGCTGATGGGCAGGGCAAAGTCCACCGAGATCTGCGGCGGCGTCCGGCGATCGCGCGCGGCGGCTGATCACGCGTGCCAGGCAGAGCGCCTGGGTGGGCCACAACCGTGAGGGGCGTGCTGATGATCGTGAGCTGCTGCAGCACGCCGCTCACCGCGTAGAGCAGGTCCGCCACGAGTGGCCCCAGGTGCAGGTCGGGCACGCGCCACCAGCAGGCCGTCGCCTCAGGCCCGACCAGCCCGGGCTCGAACCTCAAGCGCACGCGCGACATCCTACATCACCGTTTGCACGCTGCGCAGCTTCGCTTGCTTGTGTGTGCAGTGGAGAGCCCGGACAGGGCTTGGCAGATTTTGTCTCACGAAAAACTCGCGTGCAGCGAGCAAGTAGTGCTGCGTGCAGTCACCTCACCGCGCCTACAAACACAATGCTGGCCAGCCGGGCGCAGCTCCAGGCGAGCGCGAGGAGGTGGCACTCCTCCGCCTCCGCGTGCGCGACGACTCCGCGCCACACAGCCAGGCGCTCGGTGGACAGGAGCTTGCGGCCAGCACCCGTGTGCAGCAGCTCCTCTGCAGGTCGGTGGAGGGTTCTCCAGTGCGTGCGAGCCTTCGCGAGCGCCACACAGCGCCAAACACAGACAGCGCTCCACACGAGCAAGCAGCAGCGCAGCAGCAGGGGCGCAGGCATTTGCAGGGGACCCTGGCATGGAAATGGGCCTGACTGACCTGAGCAGCCGTGGGCGCGGGATCCGCGCGCGCCGGCGCGATTGCGCGCGATTGGGCACGCCCGTGGCACGGTGCTGGTGCCTGGCACGCGTGCGCTGCAGAGGCTGCGGCGGAGACGCTGGTGAGCCCCACCCACCCGATCACGCTGACGGACAAGGCGCTGGCGCGGCTGAAGCTGCTCAAGGCGGAGAACGCCAACCCGGCGGCGCTGCTGCTGCGCGTGGGCGTGCGGAGCGGCGGGTGCAGCGGCATGTCCTACGAGATGCAGGTGGGGGCCCGGTGGTGATGCGGCGTGCTGGCTGCAGTGGGGGTGGGGCGCCCGCGCATCGCCACAGCCCGCACGCAGATCGTGCACGCCATGCTGACCCGTCCGCAGTTTGAGGAGCGCGCCAACGTCACGCCTGACGACATGGTCATCCAATACGACGACGGCATCGAGGTGCACATGATATGATGGGGCGCACCTGTGCCACTCCGGTCCCGGAGGTGACGGCCACCGCCCCACAACGCGTCACTTCATGCTGCGCGTGGTGCGCAGGTGGCCGTGAACCCCAAGTCGCTCCTCTACCTTTTTGGAATGAAACTGGACTACTCGGATGCGCTCATAGGTGCGGGCTGTGTGCTGTGGAGGGTCGGGCGGCGTTGCCGAGGGGAGGTGCCGAGGGGAGGCGCCTCATGTCCGTGCACCCATTTCAACGCAGGTGGCGGCTTCCAGTTCCAAAACCCCAACGCCACCGAGTCTTGTGGCTGCGGCAAGAGCTTCAACGCGTAGTGGCCCACACCAGCGGCGGACGCTGGCGGTGTGGGGCGCAGGAGGCTTGTTTTTGCTTGTTTCGCGCATGTTTCGCGCATGTTTCGCGCATGGTTCATTGTGTGTTGCCTGTCCTGCGAGCACTGCTGTCTGGTGAGCTGTTGAACGAGGTCAAAGGGCCCTCAGACTCAGCCGAGCGAGCAGAAGTGGTCGCAGAGAGATCG
>VFQP010006052.1_pt1 | contig 10154 bp, 8 predicted proteins | sample 3512351 | NCBI WGS metagenome assembly VFQP01 (sample SAMN10412372, study PRJNA504923) | tailings metagenome | isolation source: Relicate 1 Philex TSF1 revegetated site | place: Philippines: Tuba, Benguet | collected 2017-08-29
TTCCTTTTAATAATAAGCACTCGATTTGCTGTCGAGTTTGCATCTGTTGCTATTCCTTATTGTTTGTTTGTTTGTTTGTTGATTGAAACACCTCCGAAAAAAGAATTTTATGCGTTTATTGTGAATCGCGCTTCGACTCGTTTGTAGTGTGGCTGACTCGTTGCTGTGTCTCATTTAGTGCGATGAACCGACTGTTCGTTATCGCCTTAGTGGTGGCGGCGGTGGCAGTATCTGCCCAGAAACCGACCGTTAAACCACGTATTATGAAATCGCTCCCAAAAGCAGCGATCAAATACATCCCACGCGGCACGCTCAATCCGGCCTCACTGGATGCTCAGGCGCTGCGTGATTCGGTCGCCGTCGCTAAAGCGAAAGGTGAAGCGGCGATCACCACCACCGCAGAGGCTGTGGATCATTTGGCCCCGGCTGTACCGGATCCGAAACCGGAAGCCATCGCGGCTGCTGCCGCGGTTGTACCGCCGGTTGCACCGAATGAAGCGACGCTGACGTTACGTGCTGGTACGCCGGTTCCGAACACCGCGAAATGTATCGCTGCGAAAGGCGCGTGCGGTGATCGCACCAAATGTGCAGGCACGCTCGTCACTGGGTTGTGCACTCTGTCGTGGGTGTGCTGTGTACCGACCGGTACTACTCCGGCTGCACCGGTCGTCACCACTCCCGGCCCGCTCTCACCAGCCCCGGTCTTCACTAAAGAATATTTGACCGGTAAATTCGATCCGGCGCGTCATCCCGATTTCGTCCCGACCGGCACTGGCGTATACATTCGCAAAGAAGCGATGGCCGCCTACCGACTGATGGCAGCTGCCGCCAAAAAAGATCTCGGACTGACTCTGTCCATCGTGTCCGCTACACGTAATTTCGCCGCTCAAAAAGACATTTGGGATCGCAAATGGAATACCGATCCGCTCTATAAAAATATCGCCGACAAGAAAGCAAGAGCGATTGCGATTATGACATACAGTTCGATGCCGGCGACATCACAACACCATTTGGGTGCGAGTTTCGATTTGTGGAGTGTTAAACCGAGTGATTTCACGGGTACAGCCAACGGTCGTAAACTGGACGCGTGGTTTGCAGCAAACGCCAAAAAATTCGGATTTTGTCGTCCGTACTCACCGAAATCGACGCGTGGCAATCGTGGCTATAACGAAGAGCAGTGGCACGTCACGTACAAACCACTGTACATCCCTGCATTGGCTCAATACAAACAGAAAGTCACGTACGCTGATATTTCAGGATTCTCGGGCTCAGAATTTGCGAGTCAGATCAGAGCGATTGAGGATTATGTCAGTTCAGTCGCCGCTGAATGTTTAACCTATTAATGGAAAAATGAAAAAGCCTCGCGACCAATCAATCGCGTTATTTATTTTACAAACGGTTAAACACAACCACGATTGAGATCGGACCTCGCCACCCCCGACCACCAGACAAAACTGAAATCCTAGCAGGAGGAGACACAACAAATACACAAAAGACCGAAAACGAAAGCGAAAGGCTCTGTCATATTGTCATATATCTGTGTGTCTCTTTCATTGGACCGTGGTCGTCTCAGCTTTTTCTGTCTGCTCTGTCGTTTCTTCTCTCGTCACGTCACCTACGAAAACCCCCCACAAGTCAATAAAATAGTGAGCTGCATTTTTTGATTCCTCCTTCTCCTCTCGGCTTCTCTCTTTTTCGTATGGTAAAAAGTCGTTACCACTTCAACAGCTCCGCGCGTCGTTTTTGTCGTTGTGTTGAGATTGTAATCGGTTTTGCTTATGCTGGTGTGGTGTGGTGGTGATGTGGGTGTGTATCAGATCCGGTATTAATAACTTCCAAACAGCCAAAACAAAACAAAAACAAAACAAGAAAAGATGAGTGACGATTCAGCAAAAGTAGCTCAACTGACGACGGAACTCGCTGCCGAAAAGGCTAAAACCGCTCAATTGGAATCACTCGTAGCGGCACTGAAAAAAGCAGCCGCCAGTGGTTCATCCTCTGTCGCTGAAGAAAACGTGAAATTAAAAGGTGATATCGAAGCGATCTCAGCCGCTTCCACTCGCTCTGAAAAGCTGTTATTTTCGATGTCGCGTGAACGTAAAACCGCGAAAAGTGGTCAGCGAACACGATCGAGCATGACGCTGAAACGACAGGCCGTACGACACGCTGAAGTCGCTATCGTCAAAGATGAAGTCGTTCGTTGGCTCAACGATTTATTAAAACCCAATCCAGCTGTCACGACGGCCGGATTATTCGAAGAATTATCGACCGGTATTGTATTATGTAAACTCATCCTTAAAATCAAACCGTCTGTGCCGTTGGGTCGTATCCACGAAAAAGCCACCCTCGGCACATTCTACGCACACGAAAATGTCAAATCGTTTTTGAAGGGATGTGATTTATTGGGTATGGCAAAACACGATCAATTTGAGACGCAGTCGTTGGTTGGCGCCGAGAAGAATGCACGTGCGATCGTGCACTGTTTATTGAGTTTGGCGCGACTCGCCACGTTCTACGGTGTTGGTAGGTTTTACCCCTCTGCTTTTCTGCACTGATCCTCCGAGTGCTCTCCTGATTCACGTGATATGATGTGATGTTTAGCCCCGCCTGAAATCGTGAAAATTGAAATGGAGTTGGACGAACATAAAAAAGATGTGAGTCGTGAACAGGCAGCGGCCGCCGCTACCTCCACCTCACCCACCGCTGCAACTGCAGCGTCATCGGGTGGTGGTGGTGCCGCTACGCCGACCGCTGCCTCTGCCGCTGGTGGTGCTGCTCCGGCACCGGCAAAAGAAGAAGCGCCGGCAAAGGAAGAAGTCGATACCGTCCATCCGGTCGTCGAGGCTGAATGCAAAAAGAATAAATTGGACGAACCGGTACGAATTCGCGCCGGTTATTACCGCTTCGCTGATAATACGGAGGCGTACGTCCGTGTATTGCGAGACATTCCGCTCGGTACGTGTTCGGTGTGTGCTGGCATTATAGCACTGACATCCGCGACGTTCGCTGTTGTTTGATGTGCTGTGCTGTGTGTTGTGTATTGTGTGCTGTCAGTTCGTTATAAGGACGGATGGGAAGAACTGACAGCATTTATCGTCGCCATCCTCGCATCACAGAAACCTGCCGCTCCCGCACCGGTTGCAGAGACCAAAACCGCGGCCGCACCAGCTCCAGCCCCGGCTCCGGCTCCAGCAACCCCGGCCCCAGCACCGGTTGTCACTGCGCCCGCTCCAGCGCCTGCCCCGGCACCGGCCCCGACGCCAGCGCCAGCGCCAGTTCCGACCGGTCCGCCCACCGTTCCAGCCTCGCTCGCTGCGTCACTTCCGAAATTACCGGCGCCGGCACCGGCCAAACCTAAACCGGCAGTTCGATTGGATCTGAGTGACAGCGAGGCAGAGGATGATGACGACGAGGATGATGAGGACGATGATCCGAAAACAGCCGAAGAAAAACAGGAAGAACGAAAACAGGCAGATTTATTAGCGAAAAAAGAATTCTTTTTCCTCACCGCACTGGCAGTGAAAATGAATCACCCGAAAGATCATTCGGTCGGTGTATCGAGTCAGGACTTGTATGTGAAAGCACTGGCGTCAGATGTGCCGTTCCATAAATTTGCAGACTGGATCGAAAAAGAATTACAAAAAGCAAATTTAGCGATTCACAGAGAGAAACGAATGTCTCTGATCTCGCACGGTGCGGGAGATTTACGTGCACGTCGCGCACAGCAGGCTGCAGACCTCAAAGCGAAAGGTAAACCGCGAACGCGCGTGTGTTGTGTTGGTTGTTTGTGGACTCGTCTTGTGCTGACCCCTCGCGTTTGTATTGTTTGTTTGTTTATTGCCAGCTCAAACCAACAAATAAAAGCGGGGTTTTGCTGTGTTCATATCCGCCGCCTCTCTCTCTCATATTCTGTTGTGGTATCGCTTTCGCTTCCGTTTATCTTATGCTGTTTCTTTTTGTTGCTCCCTATTTTTTCTCTCTCTATTCACTTCTCTGTTGGTTGTTCCATACACTCAAATCGTCTGTTTGTTCTCCCGTTCCCGTCCCCGTCCCCGTCCCCTGCGCATCTCTCACAACAGTTATTCACTCTCTGTTTTTTTCCCCGTTTGCATTACAAACAACACAAAACAAAAAAACATGACATTTACTCGATAATACGCATTTTCGTTTCGTTTCATTTCTGTTGACTGACCACATCCATCGCACGTTTCTTGTCTGCTCCACGCAGAAAAAAAAAACCCGAAAAAAAAAATGCCGGCAAAAAAGAAAAATCGGAATAAACAAAACGCGGCTAATAATAAACAGTCAACTCCGGCAGAAACCGCCACGACAACAGTGGCTGCTACTGCTGTGGAGGCTCCCACCGAAGCGGCGCCGGCCAAAGAGGAAGCGGCGACGACTGCGACGACTGCGACGACGAGCACTGAGCCAATCGCCGTCCCCGCCACCAACACCGCAGCGGCCACCACCACCACCACCACCACCACCACCACTACGACTGTGGTGGAGACTGCCAGCGCCGAGAAACCAACCGCAGCTGTTGCGGTGGACGATCTGAGTGCGAGCGGTTGGTCTGATATGGGCGATGCATCACACGAGCGAGCACTCGTCGGATCACCACCGGCTGAGACTAACTCGATCGCGCCGACCGCGTCTGCTGCCGGTTCCGGTGCCGCTGCGTCCGACGCGACTGCCAGCACCGCCGTTTCCGCTCCGAAACCCACCCCCACCGCCGCTGGAAGTGCAGCGGTTGCCGGTACGACCTCCATCCCGGTCGGTACACCTCCGAAAGTACCAGTGAAAACCGGTACCACTCCACCGTCACCGGATGCTGCCATCATACAGGCCGGTGAACGATCGCGCAGTGCATCGGCCGGAGGTGGTGCTCCGCTCAACCCATCGCCGTCTCCGCCACAAGCGACCAAAACACTCCACGCCGCCACTCGTCCTTCGAGTGCGTCAGTGGGTGGTGGCGTCGCGCCCGGAGCGGCTGGTGCCGGTGGTCTGTCACTTCCCGCTGCCGGTTATCGGCGCTCGTCCGCTTCACCCTCGGCGTCACTCACAGCCGCACTCGATAGTGCCAATCACACTCCCTCCGCGCCACAAAAGTTCCGCGGTAAAGGGACGCCCACACCCGGCAAACTCGCTGTACTGATCGGGAAAACACCGGATGCGCACACGCCGAGCGGTACACTAACCACACCTCTGGAAGGCGGGTCAGGCGGTAGCAGCGGCGGTGGTAAACACTCGCGCAAAACAAGCAGTAGCAGTTTGGGTGGTACGGGCATGACACTCGGTCGTGGATTTAACGCGGATGATAACATCAAATCACTCGCTCTGGATCTGGCCATGTGGTTTACTGTTGTGATGCCGAATTCAAGCATGAAACAAGTGACGACGAGTGAACAGTTCTTTGATCGATTACAAACTGGCGTCGAATTATGTGATTTAGTGAATGCACTCGCACCGGAATACAATATCAAATGCAATCGAGCGGCTAAACCTAAATCGTTTCACGCTACAGATAATATCGAAAATTTCATTCGTTGTGCTAAAACGATGGGCGTCGCAGCAGTATCAATGTTTGATCGCGACGATTTGGTGGAACGTAAAAGTGATAAACTGGTGGTGACGTGTCTGTTACAGTTGTGTGATGTTGCGATGGCAAACTTCCACGCACCGCGAATGCTTTCGCCGGAGGAATGGGCTCAGGAACGGCGACACCAGCTCGATCCGACCCACAACCCATCACCGTATCAACCCGAAATCGATGCGAAGAACAAAAAAGCGGAGGACGAAAAAACAGCGAAAGAAGCAGCGGAGGCGGAAGCGAAAGCAGTGGCAGACAAAGCAGCTGCAGACACAGCGGCTGCGGATAAAGCAGCAGCGGATAAACTCGCGGCGGATAAAGCAGCCGCCGAGAAAGCTGCGGCGGATAAAGCAGCAGCAGATAAAGCCGCCGCGGATAAAGCGGCTGCAGACAAAGCAGCGGCGGAGAAAGCAGCGGCAGATAAAGCGGCTGCGGACAAAGCGTTGGCAGAAGAGGCTGAGCGCAAGCGATTGGCCGATGAGGTATGAACTCGCCGCGATTGAATTTTTGAAAGTTTGTTTATTTCTGATTTCTTCTCGTCGTGTGATGTCTGTAGGCGGCGGCGGCGGCGGCTGCAGCGGCGGCGAAGAAAAAGGCTGACGACGAAGCAGCGGCAGAGCGAGAACGGCTCAGACAACAGCAGTTGGCGGCTGAGGCTGAAGCCGCTGCGCGTCGTGAGCGTGAGCGATTGGCTGCGATCGAAACTGAACGGCTAAAGCGAGTGGCTGAGGCCGAGGCGGCAGAGCGCAAACGACTGGTGGAAGAGGCAGAGGCAGCGCGTCTGAAAAAGAAAGAGGCAGACGACCGCGAACGTGAACGAATGCGATTGGCTGCAATTGCGGCTGCAGAGGCACAGGCACAGGCAGCGGCAGCAGCAGAGGCAGAGCGACAGCGCGAGGCAGCGGCTCGCGCGAAGTTCGAAGCCGACGCGGCCGCAGCACGCGCTGAGGCGGCAAAACGATTGGCAGAACTCGAACAAACCAGTAACGCCGAACCGGTCGGTGGGGCTGGAAAAGCCGGCGCCGGTGCATCCGCTGCGATCGTCGATTCTGTCACTTCCAATACCAGCCTCCAAACCCGGGACGTTTTGCTTCCGATATCGGATGCAGGCGGTATCAATCGATCGAGCGGCGTTAAAAGCGAGCGCACACCGCTCTTACCATCCGGTAGCAGCAGTGATGATGCTGTGTCGGATGGTGCGGACGACGCAGCGGCCGCGAGACGTCGCAAGCAGTGGTCGTGCTGTCTTGCATTCTGTTTGATGGTAGCACTCATTTTATTGATTGCTAAATTTGCGTTCCACCTCTATTAACACACGATTTTCCTTTTGTTTTTGTTTTGATTTGTGCTGTGTTGTGTTCGCGCTCGTCTTTCCCCGTTTCATTTTTAGATCGCCACTTTTCTCCTTCCTCACATCTCCATTTCATAATCCGCTCATCCGTTCCGTCCATTTCTGTTCTCATCGCATGTCGCGATCAGTATGAGATGTCTCTCGCTTCGTCGAAAATATATTCACGTTTCGTTCTGGTTTCTGTGCTCACTGTAAGTGGATGCTTTGGTTTTGGCTGTTATGGATTGGCGTTATGTTTCTGCCTGGCTGTATCAGCCATTCCGGTTCATCCTCGCGGTGGTGTGCACCCACCGCCCAACCCGAATACGCGCATTCGAAATGCAGTGAGCCTGCTCGGAAAGAAGTGTTCGGAGAAGGGGATATGCATGTCACGAATCCCGTGTTTCAGACGTGGGGGTGATCATCGCTAGCATCACCACAACCAAACTCACTGATTGGTCTCGTCACTGGGTATTGTGTGTCAGCACTGAGTGTTGTGAGGGTATCCCGAAAGTGGAACCCGATCAGTGTTTGGCGTCCGGTGCGACGGGCACGCGTGCAACGATCGGTCAGTGTCACAACGAGAATGAATTATTTCCGGTTAATCAGTCCGGTCACAAATGTCGAATTGTCACCAAATCATCGTATTGTGGCGCCGGTGTACATCGTCGCTGCTATGTTTATGTGAAAAAATAACACAGCGTGTGAGATCGGGTGTGGATTGGCTGCTGTTGTGGTGTGTTGTTGGGTTGGAGCGAGTGGACCGCCATTTTCTTAATGTAAAATGGCCTGTTCATGCCGTTCCGCCCACCTTTCGCTGCTACTCTGCTTCCGTTCTCTCCATCTCTGTTCCATCTGTTTTGTACGTTTGTTTTGCATTTTTCCCCCGTTTTCGTCTCATCCACTGTTAGTTCCTCCTCAGAATTCGAAAGTAGTTCGAATCGCGCTTTTCGCGTCTGCCCGTTTTGCTGACCCCTTTTCTCTCTCTCGGAATGAGTTTTCGTGTGATTTTATTTTATTTATTCTTTAGGTTACTATTGGGCCTTCTTTAAACCATCAATAAGTTGAATCATCAAATTGAATTACTAATCAATAAAGCACATCGTGCCATGTGCAATACTACTTCTGCTGCGCTGCGCGAACCTCAAACCTCCGCCTCACGGAGCAGCAGGGAGAAAGCAGAGACCAAAAGAAATTCAAAACAAAAAAGCGGAGATAAAACAGCAGAAAAACACTAAAAGAATCTGAACCAAAACAATCATTCACTACAGCGACCAAACCAAACACACTGAACAGTACACGACATGATTTGAAAGAAACAAACTATAAAGAGACAAAAGAAAGGATTGACTTGCGATTGAACGAGTGAGAGTTTGTGATGTTATGATGTTGTTTGCCCCAGCGGTGCCGATTCGCTGATGGTAGGCGTTGCGGATACGGTCGGCTGCGATGAAACATTTGCATCCAACGCCGGAGTGGTTGGGGCGGTGCTCACGGCTGGAGTTGAAGCCGGGGCTGGAGTCGGGGCAGGCGGAAGTGGTGCGGGATTGATTTCGTGACATTTGAGTTCCACACCGGATCGCATGAATGAAAGTGCGCGGAGTTCTAATTTGGTGATAGCTGGCAGTGTACTAATGAGTTGGTAGACGGTATCAGTCATCATAAGCTGACCCGCCGTACACACATCATCCGCGAGTTTCGCCGCAGTATTAACGCAATCGCCCCAATGCACGTCCGTACCAGGTACGAGCGTCAGCGCACCGGCGTGCATTCCGATACCGTTTAATTTGAAATACGTTTCAGGTTCGTTTGGTTTACACGACGCGTTGTGTGCACGAATCTGTGCACGAAATTCGATACCCGCCGCCACTGCATTTTCAGGTTTCACAAACGCGCATAAATTCCACTGTTCGGTCACCACTCCATCAAACTGTTTTGTGATGGAACGAACGAGTTTACTCAATTCTTTGAATTGCCACACGCCCTTTTGAGCGTCGTGCATGACGTGATCAAACAGGACTGAGAATAGGATGGTGGTAGCTTGCGGCATCGTCCATCGTGCGTGGATGTCGGAATCGATCGACGCGATATCAGCGCCCGGCTCAGCGCGTTTTTTCAAATAATATGAAAACTCTTCCGCCGGTGTGAGAGTGGGAGCGACCGGTACTTCCGCTGTTGCCGCGGTTTGCTGCCCCGCCGCTGCACCACTACCGGTAGCACTACCACTGCCACTACCACTACCGGCCGCTTTGGAATCTGCTCCGGTGGTTGTACCGGTCTGTGCGTGTGTTGTGGTGGGCTGTCGCGGACGGGGTGACAGCGCATGTGGTGAGGGTCGAAACGATCCGTCCGTCGCTGCCTGATAGCGATTACACACAGTCGTTAGCAGTTTGAGCATCGTGGCAGGATTTTTGATATCGTATGCAACACTGTAATAGGGCAGAGGATCGGTACCACTCCACTCCTCGCATAAGCGTTTGGTGTACGTCAAAAATGGGTGGAATGGACTCGATTGCAGTACTGCGTACATCTCTTCACCCACCAAAATCTCTCCGTCATTGCACATATCTTCACCGATTTTGAACGCTCGATCAAACGCCGGTCCAAACAGTCGTTTCGATTCCGGATCATAAATCACACCACCCGAGCATTCGATACCGCATCCACTCATACTGACTTTGAAATCGGCGTTTGGAACTGTATCGTTCCATAACGAGATCTGATACAAACCCTCCACCGCTGCACTGAATGCACTGAGTGGCGATTGAAACGTACATAATAAGTCATCCGCCTCTGTATCGAGCTGCACAAACATCAAATGACCACACCCCCATCAAACACTGACATTCAGAACAGCTCAAACTATCGGTAGTACAGGGAAGACGGGGGTTAATCCTAACACGTACTGAATAGGGGGCGTATCGCCGTATGACCGGTTTCATGATTTCACGCATTTTATAAATCAGCGCAGCGAAATGCACAGTGCCGTACTGCCGAGTCAGGCGAGTAAATCCAGACATGTCTGTAACGAGCACAGTCAGGTGCTGCTCCAAAGCAGGATAGCGTTTTCGTTTGGGCGATGGAGTAAGCGGAGGCACTCCGTTCGGGAGCAGAGCGGTGGGTTCTGGCATATACTGAAGTGAAAGAGATGGGCGCGACTGCTGGCCTGCATTGCTCTGACCACCCAATATTTTGACCGCCACTCTTTCGCGATGGCGATGCATGCCGTGAGCG
>VFQP010006053.1_pt1 | contig 10153 bp, 12 predicted proteins | sample 3512351 | NCBI WGS metagenome assembly VFQP01 (sample SAMN10412372, study PRJNA504923) | tailings metagenome | isolation source: Relicate 1 Philex TSF1 revegetated site | place: Philippines: Tuba, Benguet | collected 2017-08-29
GGGCAGGGTGGCGACGCCGATCTGCTCGCCGAGCACGCGCAGCTGTTCCTTGGCGGCCGGACGGCGGTCGTCGAGCGACGCCATCAGCACCTTCTTGCCTTGCCGCTCCTTGAGGCGCTTGGCGATCTTGCCGGCATGCGTGGTCTTGCCAGCGCCCTGCAGGCCCACCATCAGGATGCCGACGGGGGAGGGGGCGTTGAGATCGATCGGCACGCCCGACTGGCCGAGCACTGCCACCAGTTCGTCGTGAACGATCTTGACGACCTGCTGGCCAGGCGTGACCGAGCGCGTGACCTCGGCGCCGACGGCGCGCTCGCGCACCTGCTCGACGAAGGCCCGCACCACTTCCAGCGACACGTCGGCCTCGAGCAGCGCCCGGCGCACTTCGCGCAGCGCAGCATCGACGTCGCCTTCGGTGAGGGCGCCGCGGCCCCGCAGGCCATCGAAGATTTTGCCCAGGCGATCGCTGAGGCTTTCGAACATCGTTTCTGTCCTTCCCGGTCGGTTGGAAACCGGGATGTAGGTGCCGTACGGCCAAACGCCAAACACACCCGCGGGCGCAACGCGCTGGCGGGTGCTTGCCTTGGGGATCTCTTTATACCTTCGCGGGTCCCGGTCGGCAGATCGGACAAAAGGCCGTCTGAATGGGCCGGGCTTTAGGGGCAGAGCCCGGCGAAGTCAAGGAAAACCGGCCGCGCCGGCCTGATCGCGGCTCAGGAAATCTGCCGCGTCAGCCCGAGCATGTCGGGCGACACCCATTCCTCGGCCACCTTGCCGTCGGCGACCCGGTAGATCTCGACGCTGGAGAAAGCCACCTTCCGGCCCGTCGGGCCGATGCCATCGAACAGACCGCTATGCGTGCCGGTGAAGCGAAGCCGGACCGCCACCCGGTCGCCGGCACCGAAGATGTCCTTCACTTCGATCTTCAGATCGGGAAAGGCGGCAAGCATGGCATGCGTGCCGAGGGCCCAAACCTCGCGCCCGACGAGCGGCTGGTCCATTCCCGGCAGGTTGGCGACGAAAGGCTCGGCCAGCAGGGTGGCGGCGGCCTCGACCTGCCGGCTCTCGACCAGCGCGAAACCCTCGCGCAGCAGTGCAATGTTCTTTTCAACCCGTGCGTCTTCCATCATGGTCTCCATGGTCACGGGAGTTACATAGTGAATAACATACACGATGTAAACGATGCACAGACGGACCGCGACCTTCTGAACAAGCTCCTCGCCCTGTCCATTGCCGTCGCGGCCGACATGGACCGGGGGCTGGCGACGCGCGATCTCACGCGCGCCCGCGCCAATCTGCTGTGGGAGGTCGCGCAATCCGGCCCGACAACGCAGCGCGACGTCGCCGCCCGCCTGCGGGTGACGCCGCGCAACGTCACTGCCCTCGTGGATGCCCTCGAGGAGACCGGCTTCGTCGCCCGCACCGAACATGAGACGGATAGGCGCGCCACACTGGTCAGGCTGACCGACAAGGGTGAGGCGGCCGTCGCGCGCATGAACGCCGAGGCGGATGACCTGGCAGGGACGATCTTCAGCGGACTTTCGGCGAAGGACCGGGCCGTTATCGCCGGCGCCTTTTCGCGGGCGCTGGCCAGCTTCGGCCCAGCTGGCCCCTAACTTTAGCCCCGTCCTGCGAGCTTCAGAATCCTGCCGCGCAGGTCCGGCGGCAGCGCCAGCACGATGCGCTTGGCCAGCGGCCGCAGGGTACCGTCCCAGACCTTGGCCATCAGCCAGCCGCGCGGCGTCATCGGCAGGTAGAAGTCCTCGACCGGCGTCGTGCCGGTGGCCCAGGTGAGCTTGTAGGGCATGGCGGGGACCATGAAGTCGCCGGTGGCGAACCCTTTGTCGAACAGCGTCTCGACGAGGTTTTGCATATGCAGCTTGCCCGGGCTCTCCTCGGTGGCCGTGAAATCGCGCGTGGTCACGTAGAGGTAGAAGCGGCGATTATGGACGAAGCCCCACTGCTCGGAGATCGGCGTCCCGCCGTGCCGCAGCGACAGCGCCAGCACCCCGAAGCCGGGGTCGCGACGGTGCGGCAGGCCGTTGCAGAAGTCGAAGAAATCGTGGTCCGAGAAGGCGCGGGAGGTGAGGCCTTGGTCCTTGAGGCGCTGCGCCCGTCCGTCCATCGTGCGGGCGAGGATTTCGGCGGCCTCGGTCTCGTTGCCCGCGACCACGTGCGTCAGCGGCGCCTCGCGCTCGAGCCGGTTGCGCGAGGAGCGGATGTTCTTGCGCGTCTTGGTGCGGATGGTCTGCAGGTAGGCGTCGAAGTCGGCAAAGCCGGTGAGGTCGGCGAAGGGCGCCGCCTCGGCCTCGCCGATGCGCAGTACGTTCTCGGGGAGCGCCGCGAACAGGGCGCTGTCGGCGCGCACTTTCAGGAAGCGCACGGCGTCGCAGCGCCCGGTTCTGGTGGCCACTGCCAACAGCGCCTTGAGCGCGCCGCGCGGATCGAGTTCCGGGGCGGCGAGAATGTCGGCGTACTGGGCATAGGCCTCGCCGAGGGGCGCCAGCACGGTGCGCGTGCGGCTCTTCAGCCGCTCGAGCGGCAGCACGCCAACCAGCACGCCGTTGCGCCTGAGGATGGCGATCACCGGATCGAAGGCGCGATTGCCGCGCCGGGCCTCGAAATCGTAGACCGCACGGGCCCAGCCCGAACTTTGGAAGACCACGGCGCCCGGCGCCCGCGCCTCCAGCGCCAGCCAGTCGGCGGCGACGGCGTCGAATTCTTCCCGCGTGCGGACGATGGCCGCGTCGAAAGCGGCAGCACCCGAGGCGGAGCGCGTCCGCGCCGCTGGTGCAATCACCCTGCGGTCGGCTGTGAGCGCGGTATCGACGGTCATGCCGACGGCGCCTTTCCCATTGATCCGACTGTCATTCTAGCCGGATCATGCTGCATTGCGCATGGTCCGGTCGCAATTGTCGTTAACCGGGAGTTAACGACGCCTGCTCACATCCCGCCGCCGGTCTTCTTGCTGTCGCGGTAATAGTAGTTGGCATCCTTGCCGCGGACGAGGCCGCGCAGGAAGCGCCGGAAACCCTCGGACTTGCGCAGCGGCGACAGCACGGCGTTCATCGTGCCGTAGAGCGCCAGCTTGGTCGCGTCCCAGCCCGGCTTCACCCCCGGCGCCGCCTGCGGACGGCCGCGGTCGCGCAGCATGGAATTGACCTGGTAGAGCGCATTGCGACGGTTCACCGCCCTCGTCTTCCAGGTGATGGCGACCGAGATCGAGTAGCTGTCGAAGGTCTTGATCCAGTGCGGCCACAGGTAGGGCACGAACACGCCCTCGCCCGGCTTGAGCGCATTGTGCATGGCGCGGGGCTCGAACGCATCCTTGTAGGGGATGTTGCGATGCTTGGTGATCGCATGCTCGATCAGGTCCTCGTCGGCGATGCCGCGATCCTCGTTGTCGTAGATCGAGAACTGCTTGTCGCCGTGGATCTGGACGAAGAAATTGTCCTCGCTGTCGAGGTGGAACGGCGTCGTCGAGCCCGGCGAGGAGACGAACAGGAAGCCCTGCACGTCGGTGTAGCCGGCCTCGGCGAGGCTTGCGAAACCCTGTGCCGTCGCCACCGACAGCAGCGCGTCCTCGAGCATCTTCCTGTAGGCCGGGTTGTGCTCGATGCGCTTCAGCACCATCCAGGCGCCCGCGCTCTCGATCTTGGCCACCACTTCCTCGGGTGTCAGGTCGACCAGCGGCGTCGAGGCGGCGTCCTGGCTGACGCCGACCTTGCCCGAATTGTATTCGATGTGATCGCGCGGCAGCGACTTCACGAGCTCGAGGATGGCCGGCAGCTTCAGCCGCGGGTCGCCGCTCATGGCGTGGCGGATGCGGAAGGGGCGCTTGGGGTAGAGCGTCTTGAAGGCGGCGGCGTCGGCGGTGATCAGCGGCGGCGTGTGAGCGTTCATCTGCGGCGGTCCCTGTTGGGTCGAATGGCGTGGAAGGCGCGCTTGGCCAGGTCGCGGGCCCGGTGGCGCAGGACGATGAGGCCGGCGAGCGCGGGCCCAACCGGATCGTTGGCGATGGTGGGCAGGTAGACGTCGCCGATGCGGCGGCGCTCGCGCCACACGTGGTCGATCATCGGGTGGCCGGCGTCGGCCGTGGAATCGGCGTAGCGGGTGCGGCCATTGGTCGACAGGTGCCGGGTCAGCGCCACGGTCAGCTGCACCCCCGGCGAGAAGCGGGCCATGGCCTCGTCGTAGGCGATCTTGAAGAACAGCGCGTGGTCGGCCTGGTGGATGACGATGCCGGAGGCGATGGTCCGGCCGTCCAGCGTCAGCTCGACGACATCGGCCATGCCGCGGCCGGCGAGGCCGAGGATCATGTCGCGGGCGAACGCCGCATCCCCCTGGTTCTGCGCGAGCCCGGTGCCGCGCCGTCCCTTCCACCCCGCCGCCTCGAGGGCAAGGAAGCGGTCGATGGCGGGCGCAATGGCCTCGGGCGTGGTCAGCACGTCGAAGGCGACGCTGCCCTCGTCGTCGAGCCGGTGGCGCTGGCGGCGCAGTTCCTTGAGCTTCTTGGAACCCAGGCCCTCGCGCAGGTAGGCCTCGTCGTCCGTCGGCACGGCGAGCGCGGCGCGCTCGCGCACGTTGCGGATGGTCGGGGCGAGGCCGAGGCTCCTGGCCGCGGCGCGCAGCACCTGCATCGCCGGCCCATCGAGCGGCATGGCCGGGATCACCAGCAGATGCCGGCCGCGATTGGCTGCCGCCTCGATCAGCGCCCGGGCCGCCGCCTGGGCCGAGCCGGCATCGAGCAGCGGCGTGCCGAGCGTCGTATAGGGCTGGAGCGCAACATAGGCCGGGACCGGTACGCGGTAGGCCTGCCAGACCGAAGCGACGGGCAGCAGGCCGGCAAGGTCGCCTGCCGGCGTCATCGCGGCCAGCGCCATCGAGCCGGAGCCGCCGGCGCATTGCAGCGCACCAAGGGTGAAGGCCGGGTCGAAGAAGCCGTTTGGATCGAGCGGGCGCCGGGTCAGCTTTTCCCAGCCTGCCTTGTCGATGGTATCGAGGCGCAGCACTGCCGGCTGCGGCGTTGCCGCTGGCCTCGTGCCGGCATAGCCGGCCTTGCTGCCGATGAGTACGCTCTCCATACCTGCCTGCCCGCGGTTGCCGGCCTTTCTGGCCGGACTGGATTGCTTTCGACCCCTATGGGTCAGCAGACAGTTAAACCCTAGCAGGCAAATCGCGGGTTAAGTCGCATGGCTGCGATTTGATTAAAGTCTTAGGGGAATTACGGCATCGGCCTCCGTGACGATCGGTGTGCTCCGGGTGCCTCCCGGAGCGGTCGACGTCACGCCGACGATAGTTCGGCGTCTTGCCGGCAGAGACCGCTCGGTCCCAGCTTTCGCAAGCGGGCGCCGATCACGCGTCGCGGGCGCCGACCGGATCGGGCGTCGCAACCGGCGCAAACTCATCGGCTGAATGGCATTGCCAGTCCGGGCCAGCCCGCTATAACCCTTGCGCGTCGCGGGTGTGGCGGAATGGTAGACGCAGCGGACTCAAAATCCGCCGTCGCAAGACATGTCGGTTCGAGTCCGACCACCCGCACCAGCTTCTCACCATGCTTGCCCTGGCGCGGCGTCCGCGTCGCGGGCGATCAGGCGCCCAGCCATAGACGCGCAAGATAGACGGCGAGGACGCCGGCGGCCATGGCGGCGAGCAGGCTGCGGCTTACGAGAAACACGGCCAGCACCACGGCTGCGGCTATGGCTTCGGCGGCCGTGCCGTTGACAATGGCCGGGGCCACCAGCGCCGCCAGCACGGCGCCCGGAATATGGCGCAGCCAGGCGGCGACGAAGCCGGTCTGCGGCAGGCGACCGGCGAGCAGCCAGCCGCCGGCGCGGATCGCATAGGTCACCGCGGCCATGCCGAGGATGACGAGCAGCGCCTCAACCGACATGGGCCTCGCCTCTCCGACGCCGGGTGTCGAGCACCGCGCCGGCCAGACTGCCCACCAGGCCGCCGGCGATAATCGACCAGTTTCCCTCGACTAGCCGGCTGGTGATGACGGCGACGAGCGCTGCGACCAGCCAGGGCACGAGGTCGCCCCGGCCCTTCCACAAGCCCAAAAGCAGCGCCAGGAAGGTGGCGGTGAAGGCGAAGTCCAGCCCGTAGGCCGCCGGATCGGCGATGGCGGCGCCGGCGAGGCGGCCGATGAGCGTCGAAATCGTCCAGGCGAGGGTGGAGGTGATGCCGGTGCCGAGAAGAAAGGCCAGCGATCCGCGCCCGGCGGCGACCTCGCGCATGGTCAGTGCCCAGTTCTCGTCGCCGACGAAATGCATCGCCGGCAACGCCCGCCACCACGGCACGCCCACCGTCACCGGCCGCAGCGTCGCCGTCATCAGCAGCATGCGCAGGTTGATCACGGCGGTGGCGATAATGATGGAGAGGATCGGCAGCGACCCGGGCGTCCACATGTCGAGCGCCACGAACTGGCTGGCGCCGGCAAAGACGAGGCTGCTCATCAGCAGCACTTCGAGCACGCTCAGACCCGCCTGTCCGGCGAGCACGCCCCAGACCAGCCCGTAGGCGGCGATGGATACCGCAATGGGCAGGAACAGCCGCACGCCGAGCCAGAATTGCGGCCCGTTGCGGCCAGAAAGGTCGTTCGCCATGGAGTGACGCTAGCCGACCCGGCGGGTCCGGTCAGATGAATAATGGTGATGGCGGCCATCGCGCCGGACGATCGGACACCGGCGCACCGCGAAGATGGCGATGCCGCCGTCTCGCCGCAAGGCGCGGCGGGTGATCCGCCGGGCGATTCCCCGCGTTGACCAGCCTGCGGCGCGAGGCGTAGAGGACACGGCCCGCCGCGGGCCACGGCCCCGGCAAGACCCGAGTTACGGGCCTGTCTGCCAGCAACGATAGGATTGCCCGATGACCGTTCTCGCGCGGCCCCTGTGGGTGCGCTTCTCGCTCTTCCTCATCCCGCTGATGATCGCCAATGTCCTGCAGGCGCTGAGCGGCACCATCAACTCCATCTATCTGGGCCAGATGATCGGGGTCGAGGCGCTCGCCGCCGCTTCGGTGTTCTTCCCGGTGATCATCTTCATCATCAGCTTCATCATCGGCCTTTCCTCCGGCGCCACCGTGCTCATCGGCCAGGCCTGGGGGGCGCGCAACCTCGACAAGGTCAAGCAGGTGGCCGGCACGACGCTGGTCGCCGCCCTGGTCGGCGGCATCGTCGTCGGCGTCCTCGGCGCCCTGTTCACGCCGCAGATTCTTTCCGTGCTCGGAGCGCCGGCCGATATTCTCGAGCCGGCGACCAGCTACGGGCGCATCATGCTCATCGGCATGCCGGCGCTGTTCGTGTTCTTCGTGCTGACGTCCCTGCTCCGCGGCGTGGGCGACAGCATCACGCCGCTCTACGGGCTGGTCATCTCCATCATCGTCGGCCTGGTGGTGACGCCGGCGCTGATCCAGGGCTGGGCCGGCCTGCCGCGCATCGGCATCGACGCGGCGGCGGTGGCCACCAATATCGGTTTCGTCGCCGTCATCGCCTTCCTGTGGGTCTTCCTGCGCTGGCGCAAGCACCCGGTCGCTCCGGACGCGGCGCTGCTCCGCCACCTCAGGATCGACGGCGCCATCCTCATGCAGATCCTGCGCATCGGCGTCCCGGCGGCGATCCAGATGGTGGTGTCCTCCATCGCCGCCATCGTCGTCATCGGCCTCGTCAACGGCTTCGGGTCCAATGCCACGGCGGCCTATGGCGCGGTCAACCAGGTGATGAGCTACGTGCAGTTCCCGGCCATGACCATCGCCATCGCCGCCTCGATCTTCGGGGCGCAGACCATCGGCGCCGGCCATCCCGAGCAACTGGGACGCGTCACGCGCGTCGGCCTCGTCGCCAACCTGCTGCTGACGGGCACCTTCATCATCCTCGCCTACATCTTCTCGGAGCGGCTCGTGAGCCTGTTCATCACCGATCCGGAGGTGATCGCGCTGACCGAATCGCTGCTGCGTGTCGTGCTGTGGAGCTCCGTCCTCTTCGGCTGGAGCGCGGTGTTCTCCGGCATCATGCGCTCGAGCGGCGTGGTGCTTGTGCCCATGGTTCTGCAGCTGGCGACGATCATCGTCGTCGAGGTGCCGCTCGCAATCCTGCTCAGCCGCACCGAGCTCGGGCTCGTCGGCATCTGGTGGGCCTATGCCGCCTCGTTCTCGACGATGCTGGTGCTGCAGGCCGGCTACTACTGGTTCTTCTGGCGCCGCCGCAAGATCAAGGCACTGGTCTAGCGGCCGGGCGGCGGAACGGATGACGGCGCGGGCGGTTCACCGCCCGTGCGAAACGTGCGATCACTGCGGCCGGCGCATACCGCGGCGGCCATAGCCAACGGGTCTTCCCATGCAGACTATCGTCAATATCGTGCTCGTCCTCGCGCTTCTCGCCGTGGCGGTGATCCTGTTCCTCGGCCTGTTCAACATGTTCAAGGGCGGCTCAGGCAATCGCTCGCAGATGCTGATGCGGGCCCGCGTCATCGCCCAGGCCGTGGCCCTGGTGCTGCTGATGGGCGCGCTCTACTTCTTCGGCCGCGGCAGCTGAGCGGCATGGTCAAGCTCAACCGCATCTATACCCGCACCGGCGACGACGGGACGACCGGGCTGGTGCGCGGCCCGCGGCGGCGCAAGGACGACCTCAGGATCGAAACCTTCGGCACGGTCGACGAGGCCAATGCCACGCTCGGCCTCGTGCGCGTCGAAACGACGTCGATGCCCAAGATCGACCGCATGCTGGCGCGCATCCAGAACGACCTGTTCGACCTCGGCTCCGACCTCGCGACGCCAGGCGCCGACGGCCCGGATGAAAAGTCGCTGCGCATGATGCCGGCGCAGACCGAGTGGCTGGAGCGCCAGATCGATCACTACAACGAGGACATGGAGCCCTTGACGAGCTTCGTGCTGCCGGGCGGCACGCAGCTCGCCGCCTATGTGCACCTCGCCCGCACCGTGGTGCGGCGGGCCGAGCGGCTGGCCGTGGCGCTCGCCGCCGACGAGCCCGACGTCAATCCGTCGGCCCTGACCTACCTCAACCGCCTCAGCGACCTGCTGTTCGTGCTCGGGCGGCTCGCCAATGCCAACGGCGCGCGCGACGTCCTGTGGCAGCCCGGCCAGTTCACCGGCACCAGCCGGGACTGACCGCCGCGCAGGCCGCCTCTTCGTCGAACGGGGCTTTGTTCGCGGCGCGGCTCTCGCTATGCATGGGACGCACGAACCACGGGGCGGACGATGAGCTACATCGACAAGGTGCTGCAGCCGGAAGAGCGGGTGATCATGCGCGGCCGGATCCACTGGGTGGTCTACCTGCCGGGCATCCTGACGCTGGTGCTGGCGCTGCTGGTGATCGTCGTCGGCCCCATGCTCTACAGCGCCGACTGGCTGTGGCCGTGGGCCACCAGCATCGTCGCCGCGCTCGGCCTGCTGCTGCTGTTCAAGGAATGGTTCGACCAGTGGACGACCGAGATCGCCGTCACCAACCGGCGCGTCGTCTACAAGACCGGCTTCATCTCCCGCAAGACCACCGAGATGAACATGGAGAAGATCGAATCGGTGGCCGTCGACCAGAACCTGTGGGGGCGGCTGCTCGATTACGGCACCGTGCAGGTGCGCGGCACCGGCGCCGGCATGGACCGGCTCGACCTCATCGCCAACCCGCTGGGCCTGCGCAACGCCATCGTCGTGCGCTAGCGGCGGGCGGCTTTCGCGCGCAATCCGCGGCGCTGCGGCAAGGTCCCGTTTACCGGCGGCGGGTAAATCTTGCACGCATGGACACCGATCTCGCGCTCACCGCCGTGTCGATGCAGGCCGCCCGCACGCAGGGGCTGGCCCAGATCGCCATCGTCAAGAAGCAGCACGAGATGGAGCTGTCGCTGATCCAGATGATCGACGAGGTAGCGCGCTCGGCGCCGCCGCCGGGGCAGGGCACCCGGGTCGACAAGATCGCCTGAAACACGCCGGCAAGCGCCGCAAACCCCCGGAAATGCGAAGAGGCGCCCCGAAGGGCGCCTTCTGCATTCTCCGACGATCTTCCGGAGGAACTGGAGCGGGCGATGGGATTCGAACCCACGACCCTAACCTTGGCAAGGTTATGCTCTACCCCTGAGCTACACCCGCGCTCCATGGCCGCTCGGTGCCGGATCGTCTTGGCACGGCGCAACCGCGCGCC
>VFQP010006054.1_pt1 | contig 10151 bp, 5 predicted proteins | sample 3512351 | NCBI WGS metagenome assembly VFQP01 (sample SAMN10412372, study PRJNA504923) | tailings metagenome | isolation source: Relicate 1 Philex TSF1 revegetated site | place: Philippines: Tuba, Benguet | collected 2017-08-29
CTGACATCAACGAATTGTACATAATAATGGCAAGAACCAAAGCACCGACCGCCGTCACACCCAACCACCGCGTCTGTTGAGTCGTGATCGTAAGGAAAAACCCAAATCCTACACTGTGCGAAAAGAGCGGTAGCCACTCGCCCGGAATCGATAGCCACCCACCGAGTGTGAATAACACCCAAACCAGAAATGCTTTCGTGTACAGACCGCGATCTTCGGGCTGTACATTTGCCACACCGCCGGGCCGCGCACCACCGCAACTCGCCCGTACGCGCTCCGCGATTCGGGTTCGGATCAGCCGACCACCGACTTTGCGTATAATCACACCCGTACGCCCTAAGCGGTCCGACATCCCTACACACACCCACCACAGGCGATCATTAAGCATGCATCACGCAGCAACCGGCGCTTAACTCAAAATCCTCGGCGTCGGAGACGTCATTGATGACGTCACAGTGACTGTCGATCAGTGCATCTTAGCGGATCCAATGTCAATCGACGTCACACAATTTCAGCCTCTTTTTTTTTTGGTCGTGCCCGCCTTAACGTGTGTGTTGGCCGTATATCGATCTACTGTCAAAGTAGATGCATCGTCCATTCAAGCAGTCGTCGCGTCACAGCGCGAATCGACCGGCGCCGCCGCCTGTACCGGTGGAAGTGAATGAGAAAGTGAATTCCGCGCCGTCGGCTGAACCGACCGCCACCACCGGCATGATCGATGTGGTGGCTACGACGAATGCAGCGCCGAGTGCTGCGGGTGGTTCGACTGCCAGTGCGAATATCAGTGCTATGCAGCAGCAGCAGACTACGAGTTCGCCCGTCGCTTCACCACAGAGTTCACCGCCCGGTTCGCCGGGTTCGATCGCCCGACGCAAACGCACGCACCGCGGTGCACCGTCCGCAGCGGTTCTTCACAGTACTACCACTGCCACTGCCACTGCCACTGCCACGAGTGCTACCGAACAGTCTCTTCCGCCTGCGACAGTGACGGTTATGCGCACTGGCGCTCCCACCCTCTCCTCTCCCGTCGTGCCACCTCGCCCGGCCGTACCGGCCGTACCGGTTTTCGCCGGTTTTCATTCTGTCAAACCCTCTCCGCATCGCGTTGCTCCCCCGTCGCAGCACTCCCCGTTTCTCGTAGTGAATGGCAGTTCGCGGACGGCGGTAGTGTGTCGCGTGTGTGAACGCACGGTCTGGTCCGATACGTTGGAATTGCATTCGTCGATGTGTGTTGTGTGGAATACGGCGTGTCATGATATGGCGCTTTTGGACTATAAAATGAGTAAAACCGTGCGCGGAATGAAATCGATCGCTTCACCCAATCCGCGACACACACAAACCGCGTCAGTCGGTGCTGCACTCTCTGAAAGTCAGGTGATCGCTTCAGCTGAACAGTACAGCACTGCGATGATCCAACTCACTGTCAATCCGATAACGGTTTCTGCCGCGATCGCTTTGACTGCGGCGCAGGCCATTCAGACTGCCGCTATTAATAGTACTGGCGCTGGTAGTAGTGGTGCAGGTAGTGGTGTGGGCGTCAGCGCTATGAGTTCAAATCCACTCTCTTCGCTTTTAGTGTCTGCGCAGCAGCTCATACAGAAGGTACAAGCGCTCATGACCGGAATCGCCACGCAATCACTCGCAGTCGCAACCGCTTCCAACACTCATAGCAAATCGCCCGCCGGCCGTGTCTCTGCCTCTGGTACTGGTAGTGGTAGTGGTAGTGGTGCAGCCGCTGCAGCTGCAAATGAATCCAAACTCAACCCGCAGTATCACAAATCTGCACTCGCTCTGTTTCAGCTCATGAAACAAAAACGCGAAAAGCTGAGTGCATGCCTCGCCTCTCTCATATCGTATTGCGCCACGTTCGTCGCTTCACCGCTTGTCATATCACCCCCTATTAATTCATCGCCCGTTCAACTCTCTCTCGGTTCACTGTTTGCGGGTCGGCGCGCTCCGCGAATCGCTGATTTCGAGATTGTAAAACCGATTAGCCGCGGCGCATTCGGGTGAGTCGATCATGCGTTGATTCATGTTCCATCTCGTCTCGTAATCTGTTGTTGCGTTGATGTGTCAGTGTTGTGTATTTGGCTCGGAAAGCATCGACCGGTGATCTGTTCGCTATGAAAGTGCTGAAGAAATCAGAAATGATTCGAAAGCGACTCGGTACGATCTGCCACCACACGAGCACATCCACACACCCACCCCTGGTCTGACTCGCGTCTGTTCTCTTCCACGCGTTTGTAGTGAGTCACGTGATCGCTGAACGCGATGGTTTGGCGAAATCAAAGCACCCATTCGTCGTGAAACTGTTTTACTGTTTCCAAACTCGTTTGCACCTGTATTTTATAATGGAGTTTGTGGTCGGCGGTGATATGTTCTCGCTACTGCGAAATGTCGGATGTTTAAGTGAATCCGACGCGCGCAAGTATTTGGCTGATGCAGTGCTGGCGATCGAGTATTTACACACACAACAGATTGTACATCGCGATATCAAACCGGATAATCTGTTGATTGGAAGCGACGGACACCTCAAACTGACAGATTTTGGATTGTCGTATTTAGGATCAAACGCTCAATCGCTCGGAGGCGGCGGATCGAATAATCGTAACCACTCAGCTCCTCCGATGTCGACCGTACACACACCACTCGCTCGTACTGCGCGATTACAACTCGATAGCACCACACCACTTCTCCGCACTGCATCACCACTGTTTCAGCCGCGTCGATCGCCCTCGGCTGATACCGAAACGACTTCCGCTCCGCCTCAATTGAGCCGCATTTCGTCCACCGCCAGTTCGGGGGTCGGCTCTCCGATCAAACCACTGAAAGTACCGAGCAGCGCCGGCACACAACCGGAACTATCACGTGCGTCCTCCGTTCCGAATGCGAGCGGATTGGTCGCACCTCCGCCCGTTCAAGTGCCGTTATCGTCGGCTGCACAGCTCGCAGTGTTTACTACTCCGAACACGTCGAACGCTCCATCACCGGCGTCGAGCCCGACCGCTTCCAATGCACCCTCCTCGTTTGCATCGACGCCTGTCACACCCGCGACGCCGTCTCCTGCCGCCAATACAACAGCGCTCCAATCGACCACCCTTCCGACAGCCATTCCAGAGCTGACACCTCCGTTTGGAGCGCTGTCTCTGTCTGTCCACAGCGCGAAACCACCGCTCACAACGTCGCTGCCGTCCCCGGAGGGACCGCTCACATCCGGCGGTTACAACTCAGTCGGCGTACCAAACACTCTGCTGTACACATCAGCGCCGTCGTCCACTGTTTCTTCCGCTGCTCCGTCGCCGCGACATACCGGTGGTGCTGTCATCGGCTCGGCCGGTGCCGGTTCGCTGCTTTCACCGCCGCCTCCAACCGGAGGTGGTGCCCCGCCTTCACCGTATTCGACGCTATTCCTCGCATCACCGATTCATCCCGACGTTCTCAGTCCTCAACTCACGAGTGCTGGTTCGGGCGGAGTCACAAGCGGTGGCTCACTCACTGCCGGTTCGAGCGTATTGACTTCTCCCGGATTCACTTCGGTGGATGCGGCACTGGTGTCGACCGGAGGAGGTGGAGGAGGAGGAGCCGATCATCCGATGTCGGCGGCAGGATCTGATGTGAATACGAACGCGAGTGCAGCGCCTTTTTTGTTTGTTCATTTCGTGGGCACACCGGACTACTTAGCACCAGAGATTCTGCTCGATTTGAGACACGGTTTTGCTTGCGACTGGTGGTCACTGGGTGTGATGTGTTATGAGTGGCTTACGGGCGCGCCTCCATTTTGTTCGTCGCAATCACAGGATCAGGTTCTGAAAAACGTACTGACTCAGGAAATTGATTGGAAATCGCTTCAATTACAGTCGTCGCAAGCGCCGTCTCCGCCGTCGCGATTGCCCGGGGCCGGTGCAGCGGGTAGCGGTGGGGCTGCGACTGGTGCGAACACCGGATTATCCGATGCTGCAATCGATTTGATGGCGCGACTGCTCCGAAAGAAACCGGACGAGCGGTTAGGATCAACCGCAGGCGTTTCTGAAATCAAATCCCATCCGTTTTTCGCGAGCATTCGATGGGACACGCATACCACATCCGAAGCGGTGTTCATCCCTGAGGTGGCATCTGATACCGACACTTCGTATTTCGACGCTCGTCACAGCATCTATCCATTAACGAACGATCAATTGCAGTTTGCGAATTGGAAAGATCGCGAGCGCGATAGTGGCCGGTCGTCGTTTTCGAGTCCAGTTCCGACACCGCATCAGCCGCTCGTCACACGAACACCAAACTCGATTGTCGGAAGCACCGGAAGCAGCACGCGGGCAGGCGGTGCCATCAACAGCGCACGCAGCAGCACGTCTGTTCCGATGGATTCAGAGGACGATTCGTCGCTTGCGCCGAGTTCAACGCGTGTTGCTTCGAGTGTAGCAGGCAGTGCAATGTCTGATGTTGATACGAATGAACTGACGACCGCCACACCCGCCGCTGCTGCTGCTGCTGCTGGTGGTGGCGGTGTCACTACCACCGCAGACGGCGATAGCGGTGAAGCAGACGCGGATGTTTCGGATGACGATTACACACCGGCCGGAGCGATTCGATGTATGTCTGTACCACCAGCGGTTGTGTCACCTGCTCTCAGCGCACAGTTTCGAGCGCTCACACTTCCGTCAGGATCGGGTGACGGCGACGACGACGCGACGAAAGCGCGACTCGCTCGCATGCTCTCTTCTGATCACCCCACCACCACGTCTGCTCCACCTGCGCTGAGTACGTCAGTGTCGGATGGAGTGAAATCTCGCGGACTTCCACCGCCCCTACCGGCTGCGGGCAGCACACGATCGGCGGATGCAAAATTAGTCACCGCCGCAACACCTGACAGCAGTGGTGGTGGTGGTGGTGGGTCTGACTCGCCGGCGCCGCCAAATGCATTCGAACATTTCAGTGTCGTGAATGTCGGTCTGTTGCATGAGCTCAATCTCGCTCTGCTCAAATCACGAAACCGCACACACCGCTCCGCATCGACCGATACGGCGGATACAACCGCCGTCAGTGCCGGCAGTACGAGTGGTGGTGGTGTGATGATCTCTCCCTTCGCTGATGCGCGTCGCGGATTGACTCCGGTCACACCCGAAACGCCCATTTCCACTGACGGCACCGCCCCCACCACCCGAATTGCGGTGTCATCCGTTTCTGCTGCTGCTTCTGGTTTTGATCGGTTGGCGTTTCTGCGAGCGCAGGACTCGCGCGCGCCGCTACCAAACGCCCCCGTATCCGGTGGGAGTGGCGAGGCTGACGACAGCGGGGATGAATCCACGGGTCGAAAACGGAAAAAGCAGGCTGTTCCACTGCCTGCATCGACCGCTTCCGCGTCGAATCCATCGCATTAAAAAAGGCACTCTCCACCACATATCCAGATTTATCGCGTTTTTCTCTTGATCTCATTGCAAAATTATCTGTGTATTCGAATGCAGGGGTGTTTGAGTCGTTGTATGTTGCTGTTTAAACTTATTAAATCTTGTCTTCTTTTGTCTTCACACCCCGCAGGGTGTTCTGTTGCCGCAGCTGCAGCTGGGGACGTCGTACGTGTACGAAGTGAGAGTCGAATCAACGCGAGAGACAAATAGCAGCCATAACAAAGACGTGGAAAGAGAGTCAAATCGGGCGAGTGTTCACGGGGCCCGGCAGATACGGCGGCAATACGGTTCGGAGACAGCAGTCAGAAACGCAATAGCACAGAACACGCCGTTATGCACGCGGCCGCAGAGCGCGATTGTTTTCTATAACGAAATGAAACAAACCAAAATGAAGTGCGGCGGGTGCGGAGCGGCTATTTTTGAAACGGCAGTGTTTGTGAGGTGCGAAACGGATCGATCGGAATGGATTGATCGGGATGGATTGAAAATTTCGATACGTGAGTGACTGACTGTTTACTGTTTACCGGAGGGAGCAACCGCAACTGACGAGATCGGAGCGGACAGTCCGCACGACGGACAGGCTTTTGACGCAGACCAATTCACGGCAGTACCGCATTTCGGGCATGGGATGGTACCGTCTGCGCCAATACCACTCGTTCGCACTCGCTTCTGTGGACGATCTGCATCCGAACTCGTAGAGCCGCTACCGCCACTCGACGACTCGTTTGGTCGTTTGTTGCTGTCGGATTTGTGATCACCGCCGTTCGGCGTGTGTTTGGGGCTCGCACCGCTACCGCCAAGCGACGACAGAAATGCGAGGGCAGCGGAGCCGGTGCCGCTGTGTGCGTCACCACCACCGCCTGCAGCGGCAGTGGGTGAGGCCGGCGCATCTGATTTCGAGTCCCGGCCTCTGATTTCGCCCACGTTTGTTTTGAATTCACCCTTTTCCTGATCGGCCGATGCGATGTGGTTCATCGCCGCTCGCAGTACGGCGGTGAGCAGATTCGGATACGATTCGAGCAGTTGCGCACACGTTTTACCCGCACCGTTTGGTATATCGGTTCGTGCTCCGTATCGTAAGAACGAGAAAATCATACCCACACCCAGCGCGAAGAATTTCGGTTCCACCACAACGCGTTGTATCAATCGATGCAAACACGTTGTTTTGGCCACTTGTGCGTTAATATCACATCCCGTTCCACTTTCCAATAACAGACGGATGATCGCGAGCGCGTCCTCTGGTTTTGTGCGAACTCCGCATGATACGAGCGCGTGAAGTGGTGTGTGTCCGTTCGCGTCTTTATCGTCCGCGCGCAGCGCCGCATTCGCTGGTGATGCGACTGCGTTGGGCGGCGAGCCGGTGGCGGTGTACGGTAATGACAGAAGAAATTCCAGAATTGCCGGAAGTGCAAATAAACACGCCGAATGCATGAGGGTATGACCGCGCTGATTGTGAAAAGCGGAGAGCAACTGCTCTTTACCGCCTGTCTCGAGCATAAACGTCATTAACTGCTGTAAATAATGAATTGTAGCTTTCGAGTCATGACCGGAGAGCTCAATTATATACATCAGTACAGATCGACCGGCGCTCGTACGTGCAAACAGCGAGTCTTTTCCCGCTGCAGCCACCAAATGTTTGACAGCCTCCAAATTATTAAAAATCAGATGCATCGGAAGTGTACCCTTTTCTGTCATCGCTTTAGGATTTGCACCGCGTGCGAGCAATAAAGGAATGACCGACGGCTGGCGCTGAGCGGCGTAATGCAATCTGATCACACGACACAAACAGCACGCGATATGTTGTGAGATCACACAAAACATCTGTCTACTGGACACAAGAACGTACGGAGTCATAAAAGTCTTTGAAACCGCATTTACATCCGCTTTTGCGTCCAACAGAAGTTGAACGGAAGCAGGCGAGTAGCGACACGCAACATGCCTACAACCGGGAACACACGATCCAAATATCAGATCAGTCAATGCTCGAACCGGCGTAGTGGTATCTCTCGCTTACAGTGGAGTGAACTCGCCGTTTGCGTTTCGTGTATCCACTTCCGTGATTTGACTCACAAACCACTTCACCACACTCACACGATCAAAGCGAACTGCCAGAGCCAGAGGAGTGTACATTTCAGGCTGTTTGGCTGCAGGCGCGGGAGCGGGAGCGGTCGAAATGGAAGAGCCGGCGGAGGCAGATCCGGTGGCAGCAGCGGCGGCGGCTGTCGTTTGAGGAACCGGCGCAGCAGCAGCTGATGGGGCGGGAGTTCCGGCAGAGGCAGAGGCGGCGGCAGCGGCGGCAGTGGTTGGAGCGGTTGGAGCTGCTCTGACCGGTTCTTCGATATGAGCGATCGGTTTGAACATGAGAGATCGAACGATATTGGCTGACTCCAGCGTTTTCAGATCGCCGTTTTTGACGGCAGCACAAAACTGGTCGGGTGATATGAGCTGCTGTTGAAACTGCGCGATATGTCGATTGAGATAGAGATTCGGATTGAGAGTTCGGTTCGCCAGCGGTTGGTGTGTGATCGGAGAAGTGACCAATTTATGCTGTTCATCGCATTGTGTGAACCAATTCTCAATCGATCGACGGCTGTAGGAATGACCGTCCGCTGCGACGACAGGATCGGCAAACAGTTCGCGGCTGATGTAACATATCAGATCGCTCGGGGGATCAATCAGAGGCATCTGATCTGCTGCGACAAGAAACGGGAGCGACAATTGACTCAGTACGCCACCAACACTAAAACGAACATCGATTCGACCACCATCGAATTGCAAAATTTTAAGTAACTGGTACAGACGATGATCCTGTGTAAAAATCATTGCTGACGTATTTTCTCAATCGAATTTTGGTAACGGCGGCCGAAATAAATAAATCGTATGATCGAACGCTCTCTAGTTCCGGTTCAGTTCAACTATGATCGAACCTCTACCGACCACTCCGAGCGTGTTTAAGAAACGCGCCGATCTCAGTACCGAAATGCAACGCATCCGAATGCAGTACAGCTCGCTGCTTACGGCCTGTTCTCACACCGGAGCGGTCGAGTGAGGTCGAGAATTACTCGCCGCGATGTCCGATCGCGGTGTGAAAATGGATTTGATCTCTCAAACCCATTTTTTGGATGTTTTGGCGCGAAGCAGCGATTTTGACGCGGCGAAAAAGTATTTGAAATGGAGTGTTCGAAAGTACTTCGTTTGGTTTACTCTCAGTTGGACGGAGGCGGTAAATCAGGCGGTGCGGAACTGTTTACATCCGCTGAGATCGAATCGTGTTCTGTTCCGATTATGACGCTTTTGGGAGCGTATCGAATCGGGTTACCGGTACCGGTACCGGTTCGGTCGGTTCGAGCACTGCCGGCCTGGTGGTGGTGCTGGCGCGACGGCGGGTTCAGCGACTATTCGATTGTTTGTGTTATATCGCACCAGTTTATGACACTCATTCATCACGCGATCGCTCAGTGGACAGCGTGCAGCGCAGCAAAAAACTGCACGGAGAGTGGACGTCGGCGCGTGTTAATGCGTGATTTGTATACTGTCAGTGACCGACCGACTGACGCAGAACGTGTGTTGGCGCTAATGAAACGCCGCAACCTGAAGAAACGGCCCGCGATTTCGCGGATGGAGGTGCGAACAGCAAACGGGTCATATCAAATCGTGGAAGTTGGTGTGACCGATCCGCGATTCATCGAAGCCGATCGGTGGATCGACCGCAAACTGCAAAGCGCTGGATACGTGCAAACCGCTGCGTCTATCGCAGAATCCAAACGCGCGGTGGAGGCAGGAGAGGTGGACCTGTCCGGGTGTGAACACACGGAAATGCTGGCGTTGGGATATGCACTGCAGAATCTGCCAAAGGATGAACCTATTCGTATCACTAAAAATTTGCGCGTTTGTATGAACTGTCACGAAGCGACGAAATTTGCTGCTTCTTTTTGTATCAACCCATCTCATTCTTATGTACCGATACCTGTATTTTTTGAGAACACTTCACCTGGCACTGAGCTCGGTCGGTCGATCGACGGCCAAAGCCTTAATTGGCTGATTTTTGTTGGTCGTCGTATACCGGTAACCGGTAACGCTGAACTTCCGCTGTTTGTTTCAGGTCAAAGTACCGGTATGTCCGCTGCCGGTTCCGGTGCTGACACGAAAAGTGTGGTTCGACCAATCGTGGCTGCCATTCGTGCCAACAACAAAGCAGGCGGCGTACGCGTCACACGCAAATTTGGAGCGGTGACGCGATTACTTGCTCTGCCCAAAGCACTGCTGCATCACACGGTGTTTTCATTTGTTGGTGTCAGTGATTTGGTGTCGTTTTTGTCGGCGAATCGTGAGCTGTGGACGAGCATCGGATCATCCGGCACTCATTTGGTGTGGGAACTCGTATTTACTCGTGCGTTTCCGTATCACGTGTATGTGAAGGAACGAGCGGCCACGCGAACTGCGGCTGATGTGAAATATCGATACGAGGATGATCGCTCACCGCACAGCTCGCCGCGTGGCAGTCCGCGATTGATCGCCGGTTCTGCTGGAGCTGTCACCACCTCCACTGCAGCTGCTGTACAGACGCTGGAACGTGAATTCGATCGAAAATCAACGGCTGTGGTTGTCACTACCACCACCACCACCACCACTGACACTAAACACGCACCGACATCTGCCGGTGCAGCCACTGACTCAAAATCCACTGCTGCCGGCACTCCATCAGCACCAGCCGCCACAGCCGCCGCTGCCACAACCACAACCGCA
>VFQP010006055.1_pt1 | contig 10150 bp, 6 predicted proteins | sample 3512351 | NCBI WGS metagenome assembly VFQP01 (sample SAMN10412372, study PRJNA504923) | tailings metagenome | isolation source: Relicate 1 Philex TSF1 revegetated site | place: Philippines: Tuba, Benguet | collected 2017-08-29
CATTTTCGCCACAGGGGTCTACATTTTTGGGTAAATCCTTGACAAAATCACGGTCGAGAACCCGCCCACAAAAGCTTTTATTAAGATAATTGCCATTTACACTTACCACTACGGTTTGGAATCCCAAATCCCAAAACTCTTCGAGTAGTTCCAAGGAATTACGTTTCCAAATAGGAAAAACGCCTTGTATATTCTGTAAAGCCAAACGTTCTTCTCGGTGCTTGCGGAGGTCTTCCAGAAAAATATCTCCAAAAACAGCATGTGTAATACCTTTATCTAGCAGTGGTTGCAAAGTATCGGCCATCAATTGCTGATATTCTTCCATACTTACCACTTCGGGCAACCTCACAGTAACCAACTCTATACCAGCCTGTTGGGCTTGCCGACAAAGGAGTTCCTCCCGTACACCATGCATCGACACCCTTTTAAAAGTATCATTTACCGACGTTAGCAGGTATTGTATGTCAAAATTTTCATCTTTCAAAACATGATAAAGGCTCAGAGCAGAATCTTTGCCCCCCGACCAGTTCATGATTGCATTATTTTTCTTCATTTTTTATCAAAACAGGAATACCACTTACCATTAATGTCACCTTTTGAGCCTTTGCCGCTAAATATTGATTTATCCAACCTTGTAAATCGGTAAATTTTCGTCCGATAGGCGTTTCGGCATGTACGCCCATCCCCAATTCGTTAGTAATAAAAATAAATGTACCTACTTTTTGAGTAAGCTCGTCTATTTGTTGCTTGGCCAATCTCAAACAAAGGTCTATATCATATTGATTATCGACAAAGAAATTGGTGAGCCAAAGCGTAGCACAATCTATCATCACCACCCGATTGTCGATAGCCAATTGAGCAATATTTTTTTCTTCTTCCCAAAGCGTCCATCGTTCATCACGGTCGTTGCGGTGTCGTTCTATGCGTTTTTCAAAGTCGCCGTCCCAGTGGCGAGCCGTAGCCAAATAAATAGGGCTATCAGAAAAAGATAAGGCAAGTTGTTGTCCGTAGCTACTTTTTCCGCTTCTGGCACCGCCAGTAATCATCCAAATCATAATAAGAAGCGATTTGTGAGTATGTTAAAATAAAATTTCTTAGCGATTGTATTTTATACGCTATAAGCCAAAGGCTTGTATTGGGTACATTTATGTTGTAAATGAGCAGGAATCTGAAATAACTCAGGGTGAAAAATCGCTGCCAGCACTTCTATACCATCGACCAACGTAGAGGCACTTGGTTGTGTAAACATGTCATAATCAGCAATAAATACCTTTTGGTTTTTGACAGCCTGCAGGTCATTCCAACCTTCCTGAGCTTCTAGCAAACTTATTTCTTCGTAAGTACGAGCAATATCAAACCCACACGGGGCAATCACCAATATTTCGGGGTCATAAAGTTTGAATTTTTCCCAAGCAGTTACAATACTATATCCAGCAGGATTACTTAACATATCTACACCACCCGCAAAAGCAATCTGGTAAGGAATCCAGTGTCCGCAATTATAGATTGGCTGAATCCATTCCATAAGGCTTATTCTTCTCAAAGGAGCTTTGTTTGCTCTGAGGGTATCTATTACTTTATCAATTCTTCTATTTAATCCTGCCAAATAATGGTAAGCGGCTTCTTCTTGGCCCAATGCCGTTGCAATCTGAACAGCACAATCAAATACATCTCGTAGGTTTTTAGGAGTCAGGGCTACCAACTGAGGCTGTTTGGCCAATTGGGCTACCGCTGCCGAAGTACATACGGTATCTATTTGACAAACTTCGCAAACGTCTTGTGTAAAAATCACATCTGGAGCGGCCTTTGCGAGTCGCTCTTGTTCTACATAATATAAACTTCGACCTTCTGCCTTATAGGCCGAAAACACCTTGTCTATTTCCTCGCTTGTAAAATGGTTATCTTCCAAAACACAGCGAACAATAATGGGTTTTTCTTGTCGAGAAAGGGGGCTACACTCAAATGTGACACCATACAATAGGTTTTGCAGGTTCATGTCATAAATCATTTGGGTAGCAGCGGGCAAAAAAGAACATGCTTTCATAAACCAACGTTTGAAAATATGAGTGAGCTTTTGGAAATAGTAAAAATGCTGAGGAGTACCTCCTCAGCATAGATTTTATTAGGTATAAATTATGATACTAGACTGCTACTTATGCTAATACAGCTTTAGGATAATACACTTTGGCATATTCTACAGCACCAAACATAATAGCACTATAGAATAACGTTCCCATCAAAAAGTTTTTGAGAAAAGGTAAACCCTGTACATAGCATTGTACCAAGCCTTGCCAATCTCTCGGCAATGGTCCTCCTGTACGGAGGTCTGTTCCGCCTCCTACCCAAACCGTTAAATCGGCCAATAGCCAGTGGCTCAACGATGCCACAATAGCAGCTACCAATACATTTTTGAAGGTTACTTTTTGAATAATCCATGAGCCCAAAAATACAATCAATGCAAAAATGCCATAAATCCAATACCACCCACTGTACATTACACCGTATTTTCCTTCAAAAATAAAATTATTAATTACCAAGTCCGAAATAAGTAGTGTAAGTATGGGAAACAAAAATGCTTTCCACTTTTGTGAAAAATACGCTCCTCCAAATAAGCCCATTGCCCCAATCGGCGTAAAGTTGCTTAAAGGATGAATACATGACGAGTTGATAAGCCGCATAGAAGCTACCATAACGATAATAGCTAGTAAAACAGACATTTTTGGATTTAATTGCGATTTTTGCATGGTTGTATCTTTGATTTTTAATAACAAAATGGATTTTAAAAACTCCCTTTGCTTGCACAAAGGGAGTCGAAAAAGTATCGTTGTGTGCCACACCTTTTACTTTTTCTGATAGGAATAGAGGTAAAAACAAGTATTATTTTTATGTTGTTAACAACTCAATAGGTTTCGAGGCAAACAGCAAGGGCAATACTTTATTTTCTTTAGTTTTCATAGCAACTGGTATGTTAGAACTGATACGAAGCTCCAATCATAAAGTTGCGGCGGCGTGTGTTATAGCCTGGAATATCGTAATATTCCTTATTGGTAATATTTTTTATATCTAAAAACACTTTCAAACTATTGTTGAAGCGGTATTCTTGGTAAACATCTACAGTGGTATACGAGCCTAAGGTTACAGCAGCGTCGTCGTAAGGCCCACTAGCGGCTTTACTAACCGAACGAACAGATGCCTGTGCCGACCAGCTTTTCAAGATTTGATACGATAGCGATGCGTTGAATGAGTGCTTCGGACGACGGAACAAATTAGCATAAGTAGTATCTTTACCTGAAGTCATTCTTGCCAAAACCTTTCCATCTACATACGTATAATTGGCTATAAGAGTAGCTTTTCCAATTGAGTACTTTCCGTCAACCTCCAAGCCATGGTCTTTTTGTTCGTTAAAATTCACATATCGTCCCCAAGGGTCTTGATTAATAGAAATATAGGCAATGACATCTTTTACTTTTCTGTCAAAATACACCACTCTGACATTTCCACGATGGTCGCTGGTAAAAAACTGCGAACCAAATTCTATCGTTTTACCTACTTCTGGTTTCAAGTCGGGCGTACCATAAGGCGAAAACAATTGATACAAAGAAGGGGCTTTGAAGCTAGATGAATACGTACCAAACACCTTGAGCTGATTAGCTACTAAAATGTATGGGTTGATATTATAAGTAAAGTTATCGCCATAAATAGAGTGATTATTGTAACGACCGCCAAGCTCTGCCCCAAAAATGCCTAGGTTTTTGAACGTCAATGAAGAATAGCCACTAAATAATTTGATTTTGGCCGTTGAAGAATTAATTGCAGGGCTTTCGTAAGGGCCATAAGCACTGATAGACAAATACGTTTGGTCGGTATTTTGCCAACGGTTTTCGGCTCCTACCAACAATTCTACATGGTTGTTAAGTCCAAAATTGGCATACGCTTCTAGCAATTGAGCATTACCCTTATAAAAACCATCCGAGAATTTATTAAAAGCATCTTTTTCTACATGAACAGAATCGTCGAGATACTTTCTTTCAGTAGTATTTTGGTTATAGTTTACAGTAAGCTTTCCTTTGCCCAACTCATACACCAAACCACCGCCCCACAATACGTTTTTGCTTGTAAATGTATAATCTTTTTCGTCTTTAAAAGCCCCTGCATCTAAGTCTGTTTTATAACGATTAAATGCCCCATTAAGCTTTAAAGTGAGTTTTTGAGTAAGTTGTTGCTCTACAAAAGCATTGAAATTATGCTGATTGATGCCATCACGGTCATAACCAGTAACTCCTGTAGGTTCTTTGGCAGCCGAAAAGCCCTTAGAGGTCAAATAGCCATATTGTACCGAATAGTTGGTTTTGTTGGCATGACCACTCAAGCCTACATTTCCTTTGTAGGTGTCGTAGCTTCCGCCTGCTACAGCAATATTGGCTTTAATTGGCTGAGTTTGTTGTTTGTGGGTAATAATATTGATAACCCCAGCAATAGCATCCGAACCGTACAAGGTTGATTGGCCACCTTTAAGGATTTCGATACGCTCAACTTGGTCGAGAGGAATAAGGTTGATGTCAAAAGCATTTGACGAGCTAGAAGGATCGTAAATAGGTGTTCCGTTCAACAAAATAAGGGTATAACCACTTCCTGCACCTCTTAGATAAATATCCTGGTTTGTTCCTAAATTATTTTGCGAACCAATTACGGTTAGGCCAACCTGCTGGTTGAACAACTCACCGATGGTTTTGCCACTACTTTTTTGAATAATCTCAGGCGAAATAATAGTAACTACTTTACCTGTTTGCGACTGCTTTTGTGGGTATTTGCTAGTGGTTACTACCACTTCATCCAATAAGCTAGCGGGTTTTTCTTGTTGAGCCCAAGCCTGAGAAGCCTGCAAACCCAAAAGGACTAATGCACTGTTTTTGAAAAATTTTGACTGAATAAACATGAGAAATGGGAAATTCCATTTTTCTATTTTACCCGAAAAAAATCATTCTTTCGACCAAACGATTGGGATATCTGCTCCAAAACAGCCCCTAAAGGCATATTGTTAGCCCAAACCAATCCCTTCTGTCGGGAACTGAATTTATTGCGTTGTATCACTACGAAGTGATGATTTGTAAAAAAGAAAAAGTGAAACTAAATATGCGAACGCTCAACCTTTGCTCATCCTCCGTAAGCTCAAATCAAGAATGGTTTTGGCAGGTCTCCTGACTTCACTCGTCAAACCCGAACCTTCCCGAAAACGCTTCAGTGGTTATGAGGGATGAGTTGACAATAATGAGTGTTACAGTTGCGGGGACAGTTCTGGTTTTGCACCAGATTCCCTATTAAGCTTTGAGGTTTATCATGAAATAAACATAAAGCACCAGAAACTGTCGCAAAAGTACAAATGAATTATCACAAAAAAAAATAGCGTACACCTTTATAGGTTACGCTATCCAAACTACACCAAATATTATTATGATAACCACAAAGGTGGTTCTGTAAAGTCTTGTTTCAATTCGACAAAAGCACTTTAATAATGCAAATTTGAGTATAAATATTTAGATATAAAATAAGTATTTATACTTAAAATCGTGTTTAAATAGCTATTTTTATTATTTGGTATTGGTTCTTAATGAGCACATTAAATTCAATTGTAAAGTAGTACTTCTCCAGGTTATTTTGCTGCTACAGGATTTATTTATTAGCCCTGCCAGACACAGATGCTGATAAGCTTTTCAAATTATTCTCCTATATTTATCCTTTTGAATACCGATTGATAGGTTAGCATAATTTTATCTGAATCAATTATTTTCACCCTACTTGAAATTCTTTTAAAAATGTCCAATTTTCTTAGAAAAAACCAACTTTTAACCCTTTTTATTTTTGCTATTTTTGCTGTACCGCTCAAAGCCCAGTATGTTAGCAAAGTAACCGACCCCGTAGAATGGATTAACCCGCTGATGGGTACTGCATCAAAGCCAAACCTTTCCACTGGAAATACCTACCCTGCAATTGCCTTGCCTTGGGGTATGAACTTTTGGATGCCACAAACTGGCAAAATGGGCGATGGATGGGCCTATACTTATGATGCCGACAAAATCAGGGGCTTTAAGCAAACGCATCAGCCTAGCCCGTGGATAAACGACTACGGCCAGTTTGCAATTATGCCTATTACAGGTAAAATTCGTTTTCAAGAAGACGAACGTGCTAGCTGGTTTTCGCACAAAGCAGAAGTATCAAAACCCTACTACTACAGCGTGTATTTGGCCGACCACGATGTTACTACCGAAATAGCCCCTACCGAGCGTGCGGCTTCGATGCGATTTACGTTTCCCAAATCTGATAGCTCGTATGTGGTTATCGATGCCCTCGACAAGGGTTCTTTTATCAAGATTATTCCTGAAAAAAATACTATTATTGGCTATACTACCAAAAATAGTGGAGGCGTACCCGATAATTTCAAAAACTATTTTATTATCCAATTTGACAAATCTTTTAGTTTTAAAGCCATTTGGAAACCCAAAGAACTGTTGTCCAATACACTTACACTCAGCGACAACCACGTTGGGGCGGTTATTGGTTTTAAAACTAAATCTGGCGAAAAAGTACATGCTCGTATAGCTTCGTCGTTTATTAGTGCCGAACAAGCTGAACGTAATTTGCAGGAAATTGGCAACGACTCGTTCGATACCGTTAAGCAAAAAGCCAAAAATATTTGGAATAAAGCCCTTAGCCGTATGCTGGTAGAAGGCGGTAGCGTAGACCAAACTCGTACATTTTATTCGTGTTTGTACCGTACAATGCTTTTTCCTAGAAAATTCCATGAAATAGATGCCCAAGGAAAAGTAGTACACTATAGCCCTTATAATGGAAAAGTTTTGCCAGGCTATATGTTTACCGACAATGGTTTTTGGGATACTTTCCGGGCAGTATTTCCTTTCTTCAACCTGATGCACCCTACCCTAAATTCACAAATTATGGAAGGCTTGGCCAATGCTTACAAAGAAAGTGGCTTTTTGCCTGAATGGGCAAGCCCCGGCCACCGTGATTGTATGATTGGTTCAAACTCGGCATCGCTTATTGCCGATGCTTATTTGAAAGGTGTTAGAGGCTTCGATATTAATACTTTGTACGAAGCCTTATTGAAAAACTCAGAAACAGAAGGCCCTCTTAGCTCGGTTGGCCGCAAGGGTGTACAGTATTATAATAAATTGGGCTATGTGCCATACGACGTAAAAATCAACGAAAATGCTGCTCGTACACTCGAATACGCCTACGACGATTTTTGTTTGTACCAGCTTGCCAAAGCCCTAAAACGCCCACAAAGCGAAATAGACCGTTTTGCCCAAAGATGCCAAAACTACAGAAATGTATTTGACCCAAGTCATAAATTAATGCGTGGTAAAAATGCCGACGGTACTTTCCAATCGCCATTTAATCCTTTCAAATGGGGCGATGCCTTTACAGAAGGAAACTCTTGGCACTACACTTGGAGCGTTTTTCATGATATTAATGGGTTGTCTAACTTGATGGGAGGCAAAAAAGAATTTGTCAAAATGTTGGATTCAGTATTTGTTGTACCTCCTGTTTTTGACGACTCTTATTATGGGTTTGTTATTCACGAAATCCGTGAAATGCAAATTATGAATATGGGTAACTACGCTCATGGTAATCAGCCTATTCAACACATGCCTTATTTGTATAACTACGCTGGCGAGCCATGGAAAAGCCAATACTGGGTGCGTGAGGTAATGAACAGAATGTACCAGCCAACTCCCGACGGCTATTGTGGCGACGAAGACAACGGTCAGACTTCGGCTTGGTATGTATTTTCGGCAATGGGCTTCTACCCTGTTTGTCCAGGTACAGACCAGTACGTTATGGGTGCTCCTTTATTTAAAAAGATAACCCTACAGTTGGAAAATGGCAAAAAGGTGGTAATCAATGCTCCACAAAACTCGGAAGACAATCGTTATATCAAAGCCGTAAAACTGAATGGTCAGCCTTATTCTAAAAACTGGCTTAGCCACTCGGCTCTTCAAAAGGGAGCAGTGATTGACTTTGATATGAACAAAGCACCTAACAAAACCAGAGGAACACAAGAAACAGACTTTCCTGAATCTTTCAAATAATTCTATGTCATAAAGGCCTTGTATCATTTTGATTATCTGGTCATATTAGATAAATTTGGTATAGAAGCTGTTTACCCTTTTGTGAGCTTCCGACTAGCTAGCTAATTAAACCGCTGGCTAGTCGGAAATACTCATTAAGGAAGTAAAGAACAATACAAAATGGGCAAAATAGCTTCATAAAATCAGAACTTACCCCCTTTCATTCACCCACGTCAACAAATCCTCATGAAAAAAACAATTTACGCACTAAGTCTATTGTTGAGTATGGCATCTATCAGTTTTGCTCAACAAAAACCTACTAAAGAAACCCCTGCCCAAGCCGTTGTTGAAGAAAAAAACAATAATAGCAGCCGTACACTCAACCCCGATTCGTTTGTTACTACTACCAACGAAGTAACCATTAAAGGCCAAAAAGTACCTTACAAAGCCGTTGCTGGTACTATTCCTGTTTGGAATGAAGATGCCAAAATCCAAGCAGCGTTGTTTTATACTTATTATGAAAGAACCGACGTAAAAGACAAATCGACACGTCCTTTGGTAATTTCTTTTAATGGTGGGCCAGGCTCGGCTTCGGTATGGATGCACATTGCCTACACAGGGCCAAGAATCTTGAAAATCGACGACGAAGGCTACCCCGTGCAGCCGTATGGTATCAAAGACAACCCTTATTCTATTTTGGATGTAGCTGATATTGTGTTTATCGATCCTGTCAATACTGGTTTTTCAAGAATTATCGACAAAGACGTACCTAAATCTACTTTTTTTGGTATCAATGCCGACATCAAATATTTGGCCGAATGGGTCGGTACATTCGTTAATCGTAACAACCGTTGGGCTTCTCCCAAGTTTTTGATTGGCGAAAGCTACGGAACAACTCGTGTATCGGGCTTGGCACAGGCTTTACAACAAAATCAATGGATGTACCTCAACGGTGTTATCTTGGTATCGCCTACCGACTTGGGGATCAAGCGTGAAGGCCCCGTTGAAGTTAGCTTACGTTTGCCCTATTTTGCTGCTACAGCATGGCATCACAAGGTTTTAGAACCCAATTTACAAAACAAAACCTTAGAAGCGATGTTGCCAGAGGTTGAAAACTTTACCATCAACGAGTTGATTCCAGCCGTAACTCAGGGTGGTTTTTTACCTGAAGCCAAAAAGAAAGAGATAGCACAAAAAATGGCTCGCTATTCGGGTTTGCCTGAAAAGGTTATTTTACAAAATAATCTCAATGTATCCATTAATCTGTTTTGGAAAGAATTACTCCGTGACAAAGGCTACACTATTGGGCGTTTAGATTCAAGATACTTGGGTATTGACAGCCGTGAGGGTGGCGAGCAAGTAGATTACAATGCCGAACTAACGTCGTGGTTACATTCGTTTACTCCTCCTATCAATATGTATTTACGAGAAGAATTAAAATACAAAACTGACCTCAAATACAATATGTTTGGGCCTGTACACCCTTGGGACAGAAGCAACGATAATACAGGTTATGATTTGCGTGAGGCCATGGCTGCCAATCCATACCTGAAAGTACTGGTTCAGTCGGGGTATTATGATGGTGCTTGCGACTATTTCAACGCCAAATATTCGATGTGGCAAATGGATCCTAGTGGTAAATTCAAAGACCGTCTATTTTGGGAAGGTTATAAATCGGGCCACATGATGTATTTGAGAAGAGAAGACCTAGAAAAATCGAATGAAGACCTTCGTATTTTTATTAAAAAGAGTATTCCCAAGGCAGGAGACCCTGCCAAATACTAGGCCAATGCTATAATCTATTAGTCTTTTTTTCCTTCTTTACCCCAAAACCCCAATCATACAGTAATCAGCCTCTAAGATTGATTGCTGTATGATTTTTTGATTGAAGCTATTGAAGGAATACCCAAAACTAGTTTATTCTCGTAATCTCACTGATTATCAATGGCTCAATCCCAAAATATTCAAAATTAAGTTTATTAACAGTACCAATGTTCGATTATCCATCAATAAAACACACCAAACTAGACAACTCAACAATAGGCTAGTTTGGTGTGTTTTTA
>VFQP010006056.1_pt1 | contig 10150 bp, 14 predicted proteins | sample 3512351 | NCBI WGS metagenome assembly VFQP01 (sample SAMN10412372, study PRJNA504923) | tailings metagenome | isolation source: Relicate 1 Philex TSF1 revegetated site | place: Philippines: Tuba, Benguet | collected 2017-08-29
TAATGCAGACAAAGAAAAGGGCGGGATAAGATATGGGGCGGCGGCGGGGTGTGGCGAGCAGCCTGCCTGGCCAGCGGCGCAGCCGCTGCCGCCAGCACGGCGGAGGGCGGCGCAAAAGCCAGGAGGCGCTGCAAATACTCCAGAATTTCAAGCAAGAAAAAGAAGACCAGACGGGTAGCCGGTGCCTCATGTGCGCAGCGCTTCTCAGCCAACATGCAGAGGCTGCGTCTGCAGGAGCACGGAGCAAGGCAGCAGCGGCGTGCCGGGGGCATCAGCGCAGTGCTCTGGGCAACCGGCAAGGGCTGCGCAAGGGCCCTGCTCGCAGCGCTAGCCTGGTCTTTTGCCACATGCACAGAGCTGCTTGCCCTGCCACGGCACCGTCGGCGATGCGTTGCACGAACCCCAGCTGACAGGCTGCCCCCACCTGCGCAGGCGCGGCTTGAATCTTCTCGCAGTGATTGTTGTCAAATGAAGCCTCCCGCAGCGGCCGTCGCGGCTGCTCCCTCCAGCTTCACCGGCGGCAGCTCGCCTGAGCCGTGCCCGCTGTAGCCGTTACGGAATGGTGGCTGCCCTGCGTGCTGCATGTGCTGCGCGTGCTGCGCGTGGTGCTGCCCATTCTGCGCGTGGTGCTGCCCGTGCTGCGCCATGGCGTACGGCTGCTGCCCCGCCGAGTATGGCTGCTGAGGCACCACTTGCTGCTGGCCCAGCAGGCCGTCCATGCCGTGCAAGCCGGCGCCGCCGCTGGCGCCGTGCCCGGTGTCGCCGCCGGTGACGGTGCCGCCGCTGCCGCCGCTGCCGCTGCCGCCAGGGGCGCCGGGGCCGGCGCCACGGTGGTGTGCATGGCCCTGGCCGTGGTGGCCCTCCCCTGGCAAGGGGCCCAGGAAGTCGTGGTGCTGCTGGTGGTCAAAGCCCGGGGGCGCCGGCGGCAGGTCGTCGGCAAGAATGGCGTCCAAGAGCGGGTCGGTGTCTGCATCGTCCAGGTAGCTGAGCGCGGTGGCTGGCGGGTGGTGCAGGTGCGCTGCAGGGCGCGGGGCGGGCCAGCGACGGGGGAAGGGAGGGGGTTGGGGGGGAGCCAGCAGGGAGGGCGGGGCGCGGCACGCGAAGCAACCATTCTCCCCGCTCTGCTGCAGCGCGTCCCCTTGCTGCTGGCACACCAGCGCCGCGGCTGCCTGCTGTTCGCCGGTGTCGTCGGCAGGCCGCCTAGCCGTGCCCACACGCCCAGACCATGCCGTGCAGGTTGCGTGCAGCTCCGAGCTAGCTCCGCACCTGTCACGCGCTTGGGCACCGCGTCGTTCTCCCCGGCAAACAGGATCTGCCAGATGTAGTCATCCGACGGGTTGAGCATGTCCACGGGGTTCATGGCGGTGGTGACGGTCACCAGCGGGGCCGAGGCGCCGCCCGCCTGCGTGGCAGGGCGCGCGGGGTGACACAGGTGAGGCGAACGCGACGGGCGAGGGCAGGCCGGTGCGTAGCACGCAAGAGGGCCTGGCGGCGCGCCTGTGCAGCTGCGCACGCCTAGCCGGCCGCCTTCAAGCACGCAAGGCAGCGGTGAACGGGTGGCTGGGCCAGCACTCAGCCTTGTGTTCCTTCCACCCCACTCAGCCTGCTCTGAGGCCGATCCCCACCTGCTGCTGCCGCTTGTTGATGTCAAATTGGTCGAAGTCAAACAGCATGCCCGGCCGCGCGGCCGCGCTCTCCCACTCCGCTGGCAGCGGCGGCGGCGACGGGATGCGCAGCAGTTCGTCCTCTTCCATCAGGCCGTGCAGGCCGTCGCTGGAGCCGCGGGCGGCGCCGCCGGCCTGGCCGTTGGTGGCGCCCGCAAAGGGGTCGCCAAAGAGGTCCAGCGGCGACGGCGAGTGCGCCCGGGCCTCCCCCGCGGGGTTCTGCGGCAAGTCGAGGTGCGGCAGCGGCGACATCTGCGCCGCCGGCGCCGCGTGCTGCTGCGCGCCCGCCGGCGGCGGCGCCGCGCCGCCCTGCGGGTGCTGCGGGTAGAAGCCCTGGATGTGCGGCTGGCCGGGGGGCAGCATGTGGCCGCCCGCGCCCATGGGCCCGCCGGGCTGGTACACCAGCTCGCCGGGCTGGCCCCCTGCCGCCGCAGCCTCGGCGGCGCGCTTGGTGCGCTGCGCCGACTCCGCCTCGCTCGCCTGCCGCTGCGTCTTGGCGGGCGGCCGCCGCGCCGGCGCCGTCAGCTCCCAGCTGCCGGTCGTGGTCTGCTCCGTGGTGCCTGTGGTGAGGCCAGCGCTCTCGGTTGTGGTGCTCATCTGTTGCTGCAGGGCGGCAGGCGGGGGGGACCAACACGCGAGTGGGCGCTCGGGCCCGCGGCAGCTGCGCCAGGCATGCAGCTTTCGTTGCTGCAGTTTTGTGCTCAGAAGGGTCAATTGAGCCTGTTCAACGGGGAAGGCGAACCCCTGCCCCGCCGAAGCAAGCAAGCTGCAAGCGAGCAGCCTGCTACCACGTCATTGTCGCCGCTGGCCCCCGCTTCCCAGGTGCGCACCTGCCGCTGCCGCTTGGCGGCTTGCCGCGGGGCGCTCTTGCCAGCTGAGCAGCCCACATGGTGCTTGCCCGGGCGCAGGTCCTTTCCGCACTTGGGGCAGAACTGCAGCTCGGTGCCGTGGCCGCGCTCCTTGCCGCTGCCGCGCACGTCGGGCGGCGCCCGGAAGTGCACTTTGAGCCGCCAGAGCTCTGCGAAAGATCGGTTACATCCTGCAGGCCGAGAGTCGGGGCAGGGAGGTATCGTGAGGCGAGCACGAGCACGAGCAGAGGCGTAGCCGTGCAGGGTGCTGCTGGGCTGGCCGGCCTGGAGGGCGAGGGGACGGTGGCCTGTCGACCCTAGGGCGCTCTCGCGTGCCGGCTGCTGCTTCCAAACGCTCGCCGCGTCAATGCTGAGCATAGGAAGGCGCCTGCAAGCGCAGCTGCAAAGCGTGCACCATGACGCCCTGGTAGCCGCTAGGCCCGCTGGGCTCGCTCGGCGCACCTGGATGGGGACAGTAGAACCTGCGAGGCCGAAAACGCGGGGCGAGGGGGGCAGTCAGGCCTCTTTGCAGCGCCCACAAACCCCGAAGCCACGAGCTGCTGGCACGGCTGTCCTCTGCGCGGCTGGCGCCTCACGGGGCCTAATTCCGACTCACCGATCGGGGTCGGGGCCGGTCACGATGCGAGCCTTCTCCTCCTCGGTCGGCGGCTCGGCGCGCTTCGTTTGGGGCATTGTCGCCCTCTCTGCCCTGCCTGCGCGCCCTACGGCGCTATGAAAGCGCTACTTTGCCCAAGTGGGCCGCCCGTTCCAGCTGCAAGCACGCCCAGCGCTGGAGGTCCTGCTGCTTGGCTGCTGGCCACCAGCAGAGGGGCTGGAGAGAGGCGATTCCGGTTGATGGAAGATGTCCGATCGCGGAAAGCACGTTGCAGGGACCTCGCGAGGCAGGCAGCAAGAGCCTGCTGAGCATGGCTGCCCGACTGGGCCTATCGGATGCCGAGTCATTCCAGCGCTTTCCGGGTGGTCCAGCAGGCCACATTCTCTTCTCTCGCCATTTTTCACATGATCGCAGCCCGCAGACGCCACCGCGCGACTGCCCGTTTTTATGGGCGGACCCTACTGGCTGACCTTACAGCCTACTGTGGGCCGTAACCTGGCCTTTATTGCGCCGTGATAAGTTCCACAGCGCCAGTGATCGATCCGGCGAGTGCCGGTAGAGCAGTGCAGGTGCCATGGTCCCGGCCCGCTCCCTGCCATGTATCAGCAGGCACACCCCGTCTGGCCCCGCCGACCGCAATCTGTTGCTGCCTGGGAACTGAGCCGAGGGCGGTGGGGGTCACAAGTGTTGCCATGGAAAAGGAGAGGGGCGAAATAGCCTGGCGGGCAGGTTGAGGGGACCACCTGGGGATGCCCAGGGACGGTCACATGGCCGACGGCTTCAGAGGCGCCACCGGCGCCGTCGCAAAGGCGGCGCCCTCCCGCCAGTAGCTCACGCCCGCCACCTTGTGGCCCTCCTTGTCGACGAGGTCGACCGATGCCCGGGCAAGGCCCTTCTCCAGCTGCTTGCCGTTGGCAGACACGGCGTAAGTGAGCAGGTTTGGGTGCGCCTCCAGCAGGCTGCGCAGCGCGGCACCTGCGTGCAGGCCATGGGGACAAGTGTGGCGGTGGGTTTGGGTTGCGGTCGTGGTTGGCAACGCCAGACTTCGGTGCAGCCAGGGACAGGCGCCTCCAGAGAGCTCAGCAGCAAGGGCCTCTGGGAGGGGCACACGCCGCCGCACACATTTTGCGCAGTAACCGTGGGAGGTTTTGTCGCAATTCAGTCGGTCACTTCCGCTGTGGAATGAGCCGCAGGCCAGCTGTGCTGCACTTTCCAGTTATTCATGCACAACGTGGCTTGCAATACAAGGCATGGATGGAGGCAGTCCACATCGAGCCCTCGCCTCGACTCCAGGCCTCGAAGAATCTGAAACCACTCAATCGAACCCAGCCGCGCTTGCCCACACTCAACCTCCGCCCGCTTATCTCCCTCATGGACAGGCGTTAAAGCCAGCCCTCGGCCCTCAGCTCTGCAGCTCTTACCCGTCACACCTTGCCGCTGCACATAATCAACCACCGCTTGCAGCGCCGCCACCGGCTGGCCCAGGATCTGCAGACCGGGCCAGGGAGTGTTTTTTGGATTAGGGGCAGGGAGCAGAGGAATGCACACCTGGACAGCAGCTACAGACAGGGTGAGCAGCAGCGGGGGGATCCACGGCACCGGAGGATCCGCAGGTCGCTGAGGGCGTCCTCGCCTGCTTGTTGATGCTGGCCATGTTCTCCACAGACTTGGTGGGAATGCCCAGCCCCTCCAGGTAGCTGATCTGCATGGCGGAACGATGCAGCACGGATGCGCACTCAGAAAGAGGGCACGAGAGAGCAAAAGACAGCGCGACGCGCATGGGCGGGGGCGGGCGAGCAGGGCCACGCGACGTCAGCAAGCCTGGCCTGCTGGGGGTGCAGGTAGGCTGCATGGAAGGCCATGAGTAGAGTCGTCCGCGATGGGAGGCTGCCAGCTTGGAGTGGGAGGACGGCGGGCATGCTGCCCAGGGCAGGAAGGGGTCCAGAGGAGGCGGGCTCACCGCTGCCTCAATGTCCGACACGCTGGCGGTCAGCTTGCGCTTCATGATCTCCCCCGTCACGCCATCAATCCAAGCCAGGTCCCAGCCGCGGGCCAGCAGCGCCTTGCGCACCGCTGCGCTCAGGGTGGGCAGGTAAAAGGGGCTGTCTTGGGTGGGAGCGCGAGCAATGAGGAGCGGGTGACATGGCGGCAGGAGAGGGGAAGACATGCATGGCCAGATCAGTCCGCGCAGGCATGAAGTGTGTTGCCATGGAGCAGGACGATTGAAATGTTGGCCAGGTACGTGGTCCAGTGCAGGGGAGAGCAGTTGCAAGGGGGGCACCTACCAGCAGGAGAGCGCTGCAGCTCTGCAAGGTCGGCGGCCACTGGCGCCTCCACTGCGCGCACCACCAGCCTGTAGCAGGGCAGACCGCGGAAGGCAGTGCATTGACCGACGACGAATATTGAGCATCAATGGAGCTGTAAAGCCCTCACACCAGAGCAGGAGGCGGAGAAACAGCGAAGCTTGCTGCTCACCGGCTGGGAGCGGCAATGCGCTTCCGAGGCTGGAAGCTGTGCGCCATGCAGGGCCTCTGAGCGGCCACGGGTGCTGCTGCGAGGGCTGCCATAGCTGCAGCAGTTGTCTGGCTGTGGTCTCTAGAAGACGACTCCCTGCGCACTGCAAGCCGCTGGTTCGATCGAGCCTTAATGCAAACGTCATGCACGCGTATAAACGATTCATCCCGCCACCCGCCAGCAGGGCACTGCTGGCACCAGCAGGGCAGTCATGTTTGCATCTTCTGAAGTCAATGTTCAGCGCAGAAAACGATCTATGAAGTCACACCGTTTCTTGGTGTTTTTAGCAAACCACCTGGGCGTCTGGCCCTTCAACTCGCGAGCACCTCTTGTGTACAACTTGCAGCGCCTTCAGCCTTTGAAAGAGTTCCATGGTCAGATCAGTGTCGCTGGATATCACCGTGCAATATTACACTGCCCAGGTGCGTGCGCGTCGTCACTGCCGCTGTTGAACGGCGTGCCCCGCCGCTGCCGCAGTCGACCAAATGCCAGCATTTGCAGGGTGCAAGCTCCTCTCCTTCCCGTAAGCCAGAATACCTGAGCTGGTTGTCTTAGAAATGCTTCAGGTCTGGTGTATCGGTGGCAGGTGGGCGGGTCATGCGACCCATGGAACCCATGGATTGCTCACCTTTGACGGGTCACCCTGCTGCTCGCGTCTTCCATGAGCAGGCTCTCTTTGACCTAGCCTACGGCGACGACACTGCTTTCCTGCGCAGCTTCCACAAAGAAGTGAACGCCTGCGGCAAGTGTGTGCAGCGCTGTGCCGCCCCGCCCTTCTGCTGCTGCTGCTGCGCTGCCTCACCAGGATGCACGGCTGTGAACAGCTTGCCGCCATTGCCGCCCGGCCGCTGGTCCCGCCCTCACATGCCACCCCGTACTGCCTCCTGCCCGCCCGGCAGATGTGAGGGTCAGCCCGTGGGGAGCAGACAACAAGCGCACCGTCGCCTTCACCACGCCGGTGGATGCCCCGGCATTCATCAAGCGCCTGGTGGGCAAGGATGTGATGGCTGTGGAGGAGGCGCAGCTGCGGGAGGCACTGCCTGGCGGGGGCTGGCGGCTGACCTCGCGGCCGGTGCCCGACATGCCGGGGGGCGCGCGGTTTGTGACCGAGGCGGTGCTCACGTTCACGGATGCGGCAGGCGGCTGCTGCAAGGTGGGCAGGGGGCCAGGGGCGGCTGGTGCCTGGCGGGGGAAATTTAATTACCTGTATGCCTGCCGCCAGCATAGTCCAAGGCTCCGCATCCTTGCCCCTGGTTCCAGCGGGGGAGGAGGTATGTCCGTCTGCCTGCCGCCAGCAGAGTGCAAGGTTCCACATCCTAGTCTCTGTCCCTCCCTCCCGGCCACCCCATCCCACCCCCCAGGTGGCTGCTGCCGTGACCTGCAGCGCCTCGGGCCCGTACGGCCTTGCCGGCACGATTGAGGCCTTCATGGCCGACAGTGCGGGAAAGAGCCTGAAGGAATTCCTCGACTTCTTGCTCAAGTTTGCTCAGGTGTGCGCTCGCCAGCAGCTGAAACCCCTCGTGCCTGCAGCCTGCATCCCGAGCGCTTTGCAGAGCGTGCAATTGGCCCGCTTGTGTCCTTTGCTGCCGGATCGGCCGGTCGTTTGGTGACCCTTTGCTAATTCAACCGACTGCTTACAGCCAGGATTGTGCCTTTGCCCACATTCCTGCAGGCCCCAGCAGCCGCAAGCCCAACAGCAGCTCCAGCAGCAGAAGCGGCAGCAGTTGCCGCGGGAGCGATAGCTGCCGGGCCGGCGCCTGCAGCAGAGTCGGCGGAGCACTTTTACGATGCAGTGGAGCTGCCGCTGCCACCGCTGCCCTCCGTGCCTGCTGTGCCCGCTGCGGTGCCCAGCGGGGACGGCCTGCGGTTTGAGGATGCCGCCCTGCTGTACCTGCGGTACATGTGCCGCACTGGAGACCAGACAGTGGGACTGTTGCAGGTGGGTGCTGTCCTCTGGGCGCATCCCAGGCCGGGCTTCCCGGCACGGCATGCGCTGAAGGCGAAAACTCACCTGCACGTGCTTCCGCCCCCCTTGCATGGCCCAGTCGCAAAGGCGTGCTCTGGCTTGTGAGCAGCCCCAGGGATGCGCTCCCAGGCTTCAGTTGCGCCAAGCATGCCCGGTCATGCCCACTTATCAGGGTCTGCGCTTTCCTGCCCTTCTTGGCAGGCACTGGAGCTGCATGTGCGGTCGCTGCAAGAGAAGGTGGCGGCGCTGCAGGCGGCGGAGGAGGAGCGGCGGCGGCAGCGGCGCTGGCTGCCCGAGATCCCAGACACAGTGTCCACGCGACAAGCAGTGCTTGGTGCTGCACTGCTGGCCAGTGGAGCTGCGGCAGGCGCGCTTCTGTTTGCACGGCGGCAGCAGGCGGCTGGGCGGGGAGCGTGACGTCGGAAGCGTGCGACGCAGCGCAGCGCCCGGTTGCATTTGTGAGATCGTGATGTTTGAGCGCTTTTAATGCCCAACTTTCTGTCATTACTTTCTAACAAAGCTTTCAAGGATATTCTTGCCAGCCAGGAGACCAGTGTGCGGGATCGCCTTGTCCAGGCTCTTCTGGGAGTGCCGAGGCACAAGATCACAACCTCATTGACAATGTGCATTTCTGCACATGCCCGAGGTCGCTATGCAACAAGCGCCTTGGGGGAGCTCAGGTTGGTCTGCGCCATGTAGTCTCGCCAAACGCTTCGCGAGGCTCTATCGATACCAGATCGATATGCAGACCTTCTGTAATTGCATGCAGGCGGGTGGGGTTGAGGGCCGAGCTGCGGCGTCGACTTACCACCGCTCACGCAGCCGCTGCGTCAAGCCAGCGGCAGGAGCAGCCAGTTGCCCCGCCGCTGCGCGTGGCAGTCATTGGTGGAGGCTTTGCCGGCCTGGCTGCCGCCTATCACTTGTTGACGGCTGCTGGCAGCAGCGGACGCGCCATGGAGCTCACTCTGTACGATGCTGTCGGGCTTGGCGCCGGCGGCAGCGGCGCAGCAGCAGGGCTCCTGCACCCCTACACCCCTCGTGGCAAGGTGCGGTGCGAAGCCATGGTTAGCAATCAGCCATCGTGGCGTGTCTGACTGCCGTCGAGCGTGTCGCCTATTTCAGTCAATACATTTTGGTCGGCAACGTTGCGAACTCTTTCCCGCACCTCCCACTCCCATCTGCAATCGCAGATGCTCTGGCACGGTCTGGACGCTTTCCAGGATGCCCTGCACCTGCTGGCGGCAGCAGAAGCCGCAGCGCAGGAGGCAGTGGGCGACAGCGGCAGCTCAGGCACGCCAGCTGGGAGCCTGGAGACGGCCGCCGGGCCCATCCGGTGGCCGCTGGCCTGGCGGCACGGCATGCTGCGCCCGACGCGATCTGCCAAGCAGGCGCGAGACATCGCCAAGTTCCTCCCGAAGGACGCACAGGCGGCGGCTGCCACCCAGGCCGAGGCTGTGACCGACGCCGCCGCTCTGGCTGCACTGGTGCCTGGCCTGAACCCTGCCGGGCTGCTCCCTGCAGAGGAGGAACCCAGCAGAACAGCAGAGCTGGAGCAGCGGGTGCGGCCAGCGGCAGGCACGCAGCGGCGGCGCCAGCAGCAGCAGCAGCAGGGTCAGGCAGCCGGGCCCCCTGCACTCGGCCTGATGGTGCATGCAGCGGTGACCATCCACCCCGCCAGCTACGTGCAAGCCCTCTGGCTGGCCTGCCAGGCCGCGGCCGCACGCGGCGCTCCAGGCTCGGCAGCCAGTCTGGAGCTGCAGGCGGTCACGTCCCTGCGCCAGCTGCAGGCGGCGCGGGGCCCCTTTCATGCGGTTGTGGTGGCAGCCGGTGCAGCAGTGGGCAGCATTGAGGAGCTGCAGGGCAGGCTGCCGCTGGACTTGTGCCAGGGGCATTCCCTCCACATGGCCCCAGGCAGCGGTGAAGCCGCCGGCAGCAGCAGCGGAAGCAGCAGCGACGCCTGTTCAGGCACGGACGCTTTCGACAGCAGCGGCAGCAGCGCGCGTGCCTCACACAGCAAAGGGGGTGACTATCCGGCATGTGCCCCCTCGCTGCTGGGTTCCCCATACATAGCGGCGCACGGCAGCGCCAGCCTGGTGGTGGGAGCCACCAAACGGTACGGCCTGAGCTGGCAGGAAGCTTACCAGCTGCTCAGCGCACCCATGGTGCACGATGCAGCTGAGGCAGAGGCGGCAGCTGCCGCGCTGCTGCCCGGCGCCACGCAGCTGTGGCCGCCGCTGGCGGGCTGGCAGGTTGCGTCGGTGCGCACGGGCGTGCGGGCCTTGCCGATCCGAGGCTCCGATGGCGCCATCCCGTATGCTGGGCGCCTGCCGTTGGAGGCCAGCCGCAGCGCTGTCGGTAGCAGCAGCAGCAGCAGCAGCAGCAGCACCGATGGCATCCCAGGGAATGGAGTCAGCCAGGATGCCGCAGGGCAGCTCGCACCAGGAGCAGCTGCGACGCCAGCTGGCGACGCTTCCCTGCCGCCCTGCTGGGTCATTGGGGGTTTGGGCGCCCGCGGTCTGGTGTACCATGCTTGGCTGGGCCG
>VFQP010006057.1_pt1 | contig 10149 bp, 13 predicted proteins | sample 3512351 | NCBI WGS metagenome assembly VFQP01 (sample SAMN10412372, study PRJNA504923) | tailings metagenome | isolation source: Relicate 1 Philex TSF1 revegetated site | place: Philippines: Tuba, Benguet | collected 2017-08-29
AAGGGAATAAGATTAATGGTGGCGGACCGGTGGCAATAAAAGGGTAAGGTTTGGTCAATGGTCGGTTTTGATTCGATGTTCGATGGTTGATGGTCGATGCCCGATGTTCCAACATGTACACCCTAAACGCCCTTTGATGTCGACTATCGACCATCGAACATCCAACATCTAACATCGAACCTCATACTGGATGACAAAAATTCAGAATTTCATAAGGAACGGAGGATTTTTTTTATGCTGAAGAAGATCAGCACTCTCCAGGTAATTTATATAGGAATTGGGTTTACTAATATCAGTGGGCTCATGTACCCTTACAAGCCTGTCACCACTGGATTCTCCGGCAGAAGTGCATGATCACCGCAAGTGTTGCAAACAAACCAATACTTCCCAGCAACAATGAATAATCCTGTAATTGAAGTATGGTGAATACATAGCCATACAGCAGTGCCAGAAGAACAGATAAAAGCCAGCTGAGCTTTCCTGACGACAATACGCCTTTCACAAACCACCCGATCAAGCCGACCGTAGCAACCGTTGCCACAACATAAGCCATATTAAATCCGATGTATTCTGAGAAGGATAATAACAAGGTATAGAACATCAGCAAGGCGATACCTACGAGTCCATATTGGATAGGATGCACTGATTTCTTATTCACCATTTCTATGATAAAAAATGCAGCAAACGTCAGCACAATACAGAGGATGGCATACTTCACCGAACGCATTGTTTTCTGGTAGCCGTTTACCGGAATAAACAAAGATGTTCCGAAAGAAGCATTTCCGAGAGTGTAAGACGTTTCCTTCCATGCCTGCGGGAATGTTCTTGTATGGGAAAGACTTTTCCAGGTAGCCGTAAAGCCTTCTTTGGTTACGTTATGATCCGGTAATTGTCCGCCGGTAAAACTTGGCTCCGTCCATGCGGAACTCAGCTTTACAGTTGTTTCCCTGCCCACCGGGGTAAACAGCAGTTCGCGTGATCCATTGAAACGGATCTTTGCGGAGAAGTTGATACGGCCATCGGCGCTTACACTGACCGGTGCGGTAAATGCTTCTTTCATCACAGCATTATCAACGCTGGCAGGATTCAAAGTGACCACAGAGTCATTCCATTTCAACTGCATTTCTTCCTTCAGACCGCGTACATCCTGGAGATCAACACAAACATGTGCGTCATTCCATAATACATTGGCGGGATCAATACGCAGTTGCTTCAGTGGGATGGAATTGAACTGTCCGGACATATTCAGCTCAGCCGAATAAAGCATCACCTGGTAAATACCGCGGTGTCTTTCTTCCGGCTTCATCTCTCCTTCGATCGTTAATTTATCAGGTAGGATATAGGCTTGCTTTCGAACTGTTCGAACAGGACCAGCGGTCGTAACAGGTTCCTCGTACGGCAATACCAGCACAGGCCCGGTGATATTCTGCGCACCGGCCCATTTGCTGCTGACTTCATCAAAAGCCTCCTGCTGCCGGCCTTCTCTTTCTTTTACCAGGTTTTGCACCAGCATGGCTGGAATCAAAAGCACCAGTATCAACCCTCCTATCATAAGGGCTTTAAAGAATATCTTACTTTTCTGAACAGTTTGCTGAACGATCGATTCCATATAGTGTTGGGTTTGATTTTTTAATGTTAAAATTTCCGGGCTGCTTTTTTAAGCGTGAGATAGAGCACCGTCATAAATGTTGCGTATACGAATACCATCCCCCAGTCCATCCTGTATTTTAACGGATCAAGAATGATATCCATCAGATCACTAAAAAGAGTAAAAGGTTTTGATACAACATCCCAGGAATTGAATCGTAGATAACGCCCGATATATATACCAAAGGCATTCAACCACATCACAAAAAACACAAACACGAGGGAGAATGAGCGGCCGGTTACAGCCTGTAATATTGATTCAATTCTTCTGACAGATAAAAGACCAAACAATAAACCATTCCAGGCAAAGGAGAAGATCAGCAACAAATCGAACCAGGCCGGTACATCGTTGAATTCATGAAGATGGAAAAGATCTGTAATGATATAAAACGCATTGGGAATAAAGATCAGCCACCCGACCAATACAAGCAGTAGCGAATACTTATTTTCCATTATTCTCACCCGTGTACTTAACCACTCACTGACCAGGTAGGGAATAACTGCCAGAAAGAGATTCCAAACAAGAAACAGATATGTCGCATACCCGGTAGTGAGCACTCTCGCTGCAAGCAGAAGGCAGCTGAATAGGGAAGAGATCAGCAGCCACTGCGAAAGTGTGATATTATGCTGTTTTACTTTTTTCAGAAAAGATCTATACTCCATGATGAATGATTTTAGGAATGAAAATGATCAATCCGGTGATCAAGGCCGTGACCGACAAAACCAGCACAGCACCTGCAGACAGGTCTTTAATCAGGCCGGCTTTCGGATGAAATTCGGGTGATACAAAGTCAACCATGTGCTCGATGGCGGTATTCATAATTTCCGCAGCCCATACAAGTCCGGTGACGATCACAAGCGCGATCAGTTCAATACCGGTGACATGAAACCAGATCACTCCTGCTGTGACTGTTATCGTTGCAGCCAGATGGATTCTTGCATTGGCCTCTTCACGGAAGAAGCGGGAGATTCCTTTCGCTGCAAAGCGGAAACTGGACAAGCGGGACCGGAGGGTTAAAGAAGTTTGTTTCATATCGCGTTAACGCTGTGTTTTGATGAAACCAATAATGTAAATGCCCTGTAGCGTACAAGAACCGAGAGAAACGCAGCTGCTATCCCGGGAACGCAAAAAAGGAGTCCGGATAAATCGCTTTGGCGAAATATCATCAATCCGATCAGTCCTTCTACCAATACAATGGTTGGATAAACAAGCAGCCAAACAAGAAAACGTGTATTAACAGGGAGAGACGCTTCTGCTACAAGATCAAAACAGAAATAAGCTGCGACAAGGGGTGGAATCGAACATACCAATCCGGCAAAACTTATCAATAAGAATGGGAATAATGCCTCGATCACCGGAAACCAGCTAACAGCAGAAAGAATAAACAGAATAAACTGAATAGCATTCGCCATTAGCCAGGTGTTTACTATATAACCGTCGGATGAATATTTCATACCATCTATTTTGAAGCAAGGATCATTTTTCTGAATGAGGCATCTTATTATCACATAGATTTCCAGCGGTAACAACGCAAGAAAGGGTGGACTTAAAAAGCTCCATTCATTTTTTTCTTTATCATCCCGTTCTTGTCGTTAAGATTCTTTCTTCCGTAAAAAAACTGCCCGTAAGACGGAACGCTTTTATCATTTACCAAACGAACGAGTTTCAAGAATTGCTTATACCGGATCAATACCGCAGCCACCCCAGCCATCATTCCCGGGATAAAAATCCCAATGAATGTCGGGTCAAAGAATCCAACTGCATACTTCATTACAAAAGCACCACCAGCAGCTGCGGAAAGAGGCACAATGATCAACCAGGTGATAAAAGCCAGCCGGGCGGGCAGATCAGATCGCACAAGTATCATCAGGGAGAGCATAGAGATAAATGCTGCAGGTACAGAGACCATGATACCAAAAGCACTGAATGCAAATATGGAGGCCGGCGTCCACGAAAAAAACAGCTGATTGGATTGTATGATATTGCTATCAATAAAGAACATCAGCGGATGCAGGAGATGTGCAAGCAGCCACGTGTATAAAAGATATTTGTATAACTTCGTTTTCATTATTCAGAAATTCGATTAATTAATTATTTCATTCAATTCGAGCTCTTCAGGCTTATCATATTCAGCTGCGAGCTTAACAAAAGGTATAAAGCGGATACATACTGCCAAAAAAGTTGCAATGATTGCTGGCACGAATGTGATAAAGGTGCTGATACCAACTCCAAAAAATAAAGCAAGAGGAACAATTGCATTAAGTAATACCATCACACAAGCAGTAAGCAACCACATAAAAAAACGATTATTCAGTGAGGAAGAATGCCTGATGATCTTTGGCATGATGCCCCATGAAATAAAAAGGCTGGGTAGAGAAAAAAGCAGTGCGATCAGTGACATGAACATCAAAGCGCCAAAATCCGCGAACACCGTAGCATCACCAGTACTCACCATAGCCATTACACCTATAGTAAGCGGATGTAAACCGTGGGCCAGTATCCAGGTATTAAACACATGTATTTTCATATTGTAACAATTTTTCGATCCGCAATTTGTTTCTCTTTCGCAAGCACTTTCCTGTAACAAATAGTCAACGGAACCAATCCAATCACGCCAAACATTGAATCAATAAACCGCCAGCCCATTGGAATTCCACGGAAATGGCCAGTAACCAATGCAAAAGGCACTACACACCAGCAGGCAATCATTCCAAACTCAATGATCCACTTATTCTTTACAGGATCTTTGTACACACCGATAAAGAGCAATGCGAGCATGAAGTGTGCAAAGGCCAGCCAATCGTAGCCATAAGCAAGAAATGGCGCGCGCTGATTTGTTTCGGCAAGCTCTGCATATACCCTATGCAACCAGAATCCGATCGACGTATCATCACTGATCCAACCGGTAAGCCAGGCGAGCTCTGTTTCGGCAGGCATGGCAGTAAGCCCGCTCAGAAAAAGAGACACGATAAAGAACAACGTCCATCTGCGGATAATGCTTATTTCTTTTCTCATAATAGAAAGTACTTTGAAATACAAAGTATAGGGGCAAAAAAAATTATCTGAATCCCTTGATCATGTTTTCGAGTGCCATGATATGATCGCTGAATGCTTTTTCACCCATTTTTGTTACAGAATATGTTGTATTGGTTTTTCTCCCGATAAATCCTTTATGCACTTTGATATAGCCATTCTCTTCCAGGCTCACAAGGTGTGTGGCGAGGTTACCATCCGTTACTTCCAGCATTTGTTTCAGATCGTTAAAGCTCACTTCCTCATTTACCACGAGCACGCTCATCACACCCAGCCGGATACGGTTGTCAAAAATTTTATTTAACCCTGTTATCGGATTCTTCATAACCAGTTTAACTCAACAGTATTAATATCGTATCGTAATACTCCATGCAGCATCGTTCATCCATTCATGCTCCATCACTTAACCCGGAAGCTCCTATCCTTTTCCTTTTTCATACTTCCACCACATTACCACTCCATAAATGATATGCAATACGCCAAAACCAAGCGCCCAAAAATAAAAGCTGTGCTGGATAAACAACACATTTATCAATCCTAATATTATTTCACAATAACCCAGGTAGCGGATATCCGCAACAGTGTACTTACCTGCATTTACCAGCGCAAGTCCATAAAATACAAGACAAGCCGGTGCAACAAAACGCCACTCGCTATAGCGCAGCATGCCAAGTGTAAATATCGCTCCCGTAACAAGAGGGATGGCCATGCTCCAGAAAACTTTCCGGGATACATGATTGCCCAGCTTCTCTCCCTGTCTTTTTGCCTTACGCCAGGTAAAGAAAGACGCTCCCAGCAATGCAGCACCAAATGTACCTGCCGCTGTAAGCAATAACTGTATCCGTAATGATCCGAATGATTGGTCTGAATATTCCCAACGGGAAAGATCATCACCATAATATCCGCTGATCAGGTAGTGAGCAAGCCAGGCTCCCGCAAGGGCGCATATACCCGCAGCTACACAACTTAAGCCACTCAATGAAGTAAAACGGCTCGACCGCTCCATCATTTTGCGGATATCCCGGACATCCTGTAAACTATCCAACGGTTGGTTTTCTGAGCTCATAGAAAAGCACTTTGAAATACAAAGTAAAGTGCCGGAAACGGTATATCCAATTTTTTCTTTGCTTTTTTCTGAAAATGGCTATCGGATACATTTTCTTCATCCTGACCGCCGGGTAGAACCAGCAAAAAATCCATACCTTAAAGCTTTAAAAACGCTTGCATGTCTTCTACTTATATACTCGCCCTGGACCAGGGTACTACCAGCAGCCGGAGTATGCTGTTCGATCAGCAGGGGAACGTTATCAGCATGGCTCAAAAGGAGTTTAAGCAGTATTTTCCAAAACCAGGATGGGTGGAGCATGATGCAGAAGAGATCTGGAGCACACAATACGGCACCCTCGCAGAAACTGTTGCCAAAGCCAATATCACTATGCGGCAGGTAGCCGGGATCGGTATCACCAATCAACGGGAAACCACCATTGTGTGGGACCGGAAAACCTCCAAACCAATTTACCCTGCGATCGTTTGGCAGGACAGGCGGACTGCTGCTTTTTGCGACGAACTAAAAGCCGCTGGTCTGGCCAACGTGATCCGTGAACGGACAGGCCTCGTTATAGATGCTTATTTTTCCGCTACCAAATTGAAATGGATACTCGACAACGTGTCCGATGCCCGCCAAAAAGCGGAACGTGGTGAACTGGCATTCGGCACCATCGATACCTGGCTTGCCTGGAAATTATCAGGAGGGGAGCTTCATATCACTGATGTTTCAAACGCTTCACGCACACTCCTGCTCAACATTCATACCGGTGCATGGGATGATGACCTTCTCCAACTCTTTACCATTCCCCGTAATCTGTTGCCCGAAGTAAAACCTTCCAGCAAGATCTATGGCGTAACCGGAAGCTTTATTCCCGACTCAAGAATTCCGATCGCAGGGATCGCAGGTGATCAGCAGGCCGCACTTTTTGGACAACAATGTATTTCACCGGGGATGGTAAAGAACACTTACGGTACGGGTTGTTTTATGCTGATGAATACCGGGGAGAAAGCAATTCTTTCCAACAACAATCTTCTAACAACCATCGCCTGGAAGATCAATGATAAGATCCACTACGCACTGGAAGGAAGTGTGTTTATTGCAGGTGCGGTAGTACAGTGGCTTCGCGATGAACTCAGGATCATCCGGTCTTCATCAGAAGTGGAAGCGCTTGCCGCACAGGTACCCGATTCAAACGGCGTGTATGTGGTGCCGGCATTCGCCGGTCTTGGCGCTCCTCACTGGAATGCCTATGCAAAAGGAAGCATCTTCGGACTTACACGCGGGAGCAATAAAGCGCATATCGCACGGGCAGCGCTGGACAGCATCGCCTTTCAAACATATGATGTACTGAAAGCAATGGAAGCCGACGCAGGGATCAGGATACAGGAGTTAAGAGTTGATGGCGGTGCTACCATCAATAATCAACTGATGCAATTTCAAAGTGATATTCTCCGTACCAATGTAGTCAGACCGGTGATCACTGAAACTACGGCGCTGGGTGCCGCTTATCTTGCCGGACTTGCTGTTGGCTACTGGAAAAACGCTTCGGATATACAGCAGCAATGGAAAGCCGATAAGGTTTTCACTCCATCGCTTGACGATGATCAGCGAAATTCGCTGGTGAAAGGTTGGCAGCGCGCAGTAAACGCCTCTATTGCCTGGGCAGATAATAAATAGATCATGAACAGAACGGTTCAACAGCAACAGCTCAATGAAGACTTAACCTGGGATATCGCCATCATCGGTGGCGGGGCCACTGGCCTCGGTGCAGCCGTGGATGCAGCATCGAGAGGATTCAAAACGATTCTTTTGGAGAAATATGATTTTGCAAGCGGCACCTCGTCACGCAGTACAAAATTGGTTCACGGAGGGGTTCGTTATCTGCAGCAGGGAAATATTAAGCTGGTGATGGAAGCATTAAAAGAACGTGGACTGCTGCTGCAAAATGCACCACACCTTGTACACAACCAGGCTTTCCTGCTCCCAAGTTATAAATGGTGGGAAACTCCATTCTATGGCCTCGGTTTGAAGATCTACGATTGGATGGCAGGGAAACTTGGGCTCGGTGCATCAAGGTTCCTTTCAAAAGAAGAAACGCTGAAACAAGCTCCCACTCTTAACCCGGAAGAACTGAGAGGCGCAATACTTTATCACGACGGACAGTTTGATGATGCAAGACTTGCAATCGACCTTGCCAAAACGGCTTCAGCTCATGGTGCGGTTCTCCTCAACTATTTCCCGGTAACGGCATTATTAAAAAACGACGGAAAGCTGGAGGGGCTCGTCGCAGTTGATGAGCAAACAAAAAAACAATATAACATAAAAGCACGGGCCATTATCAATGCAACAGGTGTATTCTCTGATGATGTGATGAATATGGATGATCCCGGTCATGAATCAATGATCTCTCCAAGCCAGGGCATTCACCTGGTTGTTGACAAAGAGTTCCTTCCCGGTAACGCAGCCATCCTGATCCCGAAAACAGATGATGGGCGTGTATTGTTTGCAGTTCCCTGGCATAACAAAGTTGTATTAGGAACAACTGATACACCTGTTGATCATGCCACCACCGAACCGGTTCCAAAAGAAGAGGAGATCGAATTCATTCTTAAACATTCAGCGCTCTATCTTTCCCGGGATCCGCAACGCAGCGATATCAAAAGCATGTTTGCCGGATTGAGACCACTGGTTAAAGGCAAAACACAAAAGACTGCGGCTTTATCAAGAGATCATCTTATCATTACCAGTGATTCAGGATTGATCACTATTACCGGGGGAAAATGGACGACCTATCGTAAAATGGCTGAAGACGTGATCAATATTGCTATCAAAGAGAATTCGCTGGAAGAAAAAAAATGTATCACCGGAACGTTAATGATCTCCGGTCATGATCAGCTGCAGATCGATCCAATGTCTGTATCGGAAAAAGATATTGCATACTGTGTCGCCAACGAAATGTGTATGACAGTCGAAGACTATCTCAGCAGACGTACACGTCATCTGTTGCTGGATGCCCGGTCGGCTATCGCGGCAGCTCCGCAGGTAGCAGCCGTGATGGCAGGATTACTGGCCAAAGACAGCAACTGGATCACTCATCAGCTTGAAGCATTTGATCGCATAGCGAAACAACATCTTCCATCCTGAAATAATTTCTCTAACTGTTTCTTGTCATAAAACCTTTTATCATGAGTCCTTTCATCGGCGAACTTATCGGTAGCTTTCTTTTGATGCTTCTCGGATCAGGTGTGGTGGCCAATGTTGTACTTGAAAAAACAAAAGGCAGGTCTTCCGGCTGGATCGTAATTTCTTTCGGCTGGGCAATGGCGGTGTTTGTCGGAGTCTACTCCTCCAACTCATTAGGCGGCAGTGGACATATAAACCCTGCAGTCAGTATTGCATTGGGAATATTCGGTGATTTTGATAAAAGCCTGATACTACCTTATATCGGAGCACAGGTTACCGGCACATTCCTTGGCGCTTCTGTTGCCTGGATCGCCTATAAGCAACACTTTGACGCCACTGCCGATAGCGATCTTAAGATGGCGGTATTCTGCACCTCTCCCGCTATCAGAAACCCGTTCTACAATTTTATTACAGAAATAGTCGGCAGCTTTGTTCTTGTACTGGGAGCACTAGCCATGTCAAAGCCCGCTACTACCATGGGTTCATTAGATGCGTTACCTGTGTCATTGCTTGTTCTGGGCGTCGGGCTTTCACTTGGCGGCCCCACGGGTTACGCTATCAATCCCGCACGGGATTTTGGTGCAAGACTTGCGCATTTTATTTTGCCGATCAACCAGAAAAGAAACAGTGACTGGAGTTATGCATGGATCCCTGTTGCCGGACCTGTTACAGGCGCATTGATCGCGGCATGGATCTATAGCCTGATGCAAAAATGATACGTGTACTGCTATCTGCTGTACACATATCATTTAACCAACCTGCAAATGCTATAGCAGGCTGTTGAATATATTCCAGCCCTCTTCTGATGGTCATTCCTCACTGATCTCCCTACTGCATGCTGATCATTACCCACATTTATGACGGGCGTAAGCTCCCGCAGATTGCGCAGATTTTGTCCTCACTATTATTGAAAAAAACTTTACTGTCGCTCAGACTTCTATTAGATGCGCGGATTCCGCAGATTAGTCCCTGATAACAGGCAGTTATCTGCGAAATCCGCGCATTCAAATAGGGGAAATCTTCACTGCTGAGATGCTATTTCGATTTCAGGAATGATAAAATCTGCGTAATCTGCGGGAGCTTACGCCCGTCATAAAATGTGGATAACGATTAGCTAATGCATGATGATTTATTTCTGACTGACTGTCTGAATTGCATCTATGATGATTCCGCAGGCCCGTTTTATTTCTTCTTCTGTAATGGTCAATGGCGGAGAAATGCGGAGGCAGTCTGAAGC
>VFQP010006058.1_pt1 | contig 10149 bp, 14 predicted proteins | sample 3512351 | NCBI WGS metagenome assembly VFQP01 (sample SAMN10412372, study PRJNA504923) | tailings metagenome | isolation source: Relicate 1 Philex TSF1 revegetated site | place: Philippines: Tuba, Benguet | collected 2017-08-29
CCACTACGTGGGCCTGTGGTCGCGCAAGACCACCTGGGGAGGCGCCGACCCGCCGGGTTAGTGCGCGCACGGATGGACGTCACTCGCATGGAGCCTGTGGTGGTCGTTGGTCGCAGCAAGGGCAAACGTGCGGGTGCCCCGGACTCCCTGGTGCTTGCCGCAGGCGAGGGCTTCATCGCCTTCATCCCGGCCGACACGACTGTGCTGTTGGACGTCAACACGTCGGTGCTGGCCTCGCTGGTGCTCGAGGGCAACCTGCTCTTTGACGACAGCCAGCCCAACGTGGAGATCCGCCTCAACACGTTCCAGATCCTGGTCAAGGGCGGCAACCTCAGCATTGGCAGCAACTCGTCCGTGTACAACGGCAAGGCCCGCATCACGCTGTGAGTGCTTGGCCTTCCCCGCCGCACGCGCCGCAGACGCCGCGCCGCAGACACCCCGCGCGCAACAGGGTCCGTCGAGCACAACTCCGCGCACGCGAGCACCGTCTTGCCGCCCTCAGGTACGGCCCGCCCTACAGCCGCGAGCTGCCCCTCTACGGCGCCAAGACCATCGCCGTGCGCGACGGCTTCGTGGTGATGCGCGGCCAGCCCAAGACGCCGACGTGGACGCTCATGGCGCAGACGGCCGACGTGGGCGCCACCAGCATCCGCCTGCAGGGCCCCGTGAACTGGGCGGTCGGCGACGTGATCGCCATCGCCAGCTCGTCGCTCTTCGCCAACGAGACGGACAGCGCCAGCATCACCAGTGTCGCCTACGACGCGTCGACCAACGTCACGACGCTCGGCCTCGACCAGCCGCTCAACTACACGCACCTCGGCATCACCGTGCCGGTCAACGGCGACCAGCACGGCCGCGTGCTCGAGATGCGCGCAGAGGTGCGCTTGGCGTCGACCCGCAATCTTATCGCTCGTCGCTGCCGCGTGGGCGTGCGCGACCGCTGCGGCGGGTGCGCGACCGGTGCCCTTCTCCCTTGACCCACCATCCACGAGCGCAGGTTGGCGTGCTGACTCGCAACATCGTGATTGAGGGTGACGAGTCCTCGGTGCAGTGGATGTACGGCGGCCAGATCCAGGTCAACACGCCGCGCTCGCGCCCCCGCGCCCAGCTCCAGCTGGAGCAGGTGGAGCTGCGCCGCATGGGCCAGGCCTTCCGCCTGGGCCGCTACACCATCCACTGGCACATGCACGGCGACGTGGGCTTTAACTCGTGGCTCAAGGGCCTGTCCATCCACCACACGTTCAACCGCGCCGCCACCATCCACGGCACGCACCGCGTGCTCACCAAGGACTGCTTCGCCTACGACATCATGGGCCACGCCTACTTCCTCGAGGATGGCATTGAGACGGGCAACATCTACGACAACAACGTCGGCGTGCTCGTCAGGTGAGTGTGTGCTGAGCTTTGCGTCTCCAGGTGCAGCCATCCATGGCGTGGGAGTTGAGCCGGACCGGCCGGACCTGTGCAACGTGCGCGCAGGCGCTCGGACGCGCTGCTCATCACCGACACGACGCCCGCCGTCTTCTGGGTCACGCACCCCAACAACACGTACATCAACAACCGCGCCGCCGGCAGCACCAACGGCTACGGCTACTGGTGCGGCTCGCCCTTTGCTACCCGCCTCTCCCTCGACCCCAAGCAGCACCCTCAACGCTCAAGCTGCGACCTGAGCATATGGTTCCCTTGCGTGCGCCCGCAGGTACCGCTTCCTCAAGAACCCCGAGGGCCCTAGCAACACGCCCACCGTGTGCCCCAAGTTCAACCCCATGGGCGAGTTCACCAACAACGTGGCGCACTCCAACATGTTCTACGGCCTGCGCGTGCACCCCGAGTACCTGCCCAAGCTCAACCCATGCGGCCCCGACCCCGACAATGACGGCGCCTTTGCCCAGGTCCGCATGCGTGACTGTGCCTGGCCATGCCCATGTGCCAACCGCGCGTTGAGCACCACTGGTTCACGAGTGACCTTCTGCACATCCTCACCTTACGCCCACCTCGCCCAACGCCCACCTTGCGCTCAACCCTCGCCTAGCGCCCCACCTCTCACGCGATCCTCGCTCACGTCACGCAACGCGCAGGTGCCCGCCACGTTCAACGGCCTGCTGTCCTACAAGAACGGCGTCAAGGGCGCCATCGCCACACAGGTCGGCGCCGTGCGCTTCGCCAACATGACGCTCTTTGACAACGGCGGCGGCCCACGGATGCACATTGTCAACGGCAAGGACAACGGCGCCAACTACGAGCTCACGTGGATTGTGGACGACCGCCACCGCGCCAACACGAGCATCTTCAGCATGGCCGGTGCGCCCTTTGTCCTTGCTCGCTGTTGGCCAGCCTGCACCAGTGCCCATCGCTCACTGTGCGGTGCTTGCTGCCTGCGTCCCACCCCGCAGGTCTGTTTGACTCGATCCTGGTGCCCCGGACCGCCGAGGGCGCGCGCGGCACGGCGGGCCGCTGGCCCTCGGGCCGCAAGATCACGGGCGTCATCATGCACTCGCCCGCCGAGTTCCACGTCAAGCACACGGCGCTGGGCGCGCTCAGCAACGTCACGTTCGTCAACTACACGTACGACGCCGGCAGCCAGTTCCGCGGCGCGCTCGAGGTGTGCGGCAAGTGCAAAACGTTCCAGGGCGGCGCCACCACCTTTACGCGCGCGCTCAAGTTCATCCAGCAGGGCAAGCCCATGCTCAGCGAGTGGAGCTGGGGTCACCAGGGCGTGTTCCAGGTGCGTCGCGCCCTCTCGCCCGCTGGGCCCCGCACCTTGCCGCAACCCCCGCAGCCGCGCACCGCAGCGCGCTCAGCACGTTTGCGACTGGCGCCCACACACGTGCCTCTGCCTTGGTGCCGCAGGACACGGACGGCACGCTGATCAACTCGGAGAACCTGGCGCCCGAGCTGGTCAGCGCCGCCAGCTTCCCGCTGGGCGTGGCCGGCCTCACGTGGCACTCGGCCGTGGACTCGAACCTCTTTGACCCGGCCGAGTGCGTCTACGTGAGCAACGGCGTGACGAGCAACCGCGGCGCCTTCTGCTCGGCCTCGCTGCAGTTCCGCCGCGTCATGCTCAACGACCACGCGCCCCCCGCCTTCAAGGTGAGGATCCGGGTCCGCCCGCCACCAGGCCGCGGTTCAGAAACACACCTGGCCAACCTGTACCCCCTAGCTGAGTCGCGCCCTGCTCCCGTTGCTGGCCCTAGGTGCGCTCGCTGGGCGTGGCCACCATTGGCGGCGCCGACCTGTCGCGCTACAACGGCACCTCGTGGGTCAACTTCACCAAGTACAACGAGGACGGCTACCAGTTCACCGTGCCCACCAAGCGCGACTACTACCTCTTCTGGGACATCGACTACCGCGTCGACCCCGTCGCGGTGAGCCACTGCTCCCTTTCCCTGCCCAGCTCCACCTGACATGTGCTTGGCGCGCGCTCGGCGCACCAGGCATCGAGCCGGGGGCGTTGCGCTGCGCGGCGGCTGCACACGTGCGCGCAGGCCACGTACCACAAGCCCGACCCGCTCACGTCGGACGGCTGGCTGACGCTGAGCCACCGCCTGGTGCAGCGCAAGGACCACACGTCGGTCAATGGCGTGGCGTACAACCTCTCGGCCGTGCCCACGCTGGGCGCCGCGCCCGGCGCCTCCTTCTACAACAAGACGCTGGCGCCCGACTGGCGCTTCTACGGAAACCAGTCCTACAACGCCACCACGGCAACCACCTTCATCCCAGGTAACACCCGGCGCCCTGTGCTCCGGCATGCACAACGAGTCGCGTCCCGCGCTGGCGACGCGCCGCAGCAAACCACATGCTGCGGCGCTGAGCGTGCGTGTCCGTGCGTGCGTGCGTCTCTGCAGGCCTGCTGCGCCACGCCAGCTCCTTCTCCTGGGCGTCGTGGGACTGCCCCGAGGCCGGCTGCAGCTCGCTGCCCGACACAGTCATCGATGTGCGCGTCGGCGTGCTGCGCTGGTCCGACGCCAACACGTGGAAGGACCGCACGGGCGGCAAGCCCAAGGCCGGCGAGAACGTCACCATCCCGCAGGTGCGCTGCGCGCGGCCACCTCCCCTCCCCTCGCGTTGTGCTCCGTCCGCATGCCCTTCGCCTGAGGCCCGAGAGACCCTGGAAGCACACTGCGCGTGGGGGCACGCATACGTGTGTTGCTGAGCAGGGCTGGACGCTGCTGGTGGACGAGAACCCGCCGGGCCTCAGCCGCCTCACCATCCAGGGCTACGTGTTCTTCGACCCCAACGTGACGCTCACGCTGTCTGCCGAGTACATCGTGGTGATGGGCCAGGGCGTGCTGGCCGCCGGCAGCCCGGGCCAGCCCTTCAACGGGTCGCTCACCATTGTACTCAACGGCACGCGCCAGACGCCCGACTGGGCCCTCACCAACACGGTCAACATGGGAGCCAAGGTGAGGAACCGGGCGGGGCTGTGCGGCTGTCGGGTCACTGTCTGTGGCCCCCTTCCGCCCCCTTGAGCGCGGCTGATCCTGTGCTGGCGGGTCACTCGTCACGCAGGTGCTGGCGGCGGTGAACGGCGGCCGCATCGACCTCTTCGGCCGGCCCGTGCCGCAGCGCTGGACGCGCCTCGCCGCCACCGCCGGTAACGGCACCGCCTCGCTGCGGCTCGCCACGCCCGCGCTGGGCTGGCAGGTGCGCCGCTCCGCCGGCTGATGCCACGAGGTGCCGCTGCCGGGCCGCATGCCCCTGACGCGCGCTCCGCCCGGCGCCCTTGCATCTTGTGCGCAGGTGGGCCAGCAAGTGCTCGTCACGTCCACGAGCTGGAACTGGCAGCAGGCCGAGATCCGCTCCATCAGCGCCGTGTCGCCCGACGGCCTGACGCTGACGCTCGACTCGGCGCTGACCTGGAACCACACGGCCACCTTCATGGACGTGCCGGGTGCGCGCACATCAAGCCTCTCGACACCCAGGGTGCTTGCTTGTTGCCAGGGGCTGGAGTGCTCATTCCTGTGCGCTGCCGTGCGCGAGCGTGTGCGCAGGCTCTGCCAACGGCGCGTTCGACATGCGCGCCGAGGTTGCGCTCATCAGCTCCAACGTGGTGGTGACGGCCAACGACGGCGCCACGCAGCGCGCGCCCGGCGGCGAGAACTTTGGCTGCCGCCTGTACGCGTTTGGCACGGGCGTGCTGCGCCTCTCCAACACCCTGGTGAGGGGCGCGTCGAGGGCGCCTGCCCACGTGACACGCGGGCGGCCTCAACACCGGCAGGCGCCCCAACCGTGCTGCGCCTCGGCGGCACAAACATGTGCTCTGCAGGTGTCGTTCTGCGGCCAGGCCGGCCTGCTCCGCCCCGCCGTGATGCTCGACCGCCTGACAGCCATCAACCCGGCGCTGTCGCCCAACCTGACGCTGGCCTCGGGCCCCATCCCCGGCAACACCACCACCATCCCCAACCCTTCGTTTGTCGACAGCTCGGCAATCACCTTCAGCATGGACGGAGGCCTCGAGGTGGTGGCGGCCGCCGGCAACCCCGTCACCGTGACCAACAACGTGCTGTACATCAGCTTTGACCGCACCACCGTCTCGGTCAAGGGCGCCGCCTCGGTAGCCAACCGCATCACGGGCAACCTGGCGCTCGGCACCATCAAGGACATGTCGGGTGAGCGAGCTAGCAAAGGGCAAGGGCTGCACGGGCCGAGGCTTTGTGTGGGGCGAAGTCCTTGTTCCAGCATTGCTGTGGCACTCTAGTGGAAGTGGGGCTGGGCGCTCTGCGCGCCGCAGGCAAGTCCAAGTTCGACAAGGACATGCCCTCGACGTTCTGGGTCGAGTCGCCCAGCAATGTGGTGGCGGACAACGTGGCGGCGGGCGGCGAGCGCGTCGGCTTCATGTGAGCGCCGTGCCAGCTTCCCCACGCTTCGCTGGCGGCGCCCTCACCTTGTGACATGCCTAGGGCTGCAGCACTCACGTGGTGGGGAGTTGGCGTGACGATGGCGGCGCTCGCAGGTACTGGGGCCCTCCGTGCTCGTCCAACCTGACGCAGCTGGCCAGCAGCTACCGCAACAACACGGCGCACGGCTACGTGGTGGGCGCGTGGCTGCGGGCCAGCGACGCGAGCCTGGCGGCGGGCTGCACGGCCGTCTTCAACTTCACCACGTACCTCAACTGGGACTTTGGCATCATCACCACCCAGGTGAGGGGCCACGCACGCCCTCGCCGCCCGATCTCGGGGCGCACGCATCACGCATCAGGGCCCTTTTGGCCGGGGGACTTGGTGCGGCGTGCGACGCGAACTGACCGGCGGGTGTGGCTGGCGTCGCGAACCTGTGCTTGTGCGCGCAGGGCATCCCGACGGACGTTCAGCTGACGGGCGTCAACCTGGCCGACACCAAGTTCGCCAGCCTGCTGCTGCTCATGCGCGGCGACATGCAGCAGAAGCTGCAGGTGCGCGGCGGCGCCCCGCCGGCGCCACCACACCCGCCCAGATGCTGGACTGCACCTGCACGCGCGCAGATCTCGCCGGCGGGATGCGAGGACGTGGGCGTGGTGTTGCCGCGCGCGCGTGCGCAGGTGACGACGACCAACCTGACGGTGGTGGGCCAGTCGGCGCCCAGCGTGTGCGACCTGTGCCGCCGCCGCGTGGACTCTAGCAACATGGACCCCGGCTGCCACCCCAAGCCCGCGCGCACCAGCTACAACCTGCAGTCGCCCTTCACGCCCTCCAAGGGCGTGCTCGGCTCGGTCTACGCGCTGGCCTTCACGCCCGGCCCCGAGCAATACGTGAGCGGCGCGCAGCTCTGCAGTTGAAGCAGCGCGGCGCGGCCTGCGCGGTGGCAGCGCACGCTGACCTATTCTGCGTTGCACGCTCTCCGCCCGCAGCCTTGGGACGGGCTCAAGGGCTACGCGCTGGTGCACGGCATCACGCGCATGACGGGCACCACGTTTGCCAACTTCTACGGTCCCACGGCGTGCAACGGCACGTTCCAGACGCACGCCTTTGGCAACCACGCGAAGGCGCCCGAGGCCTTCCACCCCGTCTTCCTCAACCGCAGCAACGTGGTCAACGTCACCAGGTGCGTGTAGGGCAACGCCTGCAAGAGTGCTTGCTTGCTGCAGCGCCCGCCGCTCAATCGGTGGTGCGCCGCTCGCTGCGCTTGGTGCGCCGCAGGGACGGCATGACCAAGTTCTTCGGCCCCGACCCCTCCTGGAGGAACGAGGCCGACTGCGACACGATCAACTGGTCGCGCAACCTGACGCGCCTGGTGGACAACGACTCGATCGCGGCGCAGATCGCCGACCCCTCGGTCATCCAGCTCAACTGCGCCGGCCCGCTGCACGTCAACTTCCGCGACTCGGACGGCACGCTCACCGGCAAGGTGCGCAGCCTGCGACGGACGGGCGGGAGCCGCCGCAGCGAGTCTCTGCGAGTGTTGACTTACTCGTTCTTGCGTCCCTGCTCTCGTGCGGCACGCGCGCAGACCCAGTCCATCCTCGGCACCTTCGACGCGAAGCGCACGTTCCCCTACGACCAGGGCACGGCGCTCATCCCCGGCCCGTGTCAGTACAGCGAGACTTGGAAGGGCTACAGCTGCGAGCCCAACTCGACCGCGTTCGAGCTGAGCGCCCCGCTCAAGCCCAACCCCGTGACCAAGGGCGGCATCTTCGCCGACCCGCAGCACTTCGTGCTCGAGTCGCGCGACCCCGACAGCGAGGACCGCAACTTCTCCCCCGTCTTCGTCAACGTGTCCGGCTCGATCGAGCTGCTCGTCTCGGCCATGGACCACGGCTGGTGCTTCGCCTACACGTGCCAGAAGCGCCTCTCCACCTTCTGGACCTACCTTCCCTGTGAGTGTGCTGCGGCCGCCGCGCTGCCTGCACCGCGCCTCTCGTCCCGCAACCCCTGACCCCAGCGCCACACTTCAGCAAGCAACACACCCTCACGACCTTGCCCCCGCTGCCCACTGCACCCGCAGCCAACATGGAGGCGCGCATCAACTTCACCGGCACGCCCTCGCGCGTGTTCCGCGTGCACTGGCCGTACGCCGCGCCCGATGCTGAGGTCATCATCATCCTCAACTACCTCTACACGCCCAACCGCCGCTTCAGCTGGAGCCCCTCGCGCGGCCGCATCAGCCCGCTTTCTGCCCCTCCCAAGGTGAGTGGGGCCGCACACGGCCCTCTTCAACGCATGAGCTCCCGCACCCGCTGCTTCACACCTTTACGCTCACCCCCTCTCCTGACGTGCGCGCAACGGCGACAGGTGGGCGACGGCTCGGGCCACGGCGCGTACTACTGGGACCAGGACAACACGCTCTTCTACATGAAGCTGGTGGGCGGTCAGGAGTCGCTCGAGATCCGCACGGAGAATGCGCTGCTGGTGAGCCAGTCGCTGGCCGTCAGCATCGACCAGTTCTTCGACTCGAGCACGCGCGAGAACTTCCTCAAGGACCTGGCCTTCCTGCTCGGCGTCTCCATGGACCGCGTCGTGGTGAGCCAGCGCCCTGCAAGCGATGCGGGGGGTGCGACGCTGCGGGCCACATGGCCTCGGGGCGTCCATCCCGGTGCAGGGCCGGCCTCGTGCCCTCCTGCAGGCCCAGGCGTGACCCTGTGTCATGTGTGTGCGTGCGGCTCACTGCAGGTCGCCAAGGTGGTGCCCGGCTCCACGGCCGTGAGCCTGCTGGTGACGGAGAGCAGGGCCGCGTCGTCCGCGACCATTGGCGAGCGCACGTTCGACACGTCGACCAACGTGGACTCTGTCACGTCCCAGACCGTCAAGAACCTGCCGGCCGACCAGCAGGCCGCCTTCAGGGCCGACCTGGCCGCCTCGGGAGGCAACAGCGCGTCCTCAGGTGCGGGCCGCCTCCGCTGTGCCTCGCCGCCACGCGACGCAGCGAGCGCCAGAGCCCATCACGACGCGCTGGCGCCTGCTCTTCACTGCGTGCAGGCCTGCCCTCGCCGCCTCCCCCGCCGCCCGCCACGGCGTCGGACCTCACGGCCGTCGCCCGGGCGGTGCTCGCCATCGCGCCCGGCACCAAGATTGGCAACATCACCGTGCTCAGCTCCAGCCTCGACCTGTCGCTGCTGGACCCCTCGCTGCTCGCCGAGCTCACCAGGGCCGTAAGCGGCGGCTCGGGCGGCGTCATCACGCCCGGCTCGTCCAGCCCGCCGCCCTCGGGCAGCGGCGTGGGCGGCTCGTCGGGCTCGGGCAGCGGCTCTCCCAGCGGCGCCGGCAGCTCGTCTGATGACTCGAGCTCCTCGAGCAGCACCAACACGGGCGTGATTGTGGGCGCCGCCGTGGGCGGCGTGGCCGGCGTGGCGCTGCTGGCGGGCATCGTGGCGGGCATCATGATGCGCGCAAAGAAGGCCAAAGCCGCCGGCTACAGCAACGGCAACAACGTCGCGCGCGTCACGCCGGAGCAGTCGATGACGGGCGCCGTGCCCGTCATCAGCGTCAACGGCGCGGCCGGCGGGCCCTCGGTCACCACGCCCGACCGCGACAGCCCGGCGCGCCCCTCGGCCGTCATGTGGCACACGGGCCGCTCGAGCGCCAACGGCTCCAACAGCCAGGTGGCGCCCGAGCCCATCAAGAAGGAGCTGAGCCCGCTCAACAAGTCGCCGGGCAGCAACACCACGCAGCAGCTGCCCGTCACCAGCCTCGACTCGCCGCGCATCTTCACGCCGCGCCCCGGCTCGGCCAACGCGTCGCCCCGCCACAACTCGGCGGCCGGCGGCGCGTCGCTGAATGGCGCCGCCGACCCCATGCTGCCCGCGGCGCCGGCCGCCGCCATGACGGCGGCGGGCGGCCGCGGCCCGGCGCCCGCCTTCCCGCGCATGGCGCCCGAGCCGTGGCAGTCGGCGGCACGCGGCCGCCAGCTGCTGCCGGCGCTGCGCCCCAACTCGGAGGGCGAGTGGACGGTGCAGGGCCACAACGTCATGACGGCGGGCAGCACGCACGCCGACATCCCCATCGTGGGTGACGCGCCACCGCCCATGCAGCGCCTGCCGGGTGCGCCCAGCGTGGCTGGGCCGGGCGCGGCCGAGGCGGCGCGCCAGGCCGTCAACGAGAGCAAGCAGGCGTAGGTTCCAAGCTCCCGTCTGGCCTTGATCCGTCAATAACGCAGCTGCTCTCCCTCTGGGACGATGATGAGCGCTGCCCGGACGCCTCCGAAAAGAAAGCTGCCCACGGAGGAGAGATTTTTGTT
>VFQP010006059.1_pt1 | contig 10146 bp, 19 predicted proteins | sample 3512351 | NCBI WGS metagenome assembly VFQP01 (sample SAMN10412372, study PRJNA504923) | tailings metagenome | isolation source: Relicate 1 Philex TSF1 revegetated site | place: Philippines: Tuba, Benguet | collected 2017-08-29
GCCCACCTGCGCGAGCTTCAGCTGGCCATGAAGCAGGATGGCCACCACTGCTGCAATGGCAACCTTGGCTGCAAGACCGTAGGCGTACATGGCGTACACTGCGGCGTGCGGCCCGTTGGCATAGCTGCATTGGGAGAAAGGAGGCAAAGGCACGGCACATCGTGAAACCTTGCAGAGGCAATCAAACCTGCCTGCCAACACCCGCTGACTGGACACCAGAACATCCTTCCTGCGGGCAGCCTTATTTTGAAGGCTACAGACACAGAAGTGAGTGGAAGTGCGGCCCAGCCTGCACATACACACGCCAATGAACAGACCAACGCCGGTGGCCAGCCATGCACCTGGCAAGGTTGCCCAGCGACGACAGGGACTGGCGGGCAAGGAAGATGGGGTTCAGGCCCTCCCCTTGCTCTGACGTCTCGTGGTAGGTCAGCGCGGCATGGGCGGAAGTGGCCGCCAGCAGAGCTGTCCAAGCCCTGCGGACGAGGCAGAGGCATGACCATGTGCGTCTGGTTGATGTGCCGAGCTGAAAATCTTGGATGCCTGCCGTTTTGCGACGCACACCATGCAGGGCAGCAGGCGCCTGGACCCCAGCGCCCGGCCCGGGAGGCCCGGCCCATCCGCACCCGAGGGCGTATCTGAGCGGCAGCGCGGGTGCCAGCCAGAGCGCCAGCGCCGTCGCCGCACCCCACCACATGAGACCCAGGTTGAGCCGCTTGTAGGTGTCGGAGCGCAGCAGGTCCTTCTCGGATGCCTCCTGCAGCACCAGACACAGCGAGACGCCTGAGAGGGCAGTGCCTGAGAAGGCAGCACAGGGATGCCTGAGGACGCTCGCTTTTCCGCACTCGTCACACTAGTAGACCGGGCCCAACCAGGCTTGCCTTCAGACAGTTCGCGCACACTGCGGCCAGCAGCAGCGTGGAGCCCAGCGCGCGTGCCAGCCCCGCCACCAGCAGCGAAGGGCAGGCTCCCCACAGGAACTGCACCGCCTGGCTGGGAGCCACCGCCAAGGTCAGGCCGGAGAAGCCCAGCAGGCCGCTGATGGCCGCATACGCCAGCGCCCGCTCAGACTGGCGCTCAACCTCCAGGGGCTGCAGCAGGGGGGCTTGAAAAGCGTTTGGTGTGGCCCACTGCATGCTAGGATTGCGCTACAAACCCGAGCAGCAATCCATGGGATTCTTACCGGGTTTGTGGCTGCAAGGGGCTGGTCGGGCCGAGGCGCATCATCTGAGGAGCCGCTAAAGGCGGCAACTGGTGAGCGGCGTGGTGCGCACTTCCTGCTGCCCTGGAAGGCCAGGGGGGCGCGCCGCCAAGGCGACGTCGGAACCGCCACCGCCGCCGCCCTTGGTGCGGACAGAGCTGCAGAGGCCAGCACAGCGCGCGATCTCAGTTTTTCATTGCATTTATCTGATCACGGGCAAAGCCCGAGCCTCTTCAAGCCAGCAGAGAACAAACGAGCTCGACCCAGCGCACCTGCTGGTCGCATCTCCAACAGCGGCCGCTGGGCTTGGATTGTCCTACTGAGAAGGCGTACACGCGATCGAGCGCGGCGGCAAGCAAGTAAGGGGCAAGAGCAAGGATTCTTTTGTCGGCATGGCGCCAGCGGGGTTCAATTTTGCCATCTGGCATCTTGCAGTCGGCAGCTTCGATCGATCATCCAAATTGACGGAAGAACACGCAACCTCGAAAGACATTCCGATGACTGCGGCCCTCGCCGATCTCAAGGCTCAGCTGCGGCGTCTGGAGGTGCAGCGCAGCGCAATTGAAGCCGAAATTGCACAGCGCAGCGCCCGCCTGGAGGCGGCAGGGGTGGGGATGCAGGCGCCACTGATAGACGACGAGGTGAACAGCGACGCCCGATGGCGTTGGCGGTGGCGGGGCAGCGAGGCAGTCGTCGAATGTGCACTCCTCCCCCTGGCTCGCTTGCAGACCTGGCGCAGGTCTCCGTGCAGGTCATTGGAGAGCTTCCTCCCCCGTACCTGCATCCCGTGCGCAGGGCTTCCCGAGGGCAGACATCGACGTGGCGGCCATCCGAGCCGACCGGCATGCCATCATCAGTGAGCCAGGCTGCACGGCAGCAGAAACCACGGCCCTACTTGAAGGTAACCAGCAGGCTGAGCTCTCTACCCTCCTGACGCACGCTGCCCCTGAAAACCCCTTTGTGCAGCACTGACGAATGACCACAAGGCGCTGAGCAAGCAGCTGGAGCAGCTCCTGCACTCCCTGCACGCCCAGTCCAGGGCCGGCCAACCCGGCGGCGACAGGGCATCAGGCGTGGCAGCAGCTCCGGTTGCAGCGCCAGCAGCACCAGCAGCGGCCCCACCTGCGTCACAGGCCAACGGCGGCAGCAGACAGCAGCCCGCAGCGGCGCTGTCACCAGCTGCAGCCACTGCTGTAGCGGCTGGACCCTTTGCAGTCATCGATGAGCTGGCCGAGGGGTCGCCTGCAGCGGACGCAGGCCTGCAGCTGTATGACCAGCTCTGCAGCTTTGGCGGCGTGACGCGGCAGACCCCCGACACGCTGCAGGCGGTGGCCGCGCTGCTGCGGGAGGGGCAGGCGGTGGAGGCAGTGGTGCTGAGGCACGGCGCCCCCCAGGTGCTCAGCCTCACTCCTAGGACCTGGGCGGGGCGCGGCCTGCTGGGCTGTCACCTGCGGCCCTTGTGACCCAGTTTTCCGTCTGCAACCTCGATCGCGTTCACCGTGGCATTGCGTTGTGACGGAAAGCCAGAGCTGTGCTGAGCTCTCGAGCAGCACGTAGTGGGAAGGCCAGGGGAAGAGACTCGGCACAGCAGGAACGGTGCTGAGCCCAGAATGGGAAGCCGAAACGCCTTGCCAGTCGGACGCCCTGCTCTGACTTGACTTGGGGCGTGTTGTGGGCTGCGCCACTATGCGGCGCGGGGGTGCACACACAGTCGAGAAACAAATTATGCACACCACAGGTTCGATCTGGGCAGGGATGCAATAGTGGCACATGGCAACGTAAGATAACCCTGCTCTGGCGCCTGTGTTGCAAGGGAAAATGAAGTGTTCTGTGTCGCAGATCTGTTGCGATTAGGCAGACTGCAAACACAGAGCAGAAGCAGCACAAACCCTATTCTGCGTACCCTGGTCCTTCCTCCTGCAACCAAAAGCACGATGCAGTGAGGCATCAACAAGTTGAAACTGCAAGTTTGAGTTCCCCAATTACAGTTCAGATCTAGTGAGTGAAGATTGTCACGGGCTGCAGCTTGAAGCCTATTGTAGACCAGTTTGCGTTGGGTGGCGCATTGATACTCTGCCGTTTGCTGCTGCCAGGAGGGCACAGCGCCGCTGGCCGTGGTTGCCCCCCCTCGATGCATCTTCATCGCCCGCAATCTGTTAGTCTCCCATGGAGTGCTTTTGCACTCTTGGGTGTCCCTGAGGCCGCCCAATCGATCAGTCAATTTGCCCGCTAGCTTTCCCGCCCTGTTCGGGCCTCGAGACACCTGTGGGACTGTTGGTCAGGGAGAAGCAGCAGAGAAAGCACGCCCTTGCGCAGCACCAAGCGATTCCGGAGCCAATGGGCGCGCGGCCCGAGCGTCACTATCGCCGGCCTGAATCGCCGGAGGAAGATGATCCAGGACCTGCCTTGGGCAGCCCGACCGCCGCCAGCACGGCTGCCGCTGCTGCCAACGGCCGCGGAAGTGGGCCGGCGGCGCCACCTGCAACCTCACAGCAGCAGGACGCTGGGCTGCCAAGCCGGCGTTCCCTGGATGGCGAGAACACCCAGCAAAAGGCTGATTTGAGTCAACGGTGGGCTACGCACAGGGTTGGGTTCTGTGTCACCAAACGCCTTGCAAAGCTGTAGCCTCGCTCTCCACATGCCCTTCGCTAGCTCTTAGCTCCCACCCAGCATGTTTTCCGCAAGGTGCATGCCGAAGTTTGCGACACCTGTGGTCCCTCTGTGCAGTGGTGACAGCCTTGCGGCAGACAACCGAAGGCGGCACAGCAGCCGGGAGGGAAGACGCCGCAGCCGCAGCCGAGAGCGGAGCAGCCGCAGCCGCAGCCGCAGCCGCAGCCGCAGCAGGGAGCGCCGGCCAAAGCACCACCATCGCAGCCGGGCCGGCAGCCACAGCCGAAGCCGCAGTCGTAGCAAAAGCCTGAGCCACAGCAGGTCGCCGCTGAACGGTCACCGACGCCGCAGCAGGAGCCACAGCCTGTCATCGGATGAGGAGGGGCAGCAGCGGCACGGCTCGCACGATAAGCGAGGGCAGCACCGGCGTGAGCGCAGCCGCGATCGCAACCGGCACCGAAGCAGGGAGCGGCACCACGGCGATCGCGGCCACCGCAGTCACAGCGGTCGGCGGCATGACCAGCACTCGCACTGGGAGCGGGGGGAGCATGCAGCCGGGGCAAAGCGCCACCGCCACGACCACAGCCAGCACCGCAAGCGCAGCAGGAGCCGAGCGGAACGCGGCGAGCAGCAGGAGCCGGAGCTGCCGCTGCACCAGCAGGCCTCCGCGCCAGCGCAGCAGCAGGACGATGGTGAGGGTGAGCTGCTGCGGCGGCCCAGCAGCGGCACAGGCGCGTCCTCGCTTGTCAAGCTCAGCCTGCGCCACAGCATGCCCTCACCCGCCACCGCAGCGGCGGCTGAAGCGCTGGTGCCGCCACGCCCAGCAGCACCGGGCCCGTCCGCTGGGCCGCCGGATGGGGCCTCGCCCGCAGGCCCTGCCGGGCTGCTGAAGGTGCACACCCCCTCCGCAGCTGCGTTGGCAGCCGCCCAAGGGGTTGATCTCGCCGATGTCGCGATGGTGCAGCCCTCCCCAATGGCGGCAGAGGCCACCGTGGCGGCGCTGTCGGCGCTCATGCAACAGCCTGCGCGGCAGCCCTCACTGCAAGCCCGACCACGCAGCGCCAGCGCCAGCCTGCCAGGCAGCGCCACCGCGGCGGCGGCAGGCAAGCAGCTGCTGAGCTTTGGGGACGAACTAGAGGACGGTGAGACGAGAGGCTGACATTTGTGCAACAGTGACGCTGCGGCAGCATTGTCGCGTGCTCTTTCTGATGCATCTGGGAGCATGTTCCCATGAAACCACGGCGGCATGCCTGCGGTTGCTCTTGCACCTGTGCGGACCTCAACCTGCGCCCTGCTGGTGCAGATGGGTCCGAGGGTGGGGCATGTTTCGGCGGCGGGCTGGCTGCTGCTACGTCCAAGCGGTTCAAGCACGAGAAGACGTTGGTGATGCTGAACCCGCTGCTTTCAGGTGAGGGGTTCATTGGCTGCCCTAGTGAACTTGCAGCCGTGGGCACTGTTACTGCAGTGGCATGCTACCTGTGCGCAATCACATGTTGATTTATTTGAAGTGTGCAGCATTTTTAAGATGACAAATGAAGTGCATACTGCATGAGACCTGTCAGCGACGTCAAATGTCAGGCAGCTCGACTGCTCGCTTCTGCCCTCTGCCACGCCTGCCCTGCGGCAGGGGACCTGCACACGATGCCGTCGTTCCAAGACGATGAGGAGCTGCCCGTGTCGCCTCCCGCCCCGCTGGACAAGCGGCTGGGGCAGGTGCTCTGGGGCTCCGCTCAGGTGAGGGGTTGTCCCTGGTAGTATTGGCTTGGTGACTTGATTCGTACCTCTGTGCAGGTGCCTTGTGCAGGTGGGTGAAAACATACTGGGTCGCGTGCCACCTTGTATCTCGACTTGAAAGCTCAAGTCTCCGCTGCAGTGAGCTTGTAGGTAGCCGACTGCGCCGGGTAACGCTTTTGCTGACTTCCCGTTGTGCGCCATCTGTCCTGATGCAGGCCAAAGGCATGCGACCGTACATGGAGGATCGACACACCATTGTCAGCTCTTTCCAGCCCCGCACAACCACGGGGAGCACAGTGCAGGTGCGCCTGGGTGCAGCACTAGCAGCAGGAAAGCATCTCGCAGCAGCTCCAGAGCCTGATCCTTCTGTTGCCAAGCCTTGCATCCTTGTGCTGTTTGCCGCAGGACGGAGTGTACCGGTCATACGCAGCTGTGTTTGATGGGCACAACGGCGCCTCCGCGGCTGAGCATGTGGCGGACAGGCTTCATCATGTGCTTGCGGCGGAGCATGCGATGCGCACGTGCACAGGTTTGTATATTCTATTGCACGCGTATGGACTGGTGGATTATTATTGCTGGCTGGGCTCTAGCAGCAACACGCGTGGGTGTTGCCTGTATTCAAGCCTTTGCTGCGACATGATATGGTCCACCACCAGCATTTGGCTCGGTTGTGCCTGCCCCGTTTCCCTCTGAGGCTGTGCAAGTTGTTCAAACACCCATGCTGCATGCCTTGCAGGCGAGGGCCCGCCCGCGACAGCACTGCACGAGGAGGAGCGCATCGCCGCTGCCATGGTGCACTCCTTTGAGGCTGTGGACCGCGAGATCATGACGCGCTGCCGGCTCGAGGGCACCAAAGGCGGGGCCACCGGGCTTGTGGTGCTGCGCATAGGTGGGGGTTGTCATGCTGGGCCGACTGGAGGAACAGGTTGTTGTCCTTTCGTATAGTGGTCAGCTGGGTGGTGAGAGGTGATTTCCTTGGAAAAATCCGCAGGCTGCCATATATCACTAATGCTTTTTCTTCCCAATAATCTATAGACGACACCATGGCAACTGAAGTTGCACTGCATGTCAGCATCAAATGCTAGCGCTGCCTCCGACGCATCAGGCCCTCATCTCAGCCGCCTGCACTTGTTGCTACCGTGATCCTGCTGCAGGCAACCAGCTGTACGCCGCGCACTGCGGGGACACGCGCGCGGTGATGTCGCGCAACGGGGAGGCGCTCCGGCTGACAGAAGACCACAAGCCCAACCTGCCGCGCGAGCGCAAGCGTGTTGAGGTGAGGCTCTCGCATTGCAGGGCAGGCCTGGTGCCAGGGTGACCGTGCACAAATTTCTTTGCCCTTTTGAGATGCCCTCTTGGAGCATGCGCTTCCCTGGGGTTTCTGGTGTGCCATACTTACATATGCCTGTTGGATGCACGCTTGGCACCGTTGTGGTTTTCAAGTTGCTTGCGCCTTTCGAACCCCGAGTGATTTCTCAGCCCTGGACGTCCATGCTCTTGTCGGCTGCAGGCGCTGGGCGGACGGGTGGACTTTGCACGGTGCTGGCGCGTGATTGTCGAGCCTGGAGGAGGGCGCCCCGCCAGCGGCCTGGCAGTCTCGCGGTGCGTACTGAGGCAACGCGCTTGTGCACACCGAGGATCCTCGAGGCATCCTTTGCAAAAAAAGCCTAGACTGTGATGTCTTGATGTCTTGTCCCCTCAAGTGCGAGCTCGCGCGCCCTGTCAAACTGTGCAGATCCTTTGGGGACCCAGATTTCAAGGAGCCCCTGCACCTGGTGACGGCCACCCCGGACGTGATCCGCGAGCGCCTGCTGCCAGGCGACGAGTTTGTAATCCTGGCATCCGACGGCCTGGTGGGCGCGCGTCGTACCGCCTCTGTTTGTGGGACACAGGCGGTGTGTTGAACGAAAGATGAAAGTCCGGTTGAGCTGTGGTCGTTTCAGCGTGCAAGGAACACTGCATGCAGAATGTGTGGCTGTTGGTCTTGTGAGCAACCTGAGCAACCATTGCGATCCTTGATTCCCTGCAGTGGGACGTGATGTCCGACAGCGACGCATGCGCAGTGGTGCGGCGCCACCTGCAGCAGGCAGGCGCCCCCCGGCAGATCACGCCGCCGCAGCTGCTGCCCGGCGCCGCGGCCTTTGGCGCCTCGTCGTTCGCGGAGCAGCTGCGACGGCCAGTGCCGCTCACGCCAGCGCTCGCCACGGCGGCGGCCGAGCGGCTGGTGCAGGAGAGCTTGGACAGGGGGACGATGGACAACGTCACAGCCATCGTGGGCTTGCTGCAGTGGGACTGAGTAGCCAGGCAGCAAGCTGCTCTCCGTCACCTTGTCCGGCCATCCCTCATGCTCAATGCCTGTGACAATTCCTGGATACACCCCTCCAGTCACATGCCTGTCCTGAAACAATTGCTGTAGGTAGCCTTACAGATGCTGCAAACCGATTGCCGCTGGGTCGAGAACCAGGGTCATAGGCAGGCTTGCAAACAGCCCAGTAATGCTGATGCACAGGTGCTGGCGTCACAGTCGCCTCTGACAGGAGATAGACGAGTGTGGTAGGGAGCAGCATTACCATTCTCCAGACCACGCACGTTCCCGTCAGGAGGCATGCTGAAATGCATGTTAATTCCCTGGCATTTGAAAGGCGAATACACAAGGGCATTGGCACCAGCCACCCAGCCCTGACTGCCAAAGGGTGACGGGCCGGTCGTGGCTGGACGATCAGTGTCTTGTAGCAGTTTGTATTTACATGGGGCCCACTCTGGAGAGTGCAACTTGCAGGCTGGCAGAAAACTGGCATTCTTGGCTGGTTGTCGGCACTATCAATTCAATTAAGCGAGTTGAGCCGCTGGAGATGAGCGATGTGGGCGTCGGCCGTATGCCGGGCTATGTGGGGCTATGTGAGGCGCAGTGTGTCGGGCGTATGGCAAAGGCCACGTTCACAGCTTGGTGTAGCCGCCGTCTTTGATGAAAACAGTACGCTGGTCCTCCACATCCACGTCTGTGTCTTGGGCGTCGCCACCTGCTGTTGAGGTCGGCATGCACACTGCCAGCACCAGCAGCAGCGCACCAACTGCCATGCAAACCAGCGCCAGGCCTGCAATGGCGTTTGGGCACAGTAGGAGTTCGGGCATGGTCAGTGTCAGGCCTCTGTGCCAGCCCAGTCTAGCACTGCTGCTTGCATGCCTGGGGTTTGTGTCGCAGTTCTGTCGCAATCAGACAAACTTGGACACAACGCAGTAGCAAGGAGCCTCTTGGGCAGGACCGGTTCCATTTCGCTGCAGATCACTCACCACTGAACGACAGGAACAGCTCCGTCTGCACGACCTCCTGCATGGCGCCGGGGGTGTCAGGCAGGCGCACCAGCCTGCGGCTCTTGGCCCACCCGGCACGGATATCAAAGGCGCCACGCTCACTGCTGTTGAAGGGGCTGCAGCACCGGGCGGCGGGAATCCCTTGGCCTCCTCTTTGACGTGCAGGCAAGATGCATGCTTGATACTGCGCATGCACATCGCCCCCACTGTCGTGCTGGCAGAGACGTGGATCACAAGCCAGCCAACTGCAGGGCACAGCTCCCTGGAGCCCATTTGCAGTGTCGCTATGGCAGTAGCTACCACACTTGCAAGCTTGCGCCCGCCCATCTGCCCGCACACCTGCTCGACAGGGCAATGGTTGACTCGTTCCTGCTGAAGCCAATGGCCAAGGTCCAGCCAGGGACGGGCTTGGCCTGTGGGTCTGCAGGCACAGCTCCATGCACCCTGTGGGCCGCAGCAGCCGCAGCTGCAGCAGTCTCAACCTGGCGAATGTCGCGAGCAAGAGCAGCGGCCATTGCAGAGGAGGAGCGCTGCGCGGCCTGCTGCAGCGCCTGCGTGTCCTGCCCGGCTGGCGCATGCCCAGGGCCTCGCGTGGACAGGGTCTGCTCAACCTGCAACGGCGGGTGTGTCGATTGGGCACCGTCACGACGTGGCTCGCAGAAATCATCTAAGCTGAGGTTCCGAGCGCTTAGGTAGCACGAGACAAACAGTACTGTTGTGCACGGCCAGCCTACCTCCCAATGCCAGTTCAAAGGAGCAGGGGCCTCCAGATCTGAGGGTTTTAGGGGCGGTAAATCCCCAGGCTGTGCCTGCTGGAGCAAAACAATTGATGACTGTGCATCGGCAGAGGCGGCTTGCGGAGCGGCGCTTCCGAGAGCGTGCGCCGACGCTGTCGCCGCCGCCACCAGCAAGAGCACCCCCAAGGTTCTGCTCTGCAGCATGGCTCTGCGGAGCATCAGCAGGCGGGCAGAATGGGCTCGGCAGCAGGGAGCTCCGACGTTTGGCTGAGGGTGCCCGCTCGTTGCCTGGCGACGTAAGCCAGGCAACACGATGCTTGTGCCCTGTCGAAAATTACCTGGAGCGAGCAAAGCTACTTAGCCGGGGTGTTCTGAGAACTCGCTCTTGCCCACCCCAGCATGCATGGCGCGTGACTGCCCTATGCTGTTGTGCAGCGCTAGCAGTGCAGTGCTAAAGAAGTTTGAAGGCTCATCATTCAGGTGTGATAGAGGGGCCGGTCCCAGCTACCTGGCCCGATCACAGTTGTGGTGTGTGCATGCTTTCATTCTTGA
>VFQP010006060.1_pt1 | contig 10145 bp, 11 predicted proteins | sample 3512351 | NCBI WGS metagenome assembly VFQP01 (sample SAMN10412372, study PRJNA504923) | tailings metagenome | isolation source: Relicate 1 Philex TSF1 revegetated site | place: Philippines: Tuba, Benguet | collected 2017-08-29
CGAACAGATCGAACGGGTGGCCGCCCGGCTTCGAAGCGCGTCGCCCGGACAGCTCCGCGTCGTCGTCACACATCAGCAGGTCTGCGTGCCCCGGCCCGAGGACGAGAAGGATCTGCTGCACGGCCACGTCGAGGCGATTCGCGCCTGGGCCGCGGCCGGGGCCGACATCATCATGGGCGGCCACATCCACCTGCCCTATGTCTGTCCGCTGCACGAGGTACATCGTGACCTTGCCCGACCGATCTGGGCGGTGCAGGCAGGCACGGCGCTGTCATGGCGCGTCCGCTACGAAGCCGACAACTCGGTGAATCTGATCCGCTTCGACGGTCCGGCGCAGTGCAGCGTAGAGCGCTGGGACTACGAGTCCGAGCCTGACCGGTTCGAGGTCGCCTCGGTCAGGGAAATGGCACTCGATCCACGCATCGCTTGAGCGATCAGCGCACGGACCAGCTTTTCGGCGGAACCTCTTCCGGCGTCATGCCGAGGAAATCCGTGTAATAGGCCGGGCTGGCGGGCTTTACGATCAACCGCTCTCTGCCCTGCCCGGCCACGACGGGCGGCGGCAGGACGAATTTCCCCACGCGGAAAACACGCGCGCCGCGAAGCACCAGCGCGGTCCCGTCCGCCTCGGCATAGACTGGCGCGGCGAAGGCGTCCCCATCACTCAGGAAACCCATCATCGCCGGTGCGTAATAGGGCCGGTTCGATGGCATGTAGCGCGGGCTGCAATTATCCCGCCCGAACTCGGTCTCGCATTCCTCGCGGGTGTTCCACACCGGTGCGTTGGCCTGGTAATCCCGAAACGCCGCGTCCTGGGCCCTGATGCAGACGGGCGACTCGAAACGCGCCAGGCATCCCGGTCCATCCTTGAAGAACACCGCACCGCTCGGCGGCGCGTCCTCGCACCCCGCCAGCATAAGACCGATGGCCGCCAGCAGGATCAGGCGAACATCTCGGGCCATTCTCGACCTGGACATCATCACCAATCATTCCTGCCATATCGCGGCCAGCGCGGCGAGCGATTGTGCGGCGCCGACTGCAACAACTCCGTGACTCATGCACGGATGACTTTTATGATGCGCCCTCGCCTGCATTGGGGAGAAGACCGCCGTGAACAAGGAAACCGCCGTCAGTTCAGAGACTGGAAGCCAGGGCGCCGCGTCGGGCTGCCCGTTCAAGTCAGCCTCGGAAATCAGCTTCATGGATCCGGTTGTCCAGGAGAACTGGTTTCCGGCCTATGACATCATCCGTGAGGAATCGCCGGTTTATTTCATGCCGCAGATCGGCATGTATGTGGTGACGCGCTATGCCGACCTCGAGCACATCATCCGCAACCCGCAGCTGTTCACCACCGGCGGCGACGTGCAGGCGACCGAGCCGCTGATCAAGTTCGCCTCGAACCGGGCACTCTACGACCAGAAGGGCTGGACCCGCTACACGTCGCTGGGCGAGAACATTCCCAAGCACCAGCATTATCGCGGTCTGGTCGATCCGAAGCTGACCATGGGCGCCGTCCGGCAGAAAGAGCCGTTCATCCGTGCGACCATCAACGAGCTCATCGACACCTGGATCGACAAGGGTGAGATCGAGTTCATGAAGGACTTCGCCGAGCCGCTGCCGATGATGGTGATCGCCGAGCTGCTGGGCTTCCCGCGCATGGATCTGCCGAAGCTCAAGGAGTGGTCGTTCGCCTGGGTATGGCCGTTCTCGCGCGGCCTGACCGAAGAGCAGGAAAAATGGGCCGTGGAGCAGCACATCGAGCTGCAGCACTACATCCACGACACCATCAAGGACAAGCTGAAGAACCCCAAGGACGACATCATCACCCACCTGACGAAGACCGAGCTGTTCGACGTCGAGCTGGGCAAGCACCGTCCGCTGATGGAACACGAGATGATCGGGATCATCGATCATCTGCTGATCGGCGGCAACGAGACCACCACCTTCGCCCTCTCCAACGGCATGTGGCTGCTGTTCCGCTTCCCCGAGGTCTACCGCGAGCTGCAGGCGGACCTGTCGAAGGTGAAGACCTTTGTCGAGGAAGTGCTGCGCATGGAGAGCCCGACCCAGGGTCTCTACCGTTTCGTCAAGGAAGACACCGAGATCAACGGCGTGAAGGTGCCCAAGGGCGCGACGCTGAGCATCCGCTTCGGCGCCGGCAACCACGACTACCGCATGTTCCCGGAACCGGAGCAGCTGAAGCTGGACCGCAAGAACGCCGGCCGTCACCTGGCCTTCAGCCTGGGCGAGCACCATTGCCCCGGCGCGTCGCTCAGCCGATTCGAGCAGAACTGTGCCTGGGATATCCTGCTGCAGCGTTGCCACGACTTCCGGCCGGTACCGGAGAAGAACACCTATGACCACGTCCACGGCATGTGGGTGCGGGCGCTGAAGGAACTGCACGTTCAGTTCGACAAGGTGGCTTAGGAAACCTGTTTCCTAAGCCATCGCAAGGCGCGTAGCGACGCGGCAATCCAGCCGCGTTCTACAGGATCATCCCGCCGTCGACCGAGAACACCGCGCCGGTGGCGAAGCGGGATTCGTCGGACGCCAGATAAAGTACGATGCTCGCGATGTCGCTGGGCTGGCCGATGAACCCGATGGGATGGCTGGCCTCGAAGCCCTTCAGCATGGCGTCGGGATCCGGCACCTGCGCCAGCACCTTGTCGATGATCGGCGTCCGCACCGCGCCTGGCGCCACCGCGTTGACGCGGATGCCGTAGCGCTGCTGCCCGCAATGCAGCGCGATCGACTTGGTGGCGGCGATCACCGCCGCCTTCGCCGCGTTGTAGGCCACCAGACCGGCGCTGGCCTTGATGCCCGCGCCGGAGGCGATGTTGACGATGGCGCCGCCGCCGGCCCGCTTCATCAGACCGATGCCGGTGCGGCAGCCCCAGTAGACGCTCTCCACATCGACCTCGAACGTCTTCTTCCAGGCCTCGATCGAGATATCCTCGATGCTGCCCATCAGGGTGATGCCGGCGTTGTTGACCAGGATGTCGAGCCGTCCATGGGCCTGCTCGACCGCGCCGACGATTTGTGTCCAATCATCGCCGCTGGTGACGTCATGGCGGTGGAACGTGCCGCCGATCGCGGCCGCCACCTGCTCTCCCGCCGCCGCATCGATATCGGTAGCGACGACCGTCGCGCCCTCGGCCGCCAGCCTCTCGGCGATGGCCTTACCCAGTCCCGACGCCGCGCCGGTCACCAGCGCGATCTTTCCCTCGACCCGTCCCATGTGAATCCTCCCCGAAGAAATTCACTCCGGCGATAGCATTCCGGGCACGGGCGGGGCAACCCTAATGCACAATCGCTGCCTGAGATGTGGCGCGCGAGCCGAGGAACCACTGTGTTGGGCCAATCCGGACACGGCGCGTTCCGGGCCTCGCTGGAACTTCCGGCAATCGCCGATGTTCACGTGCAACAGGGGAAAACACCGAGGCGCCGGATACATCTCCGGTCAACGGAACACCCCGGATCCGGACGCGAAGCGCCGGAGCGTCTCACAGGCTTTCACGGAGATTCGCCCATGTTGAAGACCATCCTCGCCGGCGCGGTCCTTGCCGCCGGCACCATCGCCGCCGCCACCTCGGCCCAGGCCGCCGCCGGCTTCGTCACGAGCGCGGTCGAAATGCGTTCGGGCCCGGGAACGGGTTATCCCAGCGTCGGCATCATCGAGAACAACAGCGCCGTCGAAGTCAATGGCTGCCTGCAGAGCTGGAGCTGGTGCGACGTGAGCATTGGCGGCGATCGCGGCTGGGTCGCGGGCAACGCCCTGGCGCTCGAATACCAGAAGCAGCGCACCGCGTTGGTGCAGGTCGCGCCCCAGGCCAATGTCGGCGTCGTCACCTTCAATTTCGACGACTACTGGGACACCAACTACAAGACCCGGACGTTCTACAAGGAACGCCCGCAGTGGCAGACCTATTCCCGAGAGACCTACCGCCCGATGGACTAACCGTCAGGCGCGGTCGACGGAGCGCCGGGAAGCCACTCTCCCGGCGCTCTTTTCTTTATGGGCACCCCTCAGGCGGCGATGGCGAGGAGCCATGCGGCGCCGAGGATCGCGAACGTCGCGAGGCCGGAGACGGCCTGCAGCGTCCCGCGGTTCGCGAGGGCGCCGCCGCGGAGCCCGAAGGCCAGCCCCATCAATCCGCCGCTGACGAAACCGGTGACATGGGCCCAGATATCGGTCCGTTCTCCCGCCGTGCCCATGAACACCAGCAGCGCGATGCCTGCACCTGCCGGCGCCCAGCGCCGCAGGCCGTGATGCCAAGGCGCCGCGGCCGACACCTGAGTGAAGCCCGCCAGCAAGCCGATGCCGCCGAAGATGGCGGTCGAGGCGCCGATCGAGGTGTGGCCCGGAACCTGGATCGCGGCATTCAGCGCATCGCCGAGAATGCCGGATACGAGAATGGCAAGCCAGGCGACGCCCGAGCCGAGCAGCTGCGCGACCAGCAGACCGACGACCGCGCCCATCGCCAGATTGCCGATCAAATGGCTGCCATCGGCATGCAGGGTGAGCGCCGTGATCGTACGCCACCACTCACCGCTGGTGATCAGCCCCGCCTGCGCCGCGCCCTGGCGCAACCAGTCGATGCCCCAGGCATCCGCGCGGGTCGCGGCGAAGAAGAACGTCATCACCGCGGCGAACAGCAGCGGCCCCTCGGGCCTTGGGATCGGAAAACGCATGCGAGGCCGGCGCACGCGCCGGCCCTCCTCTTCGTCATAGGCGGCGAGCTGGCGCACGGCCTCGGCTCCGTCGGCCACCGGTACATAGAGCATGATGCCCAAATCCTCGTGGGTGATGACGGACCGGATGCCCACCGCGGTCAGCACCAGCGCATGCTGGTCCGCGTCGGCTTGCGATGGACACAGCCGTACTGAAATCAAATCCACCAGGAACGCTCAATCGCAGACTTCGAAACCACTCTCGAGGCAGGTGGTGTACATCTGCCGCGCCAGCACGATCTGGTCAGCGGTCATGCGTTTTGCAAGCTTGTTCTTGGCGTTGACCGCCAGTTTCCAGCCGGTGCCCGAGGCGAAGTCCAACCACATATAGGCGCGGACATTATCCTGCGCCGCCCCGCGGCCGGTTTCATACATGCCGGCAAGGCTGTAGCGCGCCGACGGATTGCCCAGCGCGGCGGCCCGCTTGAACCAGTAGATCGCCTCGGTGTAGTCGGGGTTCACGCCCTGTCCGCCCTCGTAGATGCTGGCCAGGTTGAATTGGGCCGACGCGTCGCCCTGCTCGGCCGCCAGCCGGTAGAGCCGGACCGCCTCGGCGACGTCGCGCGGCACGCCCTTGCCCTCGAAATAGAGCCCGGCAAGGCTGGCCTGCGATACCGCGATACCCTGCTCCGCGGCTAGCCTGTACCAGCGTGCGGCCTCGACATAGTTTTTCGGCACACCCTGACCGCTGGCATGCATCAGGCCGAGGATGGAGAACGCCATCGGCTCGCCTTCCTCGGCGAGACCCTGGTAGAGCCGAAGCGCGAGGGGATAGTCGCCGCGCTGATAGGCAGCCGTCGCCTGCTCGGCGGTGCCGGCTTCAGCACGCATGCCGCCCAGCACGAAAAAAGCAGCGGCAAGCGCCGCCATCATGACCTTCGTCAACGCCTAACCCCCACGATTGGCCCGCCATGAGAGGTAGCAGATAGAGCGGCGGTTGTGGAGACGGTTAGGATCGGCGGTTTGCCTGCGCCGCCGGCTGTGGCACCGTTGCCGACGGGGAGGACCACATGAACCATCTGGAAGCGAGCGAAGCGCGTTCACTGGCCGGCCTGAGGCTGGCGCTGACGAAGAACATTCCCAACCCGTTCTGCGAGGCGGCCAAAAGCCTGTTTCACGTCAAGGGTATCGACTTCATTCCCGTGGCGCAGCACGCGGCCCAGCCGAATGAGGATCTGAAAGCCTGGACCGGCCATCGCAACGCGCCGGTTGCGATCTGGAACGAGGAGCCGGCGCGCGCGGGATGGGCCGAGATCCTGATGCTGGCCGAGCGGATCAATCCCGACCCGGCGCTGTTGCCGACAGACCGCGCTCAGCGCGCGCAGGTGTTCGGCATCTGCCACGAGATCTGCGGTGAAGGCGGTTTCGCCTGGAACTCGCGCTTCATGATGTTTCCACAGGAGGCCTCGAACGACCGTAATGCCGAGCGAGGCTCGTGGGACGAGATCCTGCACCGCCAATATGGCGCATCGCGCGAGCAGGTCGAAACCGCGCCCGCCCGCGCCGCGTCGGTGCTGCGGTTTCTGGCCGACACGCTCCATGCGCAGAAGACCAAGGGAAGCGGCTATTTCGTCGGCGACGGATTGACCGCCGCCGACATCTTCTGGGCCTGTATGTCGATCGGCGTCCGCCAGCTTCCCGACGACTGGTCGGCGACGCCGGGCTTCCTCAGGAAGGTCTGGAAGCAGATGGGCGAGAAGCTGGAGGTCGACCCGATCCTGATCGAGCACCGCGACCACATCTACCGGACCTATCTGAAGCTGCCGCTGGACTTCTAGCGACGGTTCAGCGCCGGACTGCCGCTGACATTCGGATTGCCGCGCTCGAAGTATCGCCGCAGGTGATGCGCCTCCTTGCTGATTCCGATGCGCACGCTGGTGCCGATCTCGCCCGGCGCGTGTGGCGAATGGGCCAGCCAGATCGGCCCTTCCTGGCACATGTCGAGGCCGTTCAGCTCGGGTCCGATGGCGAGCGCCTTGGCGAGATTGCCGGGGCCGCGCGTCAGGTCGCGGTCGCGGACGGGGCCCCGCTTCTCCCGCATGATGTCGAGCCCGCTCACCGGCTCCAACGCCCGGAATAGCACGCCACCGCCGACCGTCTGCGGCTCCGCGCTGACGTTGAGCATGAAGTGGACGCCGTAGATGAAATAGACGTAGGCCCTGCCCGGCTCGAGGAACATGGACCGGTTGGCGGGCGTCTCGCCGCGGAAATGGTGGCCGCTGGCATCGCCGGGCGGATAGGCCTCGGTTTCGACGATACGGCCGGCGATGCGACCCTCGGGCAGGTCGCGCACCAGCAGCTTGCCGATCAGGAACCGCGCCATCTCTTCGGTCGCGACCGGCAGCTCGGAGCGGAGGATCGGGCGCGGCTGGAGTTCATTCCCGTCTGGCATGGGTGTCGTACCAGCTAACCAGCGCCATGAGCCGGCGGAGAACGGGAATGCGCGGCAGGAGCCGCGACAGCAGGGTGTTGTCGCCCAGCGTCTTGTAGGCGATGAAGATGCGGATATAGCGGGCGATGGCCTGGCGCCGGGTCAGCCATCTCCCGGGCAAATCCTCGCCGAACGGCCCTGACGCGCCCGCCTCGAAGGCGTAGTCGTAGACCGTGCCATCCGCGCGGGTCAGTCGCCGGTTGGGGAAACGAGCCTGCTTCACCACCTTGAAACGCGTGTATCCCAGGCGGTCCAGCGCGTCGAACTCGCGCACAAGATCCCGCCATGATGTCTTGGTCGATTCGATCGACAGATAGCGCGGTCTCGCGTCCGACAGCGAGAGATCCTCGATGCAGCGCATGTCGGCGCCCTCGATGTCGATCTTCAGATACTCGGGGACGCCATGGCGGGCGAGAATGTCGATAAACCGGACGCATTTGACCGAGATCGCCCGGGAGTCGGCGCCCATCAACTGGTTGCGCCGCGCCCATGCCGGATCGGTGGTCCCCCAGGCGGAATTCCTGTCGTTGACATAGAACACCGCGTCCGCGTCCCGTTCGCCGATGGCATTGGCGATCAGGGTAAGGGCGCCGCTCTCGATCTCCGCCGCGAACCGCTGCCGCAGCCGTTCGGCGAGTTGCGGATTGCCCTCCACGGCCACAACGCGGTAGCCCAGCCGCAGATAATAATCGCTGTCCTCGCCGCGATGCGCGCCGATGTCGTAGATCAACCTGTTGTCGATGGCGACGTTACCCGGCACGCATTCCCCGGCATGGCGCATACTCACGCTCGACAGTCTAACCGTGTCGCGCGGGCTTCGTCAGCCGGCGATACAACGTTGGCGAAGCCGATCCAGCTTGCCAGTGTCTAGCCCCAGAACGCCGCGAAGGTAGGCTTCGGGCGATCGATGGCGTTCATCGATCTCGGCGAGCGCCGCGCCGATGTAATCCGGGCTCGCGTCGAACATCACATCGGCGACGCCGCGATTGACCAAGGACGGGTCCTCCAGCATCGCGGCAAGAATCTCCTCGCGCCAGGCGGCGTCGAGATAGTCGCGCGTCGCGCAGTAGTCCTCGATCACGTCATCGCGCGACACGCCCAGCGCCAGCAACACCAGGGCGACGCTGATGCCGGTGCGGTCCTTGCCCGCGGTGCAGTGGATGACCGCAGGGCCGGCGCGCTCGGCGAGCAATACTTCGAACAGCGCCGTGAACCGCGCGGCATATTCATGGACGTTGCGGCGATAGCTCGCCTTGATGGCCTCGGCCGCCTGGGCGGGCGTCGCGTCGGCGACGGTCAGCAATACGGGACGAGGCACCGGCGCGGCGCCGGTGCCCGAGCCCATCGGCAGTGAATGCAAGGCGGCAACGGACACGCGCGCATGGGTCGGCGCGGCGGCACGCTCGACGTCGTGGCGCAGGTCGACGATGGTCCATGGACCGAGGGCATTGAGCGTATCGACATCCGTCCCGGTAACGCGTCCGAGAGCTCCCGAGCGATAGAGCATGCCGCGCCGGACAACCCCGCCCGCCGCCGCGTAGCCGCCGAAGTCCCGAAAATTGGGCGCGCCTTCCAGTTTCAGGCGCCTGTCGAGATTGGTCATCGTTGGATCATAGGACCGCGATGTTACGGAAGCACGTCCGGAACCGGCGATGGGCGGCGATTGTTCCCCTGCGAGCGTTCACAACCGCATGGTGGCCAATGTCCGTTTCGCGCGTCTCCCTCGCCCTGCTCTGCCTCATGCCCTTCGGCGCCGTCGCCGCCGAACAGAATGCCGCCGAGGAGCGGTTCACGGCGGACCAGATCAACGCCGCCACCTTCGATGGAAGCGAGCTGAAGGCGGATGCGCGAAGCGCGCTCGCGATGCGTGTCCAGGTGCTGCTCGACGGCCAGGACTTCTCGCCCGGCGTGATCGACGGCTATTTCGGCGACAACGTCACCAAGGCGCTGGCCGCCTGGGAGAAGACGAACGGCCTGCCGGCGGACGGCAAGCTCGATCCGGAGGCTTGGGCGAAACTGTCGGCCGACGGAGCGCCGGCGTTCACCACCTACACCATCACCGACGAGGATCTGAAGGGCCCGTTCGTCGCCGAGGTTCCGGCCGATTACGCCGAGATGGCGAAGATGAAGAACGTTTCGTTCACCGGCGCGGACGAGATGCTGGCCGAGCGCTTCCATATGGACATCAAGCTCATGCGGCTCTTGAACCCGGAGGCGGATTTTTCCAAGGCCGGCACCGAGTTGACGGTGGCGGCGCTGCGCGAGCGGCCGGATAACAAGGGCAAGGCGGCGAAAGTCGCGGTCAGCAAGTCGGCCGCGAGCCTGACGGCGTTCGATGCCGACGGCAATATCCTCGCATTCTTTCCGGCGACCATCGGCAGCGACCAGCTCCCCAGCCCCAGCGGCACGCACAAGGTGACCGTCGTCGTCCTCAATCCCGACTATTCCTACCGCCCCGATGTCAACTTCAAGCAGGGTGAAAACACCAAGAACCTTCGCATTCCGCCCGGCCCGAACGGACCAGTAGGCACGGTCTGGATCGGCCTCGACAAGCCGACCTACGGCATACACGGCACAGCCGAGCCGTCGCCGGTCGGCAAGCATTTCAGCCACGGCTGCGCACGTCTCACCAATTGGGACGGCGAAACCCTCGCCGCCATGGTGAAGCCCGGCGTCCCCGTGGTGTTCGAGGACTAGCCGGGTGAGGACCGTCGCATTCGTCATCGTCATTCTGCTGCTGGGCGCCGTCGCGATCGTCGCGTTCGCCCCATCCACCAAGGTTCACGACGCCGCACTCGCGCCGATCACCGTCACGCCGTCCGATCCGATCGAGCCGGCGCCGGCCGGTCGCCCGCTGCCGCCGCCCGTGAACGGCGCCGTCCCGCCGGACGACGCATCCGTCGCAACTGCCTCGGCTCCAATGGCCGAGGCCGGGGCCGACGCATCGCCGCCCCTCGCACCCAGCAGCGATCCCTTGGCATCG
>VFQP010006061.1_pt1 | contig 10141 bp, 8 predicted proteins | sample 3512351 | NCBI WGS metagenome assembly VFQP01 (sample SAMN10412372, study PRJNA504923) | tailings metagenome | isolation source: Relicate 1 Philex TSF1 revegetated site | place: Philippines: Tuba, Benguet | collected 2017-08-29
GGACGTACGCCACCAAAAACTCTGTGATCATCGTGTATACACCTCCTTTTTTGACGTATGCGGCAATGAAAAATACAAAGAAAATCAGGAAACACGTAATCGATAAACCCACAAATCCCGGGAAGCCGTTATCACAGCAGTACCAGAGCAGTGCCAGACCGACCCAATACATCACCGCGAACAGAATGGCGATAACACCAGCCACGCCCGAACCGAGCAACGCAGTGAGAGCTGCCACACCGGCCTGTGCAGACTCTGCAGCCGCGGCTACAAATCCTAACCACATACTAACGACCATCATCACATTACCGGCGGCGACTTTGTCGTTACCACCCGCGCGGCGATCACCGTCCGCAGTCGCCACCAAATCACCACTCACTGTAATAACCAAAGCGAATGCAACCAAAAACGCTCCCGTTTCACGATCACCACTTCCATTCAGTAAAAATGCGCCGATTAAGAACATGACCGCAGCGACAGCGTTAGCCGAGCCCCAACCGTCGTTGTTGGCACCACTCGAAATACATGCACCGATCTAACAGCAACCAAACAGCAGACGAGTCAGATAATTGCGCAGAGGTGAGCTGCGTGTGTGTGCGTGTGTGTGAAACGTACGATCGCGACGATTAAGCAGATGAAGAGAATAATAAGCGGAATTGATTTGATTTTGGACGGAATGGATTGGAGCATCGCAACGAATTCCTGGCCTTTTGCGACCCAAAACAATAATACGAGATACACGATCGCTGCGATCCAGAGGAAAGTACCACCGGCCTGACACAAATCTCCGTCACTGGTTTTCGGTCCTTTACCACAACCGATCGCCTGTCCCAAAGCGATGTACTGAAAAGCGGCGAACCAAAAGAACGAAATCCAATTCGCTACCGGTCCGTGACCGAACCATCCGCCAATGAACAGAATGGACGATACAAACCCCTGCGTTCCTAAATCGGCCAAACCCGACGCTTTTGATCCGGACCACAACAGGATACAACCGAGCCAGTTCAACAGCACACCAACCAAAGCCACTAAATTCGTGGGCGGAGTAACCAATTGACTCGGAACAGCGGCTTTAATTTTGTCGAACGTATCTTCAAACAGAAATAAGAAACCGGTCCACATACCCAAAATCATTAACGCATAACCGGCTTTCGTTTTGTCCTCAGTTGCAAAACCCGCGTCACGAGCAAAACTGCCCGACAGCGTCAGAACAAATGCAATCGATATGACATGCACGGGATATCCAAATTGTGCGGTGACGACGAGTGCAGCAGCACCCAACACACCGCATGTTACAGTGTATTCACTACCCTTTCCGGGTTCGATTAATATCGCACCGATTATACAAATCGCCAGACAAATGACCAGCGCGACGACACGCAGAATTTTACTCATTGCGAGACGTGTGCTTTCGTTTAAAGTAAAGTTGTGGTATTAATAACTATTCGTAAACAATAAAGCACTCTGAATTACAGCCGTCGATTTACGCTGATTGCTGTAACGGATGAGAATAAAGATCTGCGCCGGACACAAAACGCATCACACCAAGTAAGGAAAACATGCCATATGCAAGCGGGTGAAATAATAATCGCTGATTCAACTCGAATGCATGCACGCCAGTCCGCAGACTGAAACGGCACAACATACATACAAAACAACAGAATGAACGATAGAGACAGAGCGAACAAAAAAAACAGGGAACACACGAGCGAGCGATATAAAGAATTGAAATGCAGAACACAACAGAAAAGGGGTTTTGGATTACACCGCATTCGATGAATCAGAGTGTACGTTGGATGTCAAAAGAGGATCGTTTGCTGCTACGAGCGGTGCTGTAATCGAAGTGTTGGGTGATGTGCTAAAATCAGTCGTAGCCGGTGCCGCATGCGCGACCACGGGCTGAGTGGCGGGAGCTGCGACGTTTGGATTTCGCGCCGACTGCAGTGGCTGTGGCTGCGGTGACTGCGTGCGACCTGTGATTGGACCGCCCCTGCCTCGACCTCGCGGGCTGCCGCCCCGACCGCGACCGCGAGCGCCCGGACTTCCACCGCGCGTGGCAGTACCGAGGCCGGCTGCACCGCCGCCGCGGGTTGGCGTGTCCCGACGAACTGAAATACGAATCGATTGCGGTGCAGTAACTGCACCCGACGATTTGCTCGCGCTCACACCCATTCGATTTGCCATTGTATCAGCCTCCGTCAGCCCACCGTATCCGCCCGGCGTACGACGCGCGTTCGGAACGACTGAGCCGGGAGGTCGCGACGTGTCGGTAATCGGATTGCCCATTCCCGCCGACCGCTCAATCTCTGATTCCGGTGTCATTTTCTTGCGGCAGTACACAACCACTGCAATCAGAATGAACACTCCAACCAGTGATAATGCATACACCACGAGCGTCGTTTCATTCAGAGACGAGTCACCCGCCGGCTCAGGAATCAGAAGCAGTTCACCCCGACAGCCGCGATTTGCGTTACGCAAATCAGTAAACGACAGACGATTCGATGCAATTTTACGAATCGACCACTCAGAACCCAAAAACTGAGTTCCAAATGAATGGTCGATCGTAAACGGCAGATTAAACTGCACGGCTTCAACGAAATGACTGTTATTACAGAGCCGGCCATCCGTATTGGCTGTAAATTCTAGGAGTGTTTGATTGAGCGCATCAATATAAAACGCTGTGACACAACAGCAATCGGTGGTCGGACACTGATACTGATCGTGCAAACCGGGGGCACTCGCATACGATCCAACCCATTCGTCCACCGATTCGATACAGCACGAGTCATCACATGATCCGTCGTCGCTCGTCGCTTCTGAATCATAATTGCATGCACAAAAGTGGGTGCAACCGGATTTGGTGTCCCAACACTGACTGGCGAATTGCACGCTGATGGTGGTGGTGACGGTATCAACATCAAACGGAAGTGGACCGGGAGTGATCGTCGTGAAGTGGTCATAATCCTGTGGGTCGTAATTCATGATCACACGTTGTGGGTAGTAACCGCTAACTCCACCCGTAGTGGGCGAATGCATGATATTCACAAGATACGAATAACCGCCGTCCACCGGAGTTGGTGTATCACCGCTATCGATACTTACAAACCAATCCGTACCGGCTGTGCCGTTCAGTACCTGCGCACCAACCGAATTTCGTGTGTTGTTGAGAGCCAAAACATAAATTTGATGCGAAACGGTATAGAAATTCGCGGACTGACTTTCATCCGCGAATGCACTGATTCCAACTCCCTGTGATGGGTCGGTGGGCGGCGGTTGTGACGAATGAACGAGCAGTGAGAATCCATCCACCGCTTTGCTGGCCGGATCAAACGTTGCGATACGCGCATACGACAACCAACGAATAACCGGTAGCGGAGCGCCCATCACTCCCGCTTCGTACTGCACTTTGATTGGTGATAGCGCCTGAGACGCGGGAGGCGACAAACCAGCGATGAGAGGCGGTACGGGAAGTGGTCCCAATAACGCCAACCCCTGAGTGCCCAACGCACCGATTACTAACCACGCCTCAGCTCCACCGAACCAAAACCGGTCGAAGTGGGCGTGTACTAACAAATGAGAGATGCGCCACCCCGCGCTTGTGTTTTCAGGATAGATTGGACCTCCGTATGCTGTGGGCGACGGCACGGGATGTGCATTGCCCAAACAGCGCTGTGAACGGGCCAGACTGACGGTTGTGGCCGGCGCGGCTTTCAGTGCCGGCGCGGCAAAGAAACAGCGAACCGCGGCTTCAGTGGACGACCAATACAGCTGTCCAAAAGGTGCATCCGGCACGGCCGGTGCTGTCGAGTTGATGACAACATTCAATCGATCGATCGCGGTGTTTTTTTGAATGTTAATCGCCGTCGACGCAACAGCTGCTCTGAGTGGTGCATACCAAATCAGACTCGAATCATGGAAATAAACGGCCGGGATAGGAGTAGTGGTGCCGGGATCCAAATCCACAAAGAAACCGATCACTCCGCCACGAGCAACCGTGTGAGTCACCGTTTCGTTCGCTCCGGGAACTGCAATCGACGTCAAAACTGATTGCGTCGGACCGGTTTGCATCACATACAAATGATTGGCGATCAGTTGCGGACATCCAACGAATGTTGTTCCGACCGCAAACGAATACCAAATCTGTTGATTTGACCCATCCGTATTCATAACTAAAATCAAATGTCCGGAGCTCACATACAGCAGACCCGCCGCCGCATCCACCACAGCACCTGATACCAAACCGCCCTGCATATCGAGAACGATCGTTCGTTTGTACGCTCCGTCTCCGCTATCGAGCACGACGATACAGTCACTCGCATTCACCGTCATCGCTCCATCCGGTGATCCACAATACGGGAGCAGGAAATACGCGACGTGTTCGATCTCGCTATCAACTGAGAGCAGAGCGGTTGTATTAAAGTACGCCGCACTTCCATCCACACTTGAAGCCGGTATCGTACGCGTCCAAACCAGCGTCGGAGCCGGTACGTTCGTCAGACTCGCGCTGTACAGTGACTGACATAAATCGTTATTGATTTGAGCTGCGCAGTAACCGGTCGATAACCAAAACAGTGTGTCAGACGAAAACTGAGGGACCAAACGACCGACGCTCGTGCCCGGCAGATTTCTGTTGGTCGTATCATCCAAATTGATAGGATACTGCTCCCATAACGGCTCGAATTCTTCCAATCGTGGATCGAACGGCCCGCCACTGTGAGGGCTGAAATCAAATCGACCGATTCGATGCGCACTCGCATAATAAACAACATCCAACGTAGTGTCAAACGCGATACCACGCATATCACCCACAAACGGAGCAATCGGGATCGGCGCACGCGACAAAATCTGGTGCGAAGTCGGATCCATTTCATACTGATAAAGCGAGACGCGCGACGCGAGAGGTTCGTAACAGTACACCACACCGTCCGGTGAGCAGAGGAGCTGAGTGGCCGCTGAAACGGCTGTGTTTGGAATCAAAACCGGTGTGTTGGAATCAAAATATGACAAACCTTTGAATTGGGACGTACCGGTCTGATGATTCGTCTCTACGAAGTACATGAGAGACGGACCGGGATTGAGCGCCATCGCAGTGACCACCGCCTCCGCTGCCGTTCGGAAAAGCGTCAAACAACGATTTGAAACTGCAACCAAACAGTGCAGAACCCGACCGTCACTCAGTGCGACGAACAGACCATCACCCGGAATATCAACCGCGATCGTTGAAATATTGGCGGGTGCGCTCACTAAAACGCGCATCGGAGGGGTAAGAGTGGCAGAGCGATAAATAACATTTCGACCCGACCAATAAACTAGATCCGGATTTTCTGTTTGTGGATCAACTGCCGATATACCATGCGTCATCCCACCACCACCGGTCAGCGTCGACAGATATTCAACCGGCGCTGGTGCATCGCCCCACCCGCCATACGCGCTGGCGGTCGCGGGTGCTCCCATCAACCGAGTGCGCTGGAGAGTCGGATTCGTTTCAGTCCAATACACGACGCCGGTCACGTTATCAACATCCATTGAACCAATCAGCTCGCCGGGTCGAACCCACCACGATCGAGGCTGAGAATCGTGATCTGACACACAACACACACCGGGTGGTTAGCGCCGCTTGCGAGTCCGGGGACGGGGGACGGGGACGAGGGACGGCGTACTTACTTGGAGTGACGGTGACGTTCGTCGAAAACGGAATCACCAGCGTCTGAGCGAATATCTCCGCCTGCTGCGAACACGGCAGTATCGAACTCGCATTACACATTGTACCATAACTCAATGCGTGATATAAACTAAGCACCACACCGCGACAGCAGGAGCAGAATGAGCGCAGTTGGGGTTGGGTGGTGGAGGTGTGGGGCGGACACGATACGTACAAACTATTTTGTGAAACGCGGGCCGAACTGTGCGGGTGATTATGGTACAGCGTCACATAAGGAAATGTCGCATTATTTGTTGCGGATGCGCTTCCGGTCGTCACATCAACCCGAAGCAGCGACGTTGGATACGACCGGTCATTCGTTGGTTGTGATCGAGTCAGCACCAGCAGCTGCGAAGTCGGTGGTCCATAACTGCCGGCGAAGAAATGGACGCTCACCACATCGTGTCGTGAGAAACGATTCGGATTGAGCACTCCGCTATCCGTCAGAACACAAATCGATCGCGCCGCGGGAATAACAGAATTGTCTGCACATGCAATGTAAAACACACCGCCCGTGTCATCGCGCGTGATCGAACCAAACTGATAGCTCGTGCTCGTATACAGCACAGTCAGAATGGGTTGAACTTTCACGAGAATTCGCATGACCGTAAAAGCACCGCTCGGTACAGTATCCGTTACAACAATCGCGGCGTGAGTTGTGTCGACACACAAATGAGCATTTCGAGCAGATGCGGTGGAGGTGAGCGGAAAGAACTGCACCGCACCGGCCAGCGGTTTCACATCGAAAATAGCGCCCGACTGAATGAAAAAGTGAGTTTCTGTAAACAAATCAGCACACATCAAAAAAGAGGGTTACATATCTCGCATAAAAACTACATTTAATTGCTCCTCACTCTGTGCACCACACATACTGGTCGGTTGATAATACGCGAGAGAATGCGCGTCCGCTGCGACTGTGTCGATGACGGAATCGTGACCCGAAGCAAATGAGTGTGAGAGCAGCCCACCGCCGTGCGGCTGTAATATAAACCACACCTGCGGGTCATCCGGATTGAGAGCAAAACCTGCGTTCATGCCAGTGCGAGTGGTGAACTGCACATCAACCAAAGCGTTGATCGTATCTAAACGGATGAAAGCGGTGGTGGACGCATCGCTTTGAGTTGCGATAAAAATATATCCGTTTTTGTTTCCGCTGGTTTGTATGTGTGACGCCTGCGCCAAATAATTTCGAGTCAAAGCGCGGTAGTCCGCGCCGTCACGCCATACCGCCAGTACGGACGGATTCGAATAATTTATGCTCACCGCTTCCGGTACGCCCATTATCAGCACCTGTGATTGACTGAACACTAAATCAGACTTTTGTGATTCCACCCCGCTATTACCACCGGGACATAACGTGGACGGCTGACTCGCAACCAAACCAGCTGCCACGCACAACCCAACCCCAACCCATGCGACAACCATCAAACTGGTCGGCGCATTCAGACCGCTCCACGGTTTCAGACCAACCATTTCTGTGTCTGATGACCGAAGCGACCCGCCGTCGCTGTTACATCACACAAACAAACACAAACACGACGGAACACGCAATCAGATCAGCAGCTGCTCAAAAACACGCGGTTTGCTGCACCGCTAAAATCACCGGATGATCAAAACGACTTTCGCTCCAAACTTCCAAACCGAAAATCCGTCGCGATGACGAAAAAAATTCGAAAACTTTCATCCAGTTGCAATCGCGATGAAAAATTTCCGCGCGAGTGACGTCGAATTGGGTGAAGACCCAAAAGGGCACCGTTCACGAACGTGACGACCAGTTTGCATACGTAGTAGTACCACCGGCACCACAGCGTTGTGTGGGATGCCAGTGATTGTCTGAGTGGCGTTGGTCGGGAGAACAAACCCTGTGTGCATGATCGATCACGGTTGCACAGCAGCACCGGCATTGAGCTAATCTCCGAATGATGTGTTTTGCTGCAGATGAAGCGACTCGGGATGAGTCGAAAGTCGCTTTTGGTTCGCCGCATGACGACACACGCGGAGTGGCTCACACCCAGCGCTGATTTGCAGTGGAGACAGTTACGCGCACGCACCGAACGTTATGGTTATCCGGAACCGGTTCCGCCGAGCGCCGGCCTCCCTTCACTGTTTGCAGGCGAAACGATTCCGTGCCGTGAACTGACACCAATTCGAAAAGTGGTGATTGAATGGTGGATGCGAACCGCCGCGGCGGCGACTCCGAACCCTCCGCCCCGCTTTCATGTCTCACCGCCGAAACGCGTCAACGCACAATTCTGTGAGCAAATCGGGATGTGCGGTGGTTTGTGCGTTGATTTTGTGTGTTGTTGATCGTCGCTTAAACCTGCTGTGTTGTGTTCTTCACTTCAGGCTACGATAAATGGCGTGAAACCGAGGAATCGCGCACGTATCTCGGTCGGATCGACACAACCGGCGAAATCTTCGCTGAAGCGACGCGTTTATTTGATCCAACCATCAATTGGGAACCGGGTATGATGTGCTGTGTCGAAGTGTGCACACCTCTCATTCTTACTTTTTGATGTATGCTTGAAATTGGGATGGAACTGAATTGGTGGACAGAAAATCGTACGCTCTTGGGCGAGGTCGCTCGCAAACAGCACGAATTACGAGCATCGAACTTACCCGCAGAGACCGTCCGAGAAATCGTGGGCGAACTCGTTCCATACGTCGTGCATGCGACTAACGCATTGGAGGGCTCACAACTCACTTTCAACGAAACAAAATGGTGGAGCTCCATCGCTGTGAGTGGATGCTTCGATTTGTCGTTCAAACGTCGATCGTCGAATCCGAATCCGCTGCCACCGGACCACGACCGACTCGCGGCAGCAGCGGAAGTTGTGAACGCCAGTCAGTTATACGCTCAGCTGATTCCAAATATCGCCGACGGTGAAACCGGTGCATCCATCGCAGCATCCACTGAACCCACCAGCGCGCTACCGATCCGAAGCGGATCCGTCACTGAACCGCTTCTCCATCGCGTTAATGGATCGGTGCGTGGTTTGTCCGAACACCGCGCATACCGGGATCATTCGGTGCGGATTGGAATGCAACCGATTTTATTGGCCCCACCGAAAGCGTGTGCGTCGCTCATGCATCGTTTGGTCAATCAAATTCAGTGTATGATTAGAGATGATGTGATCTGCGCCTGCCGTTCTGACGATCGATCGACTGACCGTTTCGTTTTCTGATGGATCAGTGGATGAGGGTCGAACCGGCGTGTCTGCTTTCGCGGTTGCCGCTTCCGCGGCGTATCGTTTGGCGCGCATCCATCCTTGGGGTGACGGCAACGGACGAACAGCCCGATTTCTGTCAGATTTATTGTTGTTGCGAGCACGGTCTGTCCCGGGAGTTTTCCACTTGAGTGATAAACAGCTGTATTGGAATGCATTGAATTGGGCTGATCAGGGCGATGGCGCACCGTTCGCTGATTTGTTACTGGCCCGAACCAGTGATATATTGGATGTTTATCTGAAAGCTGCAGCTCTACGCAAGTAGTAGTTAGCCCCACCCCAGAACTCCACTCAGCGTTTTCGGCGTTTTCAGCCCTCGCAGCTCCCATCGCGCAGACGCTCTGTTTGTCTTCGCTTTCTGTCTTGCTCCACTTCCGTGTCCGCTACTTTTCACGCTTTTCATTTTACCCATCGCACAGTCGTTTGTCCATTCAATCCAACCGTTCTGGTTTTTGTGCATAGAAATGGCGGCCGGTGCGGTGCAGTCAGTGATTGATCACGTGACTGGAGCGTATGCGCTCGTGACGGCTGAGGATGATTTGTCGCGGGCTAAAATTTGGTATTTGTTTGGGCGATGCGTGTGTTTGGTTGCTGCGTGGTCGTTTTTTACGAACGTGTGGCAAATCCGTGCGATTTGCGGTCAGTTCGGTGTTATGCCCGCGTGGCGTCTGCTCTCTGCGATGAAGCGAGACTTTCCGTCCTGGCGTCGATTCACCTATCTACCAACGCTGCTTTGGTTCAATCATTCTGATACGGCGATGCAGACATATCTCTGTATCGGAGGTTCGGTTATGGTGTACGGTGCAGTGTTTGGTCCACAGACGTGGATGTTTGCAGTCGCACTGTGTGTTATGATATCGTTTAAGATCGCAGCGAATGTGACGTGGCCGTGGGATAATTTCCTAAACGAAACGCTCTTTCACTGTCTGTTTTTGCCGTGTTCTGCCACCGTACCGCCATCCGGTCTGGTGTGTTTCGCTTTCCGGTGGTTAACTTTCCGTTTAATGCACGGATTTGGTAAGATTAAATTTACGGGTCAGCATCCGGTGAACGACAAATTCTATCTCAAAAATTTTTATACGTTTCAACCAATGCCGGGTCTCATCAGTTGGTATTTGCAGTCATATTTACCGGATTCGATTCATCGTGCGTCGATGTGGTTTTTCTGGCTCGCTGAAGTACCGGCACCGTTTTTGTTCCTCTGTTGGGGACG
>VFQP010006062.1_pt1 | contig 10139 bp, 12 predicted proteins | sample 3512351 | NCBI WGS metagenome assembly VFQP01 (sample SAMN10412372, study PRJNA504923) | tailings metagenome | isolation source: Relicate 1 Philex TSF1 revegetated site | place: Philippines: Tuba, Benguet | collected 2017-08-29
AGCACGCGCGAGCAGTCGAGGATGCGGATACCATCGAGAGCGTTCATGCTTCGATTGTGCGCGAGTGCATCGCGCGCGCGGTGTCTCCAACGCGAGGCGCCGACATCCCTGCGCAACATGTTCTCCTACCGACCCTTCGGCCATCTGGCTTTGCTGGCCGCGCTGTCGCTGCTGGCGGCCTGCAACCCCACCTTCAACTGGCGCGCCCTGCCGGCCGATGGCGTGCCGCTGCGCGCGCTCATGCCCTGCAAGCCCGACAAGGCCGAGCGCGACGTGCCCCTGGGCGGTCAGCCGACCCGACTGCAGATGCGCTCGTGCGACACCGGTGGCCTGACGTTTGCCGTCGCCTGGGCCGATGTGGGCGATACCGCGCAAGTGGCGCCCGCGCTGGCGGGTTGGCGTCGCGCCACGCTGTTGTCGCTGCGCGCCGATCCGGCGCTGGCCGACGCTGCCCCGGACACCGTGCGCGTGCCCGGGGCAAGCCAGGCGGCGGGCTTGATGGCCGAGGGGCGTGACCCCAGCGGCAAACCCATGCGCATGAAGGCCGTGCATGCCGTGCGTGGCAGCCTGATCGTGCAGGCCGCCATCTACGGCCAAACCATCGACGAGCGCGTGGCGACCACCTTCTTCGAAGGCCTCGAACTCCCATGAGCGTCACCGCCACCGCCGACCTGCTGGGCCGACGCGCGGCGGTGCTGGTGTTCCTCGTCTTTGCGTTCACCTATTTCCTGTCGGCGCTGGTGCGCGCCATCACCGCCACGCTCTCGCCGACGCTGAGCGCCGCTTTCGAGCTGACCTCGGGCGACCTCGGTTTGCTCGCAGGGGGCTACTTCTTCGGCTTTGCGCTCACGCAGCTGCCGCTGGGCAACTGGCTCGACCGGCACGGCCCGAAGCGGGTGGTGCTGGCCTTTCTGGGACTGGCGGTGCTGGGCTGCATCGCGTTCGCGCTGGCCGGCAACTTTGTGGCGCTGCTGGCAGCGCGCGTGCTCACCGGCATGGGCCTGAGTGCCTGCCTCATGGCGCCGCTCACTGGCTACCGGCGCTGGCTGTCGCACCACACGCAGTTGCGCGCCAACGCCTGGATGCTGATGACCGGATCGCTGGGCATGGTGGCCGCCACCTTGCCCGTGCAGTGGCTCATGCCCGTGCTGGGCTGGCGCGGCCTGTTCTGGGTCCTCGCGCTGCTGCTCGGCCTGGCGATGGCGATCATCCTCTGGGCGGTTCCGCGCTGGCGCACCGGAGCGCCGGACGCAACGCCGTCGAACGTTGCCGCCCCGGTGGTGGAGCCGGGCTACGGCTTCATCTGGCGCCACGCCTACTTCCGCACCATGGTGCCGGTGGGCTTCATCAACTACGGCGGTATGGTGGCGATGCAGACCCTGTGGGCCGGCCCCTGGATGATCAAGGTCGCGGGCTACACCCCGGCCGAGTCGGCCGCTGGCCTGTTCGCCATCAACCTCAGCATGCTCGGTGCCTTTTGGCTCTGGGGGGTGGTCAACCCGCACCTGGCGCAACGGGGCCTGCGTCCGGAGGTGCTGATCGGTTGGGGGCTGCCCATGAGCCTTGTGGTCATGGCCGCGATCGTGGTGCTGGGCGAGCGCGCGGGCTGGCCGCTGTGGGCGCTGTTCTGCGTGAGTTCCACCTTTGTTGCCTTGTCGCAGCCTGCGGTGGCGCTGGCCCTGCCGCCGCAAGCGGCCGGCCGTGCGCTGTCGGCCTACAACCTCGTGATTTTCGGCGGTGTGTTCGTGATCCAGTGGGGCATCGGCCTGGCCATCGACGCGCTCACGGTGTTCGGCTGGAGCGAGCCCGCGCGGTACCGCGGCGCGATGGCGTTGTTCGGGCTGTGCTGCCTGATGGCCTATGCCCTGTTCTGGCGCGGCTGGCGGCGCATCGAGCGCGAACGCACCGCTACACTGCGGGCATGAACGGCATCCTGCTGATCGCGCATGCGCCGCTGGCCTCCGCCCTGCGGCAGTGCGTGCTGCATGTGTTCCCCGACGCGCAGGACGCGGTGGTCGCGCTTGACGTGCAGCCCAACGTGCCGCCCGAAGAAACGCTGGCGCAGGCGCGCATGCTGCTGTCGCAGATGGCCCGCCCGCAGACGCTGGTGGTGACCGACGTCTTCGGCGCCACGCCCTGCAACGTGGCGCAACGGCTGGTCGACGGCGTGCGCAGCAAGCTGATCACCGGCGTGAACCTGCCCATGCTGCTGCGCACCGTGAGCTACCGCCACGAATCGCTCGACGCGCTCATCTCGCGCGCGCTGATCGGCGCCACCCAGGGCGTGATGCAGGTGGCCGTGACCGCTCCCCAGAACCAGGCCCGACGAGCCACGCATGATCAAGACCACCGTGACCATCAGCAATAAGCTGGGCCTGCACGCGCGCGCCTCGGCCAAACTCACCAAACTGGCCGCCTCCTTCAAGAGCGACGTGTGGATGGCGCGCGGCGAGCGCCGCGTCAACGCCAAGAGCATCATGGGCGTGATGATGCTGGCGGCGGGTATCGGTACCGCAGTCGACATCGAGACCGATGGCCCCGACGAGCAGGCCGCTCTCGACGCCATCGTGGCGTTGATCGACGACAAGTTCGGGGAAGGCGAGTGACGTTCAGCGTCCACGGCCTCGCCGTGTCCCGTGGCGTGGCCATCGGGCGGGCCGTGATCGTCGCTGCCAGCCGCGTCGACGTGGCGCATTACCTGATCGTGCCGGAGGAGGCGCAGGCCGAACTCGATCGCCTGCGACGCGCCCGCACCGTGGTGGCCGAAGACATTGCGCGCGTGCAGCGCACCCTGGGTGAACTCGCCTCCAACGACGCGCACCCCGAACTGTCCGCCTTGCTCGACGTTCACCTCATGCTGCTGCAGGACGAGCAGCTCACCGGTGGCGTCAAGCATTGGGTGGTGGAGCGTCACTACAACGCCGAATGGGCGCTGACGACGCAGCTCGAGATCATCTCGCGCCAGTTTGACGAGATGGAGGACCCCTACCTGCGCGAACGCAAGGCCGATCTCGAGCAGGTGGTGGATCGTCTGCTGCGTGTGATGCGCGGCGAGTCCGCGTCGATGACCACCAGCGCCGCGGCCGACGCCGCGCGCAAAGGCAATGAAGACCCACTGGTGCTGATCGCGCACGACCTCTCGCCGGCCGACATGCTGCAGTTCAAGCAGAGCGTCTTTGCCGGCTTCGTCACCGACGTCGGCGGCAAGACCAGCCACACCGCCATCGTGGCGCGCAGCATGGACATCCCGGCGGTGGTCGGTGCCCGCTCGGCCAGTCACCTGATCCGCCAGGACGACTGGGTGGTGATCGACGGCGACGCCGGGGTGGTGGTGGTCGATCCGTCGCCCATCGTGCTGGCCGAGTACGGCTTCAAGCAGCGCCAGGTCGAGATTGAACGCGAGAAACTGTCACGCCTGAAGAACACGCCGGCGGTCACACTCGACGGCCAGAAGATCGAGCTGCTGGCCAACATCGAGCAGCCCGGGGACACGGTGGCCGCGCTCAAGGCCGGTGCCATGGGCGTCGGCCTGTTCCGCAGTGAGTTCCTCTTCATGGGCCGCAGCGGCCAGCTGCCCGACGAGGAGGAACAGTACCAGGCCTATCGCCGCGCCATCGAAGGCATGCAGGGCCTGCCCGTCACCATCCGCACCGTCGACGTCGGCGCCGACAAGCCGCTGGACCGCGGCACCCAGCGCAGTGACGACCACCTCAACCCCGCGCTGGGTTTGCGCGCCATCCGCTGGAGCCTGGCCGACCCGGCGATGTTCCTGGCGCAGTTGCGCGCCATCCTGCGCGCGGCCGCGCACGGGCCGGTGAACCTGCTCATCCCCATGCTCGCGCACGGCAGCGAGATCCGCCAGGCGCTGGCGCTGGTGGCGCGCGCACGCGAACAACTGGTCGCGACCGGTGTACCCCACGGCCCGGTGAAGCTGGGCGCAATGATCGAGGTGCCGGCCGCTGCACTGACCATCCCGCTGTTCCTGCGTCACTTCGATTTTCTGTCGATCGGCACCAACGATCTGATCCAGTACACGCTGGCCATCGACCGCGCCGACGAAGCGGTGTCCCACCTGTACGACCCGCTGCACCCGGCGGTGCTGCAGCTTGTGGCCAGCACGATTGCGCAGGCGCATGCCATGGGCAAGGCCGTGAGCGTGTGCGGCGAGATGGCCGGCGACGTGACGTTGACGCGGCTGCTGCTGGGCATGGGCCTGCGCAGCTTCTCCATGCACCCATCGCAGATACTGGCGGTCAAGCAGCAGATCCTGCGCAGCGACACCACCAAGCTCGCTGGCTGGGCGCAGGAGGTGCTGGCCGCCGAGGAGCCGGCCGCGCGCCTGGCCGACTGAGCCTCAGCCCTTGCTGCGCGTGGCCACCACGGCCGCGCCCACGATCATGACCGCGGCCAGCGCCACCGACAGGCTCGGCGGCTCGCCGCGCAGCGCCAGCAGCGTGAGCGTGGACAGCAGCGGTGTGAGAAAACTCAGCACGCCGATCTGGCGCGCATCGCCGCGCTTGAGCGCCGCGTCCCACAGGAAGAACGCGCCGCCCAGCGGCCCCAGGCCCAGCGCCGCAATGAGGACCACGTCTCTGGCGCTCAAGTGGACCGCCGGTTCCAGCGCCGCGTGGCACAGCAGGGACAGCGCGCCAGACACCGCCGCGAAGCTGCCGATGGCGGCGGTCGGAAACGCCGCCACCCGTTTCGTGAGCAGCGAGTAACTGGCCCAGATGAAGGCCGAGCCCAGCGCGGGCAGGTAGCCCCAGGCCCAGGTGACCTCGGCGCCTTGCCCGCCGCCGAGGATGGCCAGCGCCGCACCTGCGAAGCCCACCAGCGCGGCCACGATGTGGCGCGGCGCCAGGTGCACCCCGGGCAGGAACAACGGGGCCATCACCACGATGCCCAGTGGCCAGAGGTAGTTCACCAGGTTGGCCTGCACCGGCGGTGCGTGGCGCAGCGCGATGAAGAGCAGGAAGTGGAAGCCGAACAGGCCGTAGATGCCGAGCACCAGCGTGCTGGCCGGCACCCGCCATTGTCGCCAGTCAAAGCGCGAGAGCGGCAGTGCAATCAGGCTGCCGACCAGCAGGCCCAACCCGGTGAGCAAAAAGGGCGGCACGTGCGCAAGCGACACGCCCAGCGCGGCGAGCGAGGCCCACAGCGCAATGGCGCCCAGAGCAAAGAGATTGGCGGCGTTCATGTGCCGATCATCGCGTGGCGCATCGTCGCGCAGCGCGTGTGTGTCGTCGCGCGGCGGGCGCCAGGTGTGTTCAGCGCGCGCGGCGGCGCAGCGCGGCCGTGAGGGCTGATGGCGAGCGGTAGCCGCTGCGACGCGCGGCATCGGCCACGCTCATCCCCTGGGCGCGCAGCGCTTCAGCGTGGTCAAGCTGCAGGCCGCGCAGCCACTGCTGCGTGCTCTGGCCTTGCTCGAGTCGGCAGCGCGCCGCGAACTGCGCCGGGCTCAGATGCACGCGCGCGGCAAGGTCGGCCACTTCGATGTCGGCGTGTGCCCAGCGCGTGCGCGCCCATTCGCCGAGCGCGGGCCAGTCGATGGCGCGGCGCGGTCGCACGTTCGGTGTCGCTGCCTGCTGCCAACTCTCCAGCAGCAGGCCCGGACCCAGGGCTTGCGCTCGCGGTAGCCCCTGGTTGCAAGCCTCGGCGAGGTAGCGCGCGAGTGCCTGCGTGGCCTGGGTGGGCGTCGGGTTCACGCGCGCCCAGCCGGCGGCGCGGCTGTCGAGCACCAGGCAGCGCGCCCCGGCGCGCGATTCGAAGTCGTGTCGTTCGCCCGGGGGCACCACACAGCCGTCGCCGGCGGCGATGCGCTGCCCACGGCCGTTCACCTCGAGTTCGAGCACGCCGTCCAGGCCGACCAGGACCTGGAAATGGTCGTGGTCGTGGCTGCCGTGCGAGGCGCCGTAGGCCCGCACGCTCAGGTGGTCGTGCGCGCCCGTGCCCATGTCACTTCGCCAGCGCTTCGAGCACGCCGTGCGCCTGCTGGTCGGCGTGGTAGCTGCTGCGCACCATGGCGCCCACGGCGGCATGGGTGAAGCCCATTTCGTAGGCCTTTTCCTCGAACATCTTGAACGTGTCGGGGTGCACGTAACGGCGCACCGGCAGGTGGTGGCCACTGGGCGAGAGGTACTGCCCGATGGTGAGCATGTCGATGCCGTGCGCGCGCATGTCCTGCATCACCTGCAGGATTTCTTCGTCCGTCTCGCCCAGGCCGACCATGAGGCCGCTCTTGGTGGGCACATGCGGGAACAGCGCCTTGAATTTCTTGAGCAGGTTCAGGCTGAACGCGTAATCGGAACCCGGGCGCGCTTCCTTGTACAGGCGCGGGACGGTCTCCAGGTTGTGGTTCATCACGTCGGGCGGCGCGGCCTTCAGGATCTCCAGCGCGCGGTCGTCGCGGCCGCGGAAGTCGGGCACCAGCACCTCGATGGTGGTCTCGGGCGAGAGTGCGCGCGTCTGGCGGATGCACTCCACGAAGTGGCCCGCGCCGCCGTCGCGCAGGTCGTCGCGGTCCACACTGGTGATGACCACGTACTTGAGCTTGAGCTGCGCAATCGTCTTGGCCAAGTTGACCGGCTCTTCTGCGTCGAGCGGGTCAGGGCGGCCGTGGCCGACGTCGCAGAACGGGCAACGGCGCGTGCACTTGTCGCCCATGATCATGAAGGTGGCCGTGCCCTTGCCGAAGCACTCGCCGATGTTGGGGCAGCTGGCCTCCTCGCACACCGTGACGAGCTTGTTGGCGCGCAGGATGTCCTTGATCTCGTAGAAGCGCGTCGTCGGGCTGCCGGCCTTGACGCGGATCCACTCGGGCTTCTTCAGCGTTTCGGCAGGCACGACCTTGATCGGGATGCGCGCGGTCTTGGCCTGGCTCTTCTGCTTGGCGGTGGGGTCGTAAGGGGTGCTCATGGCGGCGGGGGGTCAGGGTGCAAGCGTGGTGGCGAGTTTCTGGCTCAGCACCTGCGCCGCGTCGTCCCAGGCGGTGGAGACGCCGATTGTAGAAAGGTCGACCGTCTGCAACCCCGCGTAGCCGCAAGGGTTGATGCGCAAGAAGGGTTGCAGGTCCATGGCCACATTGAGGGCCACACCGTGGTACGTGCAATGGCGGCTTACCTTGATGCCGAGGGCGGCGATCTTGCCCAGGCCGTCGAACGCGGGCTCGGGCGGCTGGCTGCCCGGCTCCCGCCGCACCGGCGCCTGAGGTAACCGGGCGTGCGAGAACGGGTCGTCCAGGCGCACGTAGATGCCAGGCGCTCCCGCCACACGGTGTCCGGTGACACCGAAGTGGTCGAGTGTGCGGATCACGGCCTCCTCGATGCGGTAGACGTACTCCTTGACGAAGTAGCCGGCGCGTTGCAGGTCGATCAGCGGGTAGGCCACCACCTGCCCCGGACCGTGGTACGTGACCTGCCCGCCGCGGTTGGTGGCGACGACCGGGATGTCGCCCGGCGCCAGCAGGTGGTCCTCGCGGCCGGCCAGGCCCTGTGTGAACACCGGCGGGTGTTCGCAGACCCAGAGTTCGTCGGGGGTGGTCGCGTCGCGGGCGGCGGTGAAGGCCTGCATGGCCTCGTAGGTGGGGCGATAGTCGACCCGGCCGAGGGCGCGCAGCAGCATGGCTCTCAGAGCACGACCTTGACCATCGGGTGCGAGGTCAGTGTGCGGTAGACCTCGTCGAGCTGCTCGCGGCTGGTCACGCGCACGGCAACCGTCAGACCCATGTAGTTGCCGGCTTTGCTGGGGCGTTGCTCCAGCGTGGTGGCATCGAAGTCCGGGTCGAAGTTGCGCACGATGTGCACGATCGCCTCGGCGAATCCTTCCACGTTGGCGCCCATCACCTTGATCGGGAAGTGCGTCGGGTAGGTGATGAGCGACTGCTCGGGCGGGATGTCGCGTGGTGTTTCCATGGCGGGCCTCAGATCGATTGCGTGGCAACGGCGCGCTGGTACGCCGCGTGCAGCCGGGCGTACACCGGGCCGGGACGGCCGTCGCCGATCGGCCGGCCGTCCAGTGAGGTCACGGGCAGCACCTCCTTGGTGGCCGACGACAGCAGCAACTCGTCGGCGTTGAACACGGCCTCGCGTGAAATGCGCTGCAAGGCGAAGGGGATGCCTTCGTCGCGGCAGATCGACTCGATCAAACCGTAGCGGATGCCTTCCAGCACGAGGTGGTCGCGCGGCGGCCCCATCACGGTGCCGTCCTTCACCACCCAGACGTTGCTGGCCGCGGCCTCGCTCAGGAGGCCGTCACGGAACATCACGGTTTCCAACGCGCCCGCATCGGCGCTGATCTGGCGCGCAAACACCGAGCCCAGCAGGCTGGTGCTCTTGATGTGCGCTTTGCGCCAACGGAAATCGTCGGCCGTCACGCAGGCCACGCCCTGGGCGCGTTGCGCGGCACTGGCGAGCTTCATCTCGCTGGCCATCACGAAGACCGTGGGCTTCAAGCCCTCGGGCATCACGTGGTCACGCAGCGCCACGCCGCGCGTGACCTGCAGGTATATGAGCTGGTTGGCCACCCCCGCGGCATTGCGGTCGGCAATCAGACGCCGAGCAATGGCCAGCCATTCGTCGCGCGAGTGCGGGTTGGGGATGCGCAGCTCGCGCAGTGAGCGGTCCAGGCGGTCCATGTGCTCGCCGAAGCGGAAGATGCGTCCGCCGTACGCGGGCAGCACCTCGTAGACGCCGTCGCCGAAGATGAAGCCACGGTCGAGCACGCTGATGCGCGCGTCTCTCAGCGGGCCGTAGTGCCCATCCAGGAAACACAGGGCATCGGGCAGGAGGTGGGAGGTCATGGCGGAATTATCGGACCCCGGGTACACCAGGGTGTCGACTGCCCCGGCGCATTGACGAGGCGCTGGGGTTTCTACGTATAATGGGCGGCTTTGCGACCCGGACCCGCCTGTCATTTGCCTGTCGAAGGACTGTTTCCTGCGATGTCGACCATGCTGCAAGCCAAGCCGACATCGCTGAACGACGATGACACCGAAGATGGGGCGCAAGAACCCGAATTCAAGCCGCTGACGCGCGAAGAAGCGCGGCAATGGCGTGCCAGCCAGCCAGAGCTATCGCCCTGGCGGTTGGTGGGTGTGCAGTGGCTCGTGGGGCTGCTGGCCGCTCTGGTCGCCTGGCTGCTGCTGCGGTCGGTGCCCGTGGCGGCCTCGGTCTTGTACGGCGCGGCAGCGGTGGCAATTCCTTCGGCCTTGATGGCCTACGGATTGACCTCCAGCGCCTTGTCCCGGCTGTTGTCGGGCTTTGCGCAGGCTGCCTTCGCCGGCTTCCTGTTCTGGGAGGGCGTCAAGGTCCTGCTGTCGGTGGCCATGTTGGCCGCTGCGGTGTGGGTTCTGCCCGAGCCGAACTGGGTCGCGCTGCTGATCGGGCTGGTGTTGGTTCTCAAGGTCTACTGGTTCGGATTTTTCATCCAGGCCCGCAGACCGGTTGCAAACGGTTGACGCTCCGCGCATTGGTGCAAACAAATGGCTGCTGAAGGCACTCTGACCCCCGGCGAATACATCCGCCACCACCTCGTTCACCTGACGAACAAGAAGCAGGAGTCGATCGTCGACTTTGGTGTTCTCAACGTCGACTCGGTTGTGGTCAGCAGTCTGCTCGGCTTGTTGATGTGCGTCTTGTTCTGGCTGTGCGCGCGCAAGGCAACGGCGGGCGTGCCCGGTCGCTTTCAGGCCGCGGTCGAGATTCTGGTCGAGATGGTGGACAACCAGGCCAAGGCCGTGATCCACAACGCCACCAGCCGCAAACTCATCGCCCCCATGGCGCTGGCCGTGTTCGTCTGGATCTTCCTGATGAACTTCATGGACATGATCCCTGTGGACCTCCTGCCCAGCATCTGGCACGCCGCCGGTCCGGCCATGGGCTTCAAGGACTACCTGCGTGTGGTGCCGACCGCCGACCTGTCGACCACGCTGGGTCTGTCTTTCTCCGTCCTCGTGCTCTGCCTCTTCTACAACATCAAGATCAAGGGCTTGGGCGGCTGGGCGCACGAATTGGTGACCGCTCCCTTCGGGACCAGCAAGAACCCCGTCTGGGCGCTGCTGCTGGGCGTGGTCAACTTCCTGATGCAGATGATCGAGTTCGTGGCGAAGACGGTTTCGCACGGCATGCGGTTGTTTGGCAACA